>Ga0114975_10001751_pt1 | contig 15191 bp, 20 predicted proteins | sample S_130626_EF_Meta_FD_87031 | JGI IMG/M metagenome (GOLD analysis project Ga0114975, IMG submission 87031) | Freshwater microbial communities from Lake Simoncouche, Canada to study carbon cycling - S_130626_EF_MetaG | ecosystem: Environmental > Aquatic > Freshwater > Lake | place: Lake...
CTAAATAAAAAGCGCATAATAACATATGTGCATAAGGCATATAAAACATTTTAGGCATAACATAGGAGGCATTTAAAATGGCATCACTCGCAGAAATTCGTGCAAAACTTCAAGAAGCACAATCAAAGTCTACAGGACAATCCACCGGCGGTGGAGACAACGCAATTTACCCACATTGGAATATGCAAGAAGGCAAGGAAGCGGTTATCCGTTTACTGCCTGATGGTAACTCTGCCAATACATTTTTCTGGGTAGAACGTGCAATGATCAAATTGCCGTTTGCAGGCATCAAAGGTGAAACAGACAGTCGTCCAGTTCAAGTGCAAGTTCCTTGCGTTGAAATGTACAATGACGGTACAGCTTGCCCAATCCTGACAGAAGTACGTGGTTGGTTCAAAGACAAGAGTCTTGAGGAAATGGGTCGTAAGTACTGGAAGAAGCGTTCATACATCTTCCAAGGTTTCGTTGTTGAAGATCCTATCAAGGAAGATAAGCAACCTGAGAATCCAATCCGTAGATTTATCATTGGTCCTCAAATCTATCAAATTATCCGTTCAGCATTGATGGATCCAGAGTTGGAAGAATTGCCAACTGACTACCTCAAGGGTGTAGACTTCCGTATTGCTAAGACATCAAAAGGTGGTTTTGCTGACTACTCTACTTCTAAGTGGAGCCGTCGTGAACGTTCTTTAACGGAAGTTGAAGCAACAGCCATTGAAGCTCACGGCTTGTTTAATTTGAGCGATTTCCTACCTAAGAAACCTACTGATATAGAACTCAAGGTAATGAAAGAAATGTTTGAAGCATCAGTTGATGGCGAAGCCTACGATATGGATCGTTGGGGTCAATACTTCAAACCAGCAGGTATGGGAGCCGCAACAGGTGATCCCCATCGTGCAACAGCTAATACATCAACACCGGCTGCTAAAGCCAGTGAAGATTTTGATGAAGAGTCTGCTCCGGTAGCTAAGGCTGCACCAGCGGCAGCTCCGGCATCATCTGATGGTGCTAGTCGTGCGCAAGATATTCTTGCCATGATTCGCAATCGTCAGAAGTAATTAAGCTAAACATAGAGTGCGAGGCAATCTCGCACTCTCTTTCATTTCTAGGAAAATAATAATGGCAAAACTAACTAAATTAACAAAAGTAAATGAATCAATCACTATCAATCGTTATGATAATGCTTGGATGGTTGAAATTGGTGGACGAGATAAAAAAGAAGAGTGGAAGACCTCTAAAACAGTCTGCAACACAGAAGAAGAATTGATTGCGTTAATAAAAGAGTACAACGCAATGGACTTGGACAATTAATATGGCAAAAGCATTTGATATTTCTAAATTTAGAAAGTCAATTACTAAATCTATTGACGGTTTGAGTATTGGCTTTAACGACCCAACAGATTGGGTCAGCACAAACAACTACGCATTAAACTATCTTATCAGCGGAGACTTTCAGAAAGGTATTCCGTTAGGCAAGGTCACTGTGTTTGCTGGCGAAAGTGGCGCAGGTAAAAGTTTTATCTGTTCAGGAAACCTAGTAGCAAATGCACAACGAGCAGGTATTTTTCCAATCTTAATCGATACAGAAAATGCGCTCGACGAAAAATGGTTACATGCTCTTGATGTTGATACAAGTCCAGACAAGTTGTTGAAACTTAATATGGCCATGATTGACGATGTAGCAAAAACTATTACAGAGTTTGTTGCAGAATATAAAACAATGCCTGAAGATGAGCGTCCTAAAATATTGTTCATTATTGACAGTCTTGGTATGTTGCTAACTCCTACAGACGTTAATCAGTTTCAGGCAGGTGATTTAAAAGGTGATATGGGTCGTAAGCCTAAGGCACTGACAGCACTTGTTCGTAATTGTGTTAATATGTTTGGCTCATTGGGTATTGGTCTTGTTGCAACTAATCACACATACGCTTCGCAGGATATGTTTGATCCAGATGATAAAATTAGTGGCGGCCAAGGCTTTATCTATGCAAGTTCAATTGTTGTCGCTATGCGTAAATTAAAATTGAAACTCGATGCAGACGGCAATAAGACTACAACTGTTCAAGGTATTCGTGCAGCCTGTAAGATTATGAAAACACGTTATGCCAAGCCGTTTGAAAGTGTACAGGTTGAGATTCCTTATGAAACGGGTATGAGTCCATATAGTGGATTAGTCGACTTGTTTGAAGCCAAAGGGTTGCTTAAAAAAGAAGGAAACAGTCTTGTCTACACTACTAAGGACGGCGAGATTATCAAACAGTTCCGCAAGGCTTGGGAAAAGAATGAGAAGACTGGCCTAGACATTGCAATGGCAGACATTTCTAAATACGGTGAAATTTCCATTTCTGAGATAACTACTACAGTTGAATCAGACTTGGAGGTCACCGAATGAAAGACGACTTAATTGCAGATATATGGACGTTGGTTATTGAGCACATCCCAGAGAAACATAGAAAAGATGTAGCTGCCGATTTTGTTAACACACTATTAGATTACGGTATCAAAGAATCAACCCTTACAAGCCTATTAGGTGTTGACGGTTATCTAGATACTGCAATTGAATATGCAACTGACGGCGAAGAAATTGAGGAAGATGACACCTACGAAGATGAGGATTAAATGAATTGGTATGACAAGGTTAGTAAAGATATAAGCAACATTCCCAATGCTGTGGCCTATTATGAAGCTGAGTTAATTGAAGCAAAACAAGATGTACGCATAGCAGGAAACATTGAGAAGGCAAGTTCGCAAATGCCTGGTATTGTAGAAGAACGCTTTAATCAACTTCAAGAAATTGAAGGTATCCTTGAGTACTTAAACATTGAACTCCGAAGACTTCGTAGTCAACACTTTCGTAAATATCTTGAAAGTTATCAACGAGCTTTATCTTCTAGAGACTGTGAAAAATTCGTAGAAGGTGAAGCCGACGTTGTAGACTTTGAAAAGATCATCAACGACTTTGCCCTACTGCGTAACAAGTGGCTGGGCATTATCAAAGCACTTGATCAAAAACAATGGCATCTAAGCAATATTGTTAAACTACGAGTATCAGGATTAGAAGACGCCAGTCTTTAAATACTGTATAATATACGCAGATAAATATCTGTATGAAACGTATTGTACTAATCACAGGGGGTTTCGACCCCCTTCATTCTGGGCACATCGCCTATATCAAAGCAGCTAGAGAACTAGGCGATTCGTTAATTGTCGGAGTTAACTCTGATGATTGGTTACGCAGAAAGAAAGGGCAAGAATTTATGCCTTGGCAAGAACGAGCTACTATCATCTCAGCACTACATGATGTTGATAGAGTTATCAACTTTGACGACAGTGATAACAGCGCCAAGGATGCTATTAGAAAAGTGAGAGCTATACACCCATCTGCTCAAATAATCTTTGCTAATGGTGGAGATAGAACGAATGACAATATTCCAGAAATGGATATTGTCGACGACAATCTACAATTTGTATTTGGGGTTGGCGGATTTAACAAAGCTAATTCTAGCTCGTGGATCTTACAAGAATGGAAAGCACCTAAAACAGAACGCCCCTGGGGTTACTATCGTATTCTACACGAAGTGCCTGGGGTAAAAGTTAAAGAACTAACAGTCGAACCAGGAAAAAGTCTAAGTATGCAACGACACCAATACAGATCAGAATATTGGTTAGTTAGCGAAGGAGCTGCCATAGTAAATCGTTGGCACGAAGATTACGATCTACCTCCTGTAATACTAAACAAACACGATGAATATTGTATTACTACAAATGAGTGGCATCAGTTAACTAATCCCAATCAAGAACCTGTTCGAGTAGTTGAGATACAATACGGTGAGCAATGCATCGAAGAGGACATAGAAAGAAAATGAAAATATTCATTGGATATGATATTAGAGAAGATGTTGCCTATCAAGTGTGTGAACACAGCATACACAAACATCAGCCTCAAGCAGAAGTAGTGCCATTAAAACAGAGTGAACTTCGCAGTACAGGAATTTATACTAGAGAAGTAGATACATTAAGTTCAACCGAGTTTACTTTTACAAGATTTTTAGTACCTTATCTTGCAGGATATCAAGGATGGGCTGTGTTTGCGGACTGTGATTTTGTTTTTGTAGACGATGTTAAAAAACTTTTTGATCAGGCCGATAATAGATATGCTGTAATGGTGGTTAAACACGATTATACTCCTAAAGAAGGTATAAAAATGGACGGCTGTAAACAGTTGCCATATCCTAGAAAAAACTGGAGCTCGATGATTTTATGGAACTGCGGCCATGCTTCTAATCAACAGGTTACTCCAGACCTAGTGAATTCACAAACAGGACAATACCTTCATAGATTCCAATGGCTAGACGATGCAGAAATAGGAAACTTGGATCCCGAGTGGAATTGGTTAGCCGGATGGTATCGAGAACCACAAGACGGAACACCTAAGGCTATACATTATACCGAAGGTGGACCTTGGTTTAAAGAATATCGGCAGTGTGAGTATCACGAGGTATGGAAACAAAATCTACGCGAGATGTTACAATGATATTTCTTAGCAAAGACGGAGAAGACCCGTATATTTTGCAATTTGCTCAAGGTTGCGGCGGCAGAATTACAAATACTAAAGATTTCAAGTATGAAGATAGTTCAGACACTATAATCTTAAGGGGTATTCTTAAAAAGAAAATAATATATCAATGCTGGAAAGATAAAAGAGATTTTCTTTATATGGATACTGGATATTTTGGAAATGAAATTAATGAAAGTAATCCTAATGGTTGGAAATACTGGCATCGAATTGTAAAAAATAATTTACAGCATCACGACATAATCTCTCGACCAGATGATAGATGGCAAGTATTTGGGAAAAAATTACACCCTTGGAAAAAACAAGGTCGAAAAATTTTAATAGCCAAACCAGATGAAAAGCCTTGTAAATTTTATAATATCAATCTAGAAGAATGGACAAACAATGTTGTAGATACGATTAGAAAACATACAGATCGTCCTATAGAAATAAGAAATCGTGCAGCTAATCGAATTGACAGAACTGTGTCTAACACATTACATCAAGCACTAGACGATGATGTATTTGCACTAGTAACATATAATTCAGTAGCAGCTACTGAGGCTGTGATGTATGGAATTCCTGCATTTACACTTGCACCTAGCAATGCTGCATTTCCTGTTACAAGTCAAGATTTAACTAAAATAGAAACACCTTATTATCCCGATCAAGATAAAATTTATTCATGGGCGTGTCATCTTGCCTACGGACAGTTTCATCTTAATGAAATTAGATCAGGTAAGGCCAAACAAATGTTGGAAGAACTATGGTAAAAGAATTAAGTTTAGAAGAATCTCTAATACAGGGATCAAAGCATAAATGTACCGGCGATATCAATGATCTTTCAAAACCTTACGTGGTTAGAGGGATTGTAAAAAAAGATCATATGTTAAATTGTATGCAGAATCATAGAGATTTTTATTACATTGATACAGGATATTTTGGAAATTTTCCTAGTGTAGGAAACAATTCCGGAAAAAAAATATGGCATCGCATAGTAAAAAATAATGTACAGCATTGTACAACCATCGACCGACCGTTAGATAGATGGAATGCTCTTGTAAAACAAGATCCAAGGCTGCAATGGACTGGTTGGAAAAATTACAACAAAAAAATATTATTAGTCTTGCCTAATCCAAAAGCTTCTAGATATTATGACATTGACTGCGAAACCTGGATTGCAGAAACAGTAAGTAACATAAAAAAATACTCGGATCTTCCCATAGAGATTAGAGAAAAAGGATCTCGTAGTTATAGAAATTTAGAATATTCTATATACGATGCATTTGACTCCGGAGTATATGCCACAGTGACCTTAAACAGTATTGCAGCATTAGAATCAGTGCTATATGGAATACCGGCATTTGTGTCAGTACCGTGTGCTGCAAGCCCGTTAGCCGGTAACGATTTATCAAAATTATCAACACCATTTAAACCAGATTTAGACACAATCATTAATCATTGTCGTACTATATCATACGGACAATTTACGCAAGAAGAGATTCTTAACGGTACTGCCTGGAGATTATTGAATAATGAAACTGTTACTTAACGACAAAGAAATTGCTAGGTTTTTAATTCGGATAGTGAATGCATTAGATTCGTGTAGATCTATACAAATGAATCAACGACATACCGCTGGAGCAATAGAGTATGTTATAGAAACAAAAAATAAACCTAAGTTTCTTTTAAGCAAACATAAAGATAAAATCAAACAAAAAATTCAACAAGGAGTTCGTAAAGATCTTGCTGAATGGGTAGATAATGTAAATCAGCATGTCGACAATCACAAGAAACATTTTTATAATAATATCTATCAGCATATAGAATTAATTATTGATAGGTTGGAAGAACAAACAATTTTAGATTGCTATACGGTACACCCTAAACAAGATTTTATAAAAACAGTAGGCCTTCAGATTGATCCAACAGCAACGTTGATTAGACGAAATAATTTTACTGACCCCAATGAAGATTGTCTATTAAGAAATACTGTAGGAAATGAAAATATCCTTATTGAAAAAATTGACAATAATCTTCCTTTTTGGTTTATAGACAGCGGTTATACTAATTTTGTTGAACCTAACAAAAAATGGCACCGACTCACAAGAAATCATCTACATTTTAATTCACAGTTTACAGCCCCGGTGGATAGATTAAAAAATTTTACAACATTTCCAACACATTGGCGTAAAGATGGCGGAACAATCTTGATTATAGAACCTGGACCATTTGCTGCTGGTATCATGCGTGTCGACACAACAGTTTGGACTGAACAAGTTTGCAATGAATTAAGAAAATATACAGACAGACCAATTGAGATTAGATCAAAAATAAACAAAAAATCACGAACTAGTCTATACCAAACTCTGCTTAATGGTGATTATTATTGTACAGTTAGTATTAATTCAAATAGTGCAGTAGAATCTATCTGGGCCGGAATACCGGCTATTACTCTTGATAAACACGTGAGCAATACTGTGACTAGAAATAAATTATCAGAAATTAATAATTTATATTATGGCCCGTTGGGAGACTGGCTAGCATGGCTCAGCTATTGCCAATTTACCTATGAAGAATTAATGGATGGTACTGCATTATCCATTGTTAGGGAGTGTCACGGTGTCTAAAATAACTGCTGTGGCCTATTATGCCGGAATTCCTCCCAATAACAACAATTTAGAAAAACCTGCAATATTAGATAATTTTTGTCACGGAGTTACCGCATCTGGCGATATTGCTATTGCACACAAAGATCTATCTGTTATACCCTGCGATGTTGCTCTTATTCAGGGTTTTGTGCATTTGCTTGGAAAAAATTCTCCGCATCTATTACTTCGACAGCAGGCAATAACTGCACAAAAAAATAATAAAAAACGTAGTCTAATCGTAGACAGTAATTTATTTCTCTATGCAGATCCTAAAAATAAAAAAACATATCTTAGATTTAGTTTTGACGGAGTGTTTCCAACTACTGGATTTTATTTTGATAAAGATGTTGATCCTGCTCGATGGCAAAAAATAAGTCAGAATCTCAATATTTCTTTAAAACCATATCGAACACAGGGTCGGCATATTTTAATATGTCTTCAACGAAACGGTGGATGGTCTATGAAAGGACTCAGTGTGATCGATTGGATGAATGCTACCATCAACAAAATTAGACAATTTTCACCCAATCGTCCTATAATTGTAAGAGCACATCCCGGAGATAAAAAAATTAAGTCAGTATTGGCTGTAAATCACAAAAATACACATCTAAGCACAAACGAAAAATTGATAGATGATCTGCAAGGCGCCTGGGCAACAGTTGTTTATAATAGTTCCCCTAGTGTTGCCAGTATTATTGAAGGAATACCAACTTTTATAACTGATCCTAGTCCTGAGCATAGTCAGACATACGCTGTGGCTAATACTGATTTAAGTACTATAGAAAATCCGGTTATGCCTGAGAGGCAAGAATGGATTGAAAAAATCAGTATGAGCCATTGGAATTTTGATGAGCTAAGATCAGGTGAAGCCTGGCAATTTTTTAAGAAATATGTCTAGAGCCAATAAGCTTCAGTTCGTTGCACTTTGAGATCTTCACGTTTACTTCGGCCAAGTTTCTTTCTACCGCCTTTTAAATGATCCAACCAGGCTCCCCATTGACTGTTAATCAATGGATGTCCTTCACCAGAACTTGCTCCCAGTATAGGTCGTAGGTCGTGTAGATGAGCAGCCCAATCTAATTTCTTTAGAAATGGCATTCTGTCCTTGACTGCATCAAACACATAACTGTCGTGCCATTCTTCTAATGTAAAAATACCTGCTTCGGCTTTATCGTACATTCTTTGAAACTCCATTAGAAACATTTTTGTTTGTTCTGATTTTAAATTCATTGAATATAGGCCGCATTCTGAATATTTTCCTTTTCTTCCAAGATAACAAAGATCTTGATCCATTGGAATCATCTTATATAACTCATGCATTGTGATGGGACTGTGACAAATGGTATCTGCATCCATCCAAATTAATATATCTGCGTCAGTGTGTTGGGCACAATGAAAAATTGCATAGACTTTGTGAGCAAATCGTACAGCATGCCATTTAAACCCCTTACCAGCATCTTTACGTTTGCTTCTTACAGGATCTGCGCTAACATCTCCATTAGCCTTTGGAACATTTTTCCACTTTTCTTTAAATGCAACTAATGTAGCACTAGCCTGATGCAGATCTCTAACTACAAGATTAGATGCAGATTCTTTTACTGTGCAGTTTTCAGAATAAGCATACAGTGTGACTTCTTGAGGCCAATTTTTTATAAAAGTTTCGATCATTTTTTGACCGTACTTACTGTATCCGTCTTGATGAAACGTAGTTACTACTGCAATTTTCAAGATTGAATTTTCCAAGTTTGTATTCCTTTACTAATGTCAATTAAATTATAACCAATTGATCCGATGGTCAGTCGTTCTTCCTTAGATAAGAAATTTTCACCTTCAATTAGAATAGACGGTGAGAATCTTACAAGGATTTGTTTAAGATGAGCAAGTTCATATATGTGTTTTCTATCCACAAAGACTGTCTGTATTTCTGGATAAAGTTGAGTGTCATTAAAATTTTCTCTATAAATTAAATTTCTTGACCTAATCCCACTGTCAACAGAATTTAAAGAAAATACATTATTACAAACCTCTAAAAGTGTTGATAAATTTCCAAATGCAGTACCTAACACTATTATGTTTGTGAGATTGCTGGTTCCTGATTTTCTTAGACGTTTTATAAATTTAGACATTCTGTTATGATTAAATATACATATATTTATTTGAAAACATGAACCTAAAAATTTATAGAGAGTACGGTGCCCTAAACAGTACTCCGGTGTTTGATGCGTTTGAAAAAGGCGCTACTGCTTGCGGTTTTAAAATTGTTGATAATAACGAAGACATATCAGTGATTTGGTCAGTGTTATGGCAGGGTCGGATGGCAAAAAATCAATGGGTCTACAACAAAGCCAAAGAGTTTGGCAGGCCTGTAATAATAATTGAAGTAGGAACACTGATTAGGGGACAAACCTGGAAAATATCTGTAAACAATATCAACGCCAATGGTATTTTTAATTTTGAAAATTTAGATATTGGCCGAATAGATAAATTAAACGTTAGGTTGCAACCAATAAGTGTAAATCCAAGACCTGAAATTTTAATTGCATTACAACACCAACAAAGTTTACAATGGCAAGGGCAACCAGAAATAGAACAATGGGCCAATACTACCATTGCCAATTTAAAATTACACACTGACAGGTCAATAGTTGTTAGACCGCATCCAAGAAATCCTATAAGAAAACCCATAATAGGAGCTCAAGTTGAAATACCAAAGCAAATACCTGGAACATATGATAGTTTTGACATCGACTACAATTTTCATTGTGTAGTTAACTACAACAGTGGCCCAGCAGTGCAGGCGGCTATAGCCGGCACGCCTATTATTTGTGATCGATCAAGTTTAGCATACGAAATGTCTGGTAAGATTTCGTCTATTGAAAGTATAAAATTGCCTAACAGAGATCAGTGGTTCCTTAAATTGTGCCACACCGAATGGACCATAGACGAAATAGCATCGGGTCTTCCAATAGACCGACTTAGAGACAAAATCAGTTGATTTTTATTTCAACAGATGTTAAACTGTAACTATGTCAAAATTGTCATTTGTCGAAGATATTTTTCTAGCTTTCTATTCTCTAATGTCGTCTGGAGTCATGCTGGTTCAATCATCTGATCAATCTGCAATAGCCAGCTTTTACAATGTTATTCGAAACAATCAACAGTTTACTGAAAATCAAGCAAGTTTTCTTTTAAAAATTTTAACAAAATACAAAGTTCAAATTTTAGCTCAAGGAATTGATTGCAGTAATCAATTAAAAAATCCAGTCTGGAAGAATACATTTAGAGTATTAGATCTATCTAAAAAAATATTTGTAGAAATAGACGAAGAAAGCATAGCCTGGGTATGTTGCAAGTTTCCGTATCAACTCAAAGACTCGTTTGAAAATGAGATAGTCAAGAAAGATCCGTTAGTTCGATGGGATTCAGATAGAAAAATAAAAAAAATCCTGTTACACACTGTAAATCTTATTGCTCTAAATGAATTTGCACTAAAGAATAATTTTGAAATAGATAAATCTTTTCAAGATGTTGTGAGTGAAGTTGAAGAAATTTGGAATCGTCAGTCTGAAATAGAAAAATACAGTATAGAAATAGACGGTCAGGTATATCTTGTCAATGCCGATACTGATGCTGAAAGCTATTGGAATGATAATAAACAAGGCGCATTAGAACACGATTTGTTTTTGGCTAGTTGTATGAAATATCCCTTGCATACAGAAAAACAATCAGTAACTCTGTTAGAAAAAATCAGTAAAAGCAAAAATAATATTTTTTGGATTCAAAATCTTTCAAACTTTTTTGAAATTTATAAATCAGTATCAGGTAATGTCTGTGTTCTTGTTGATCGAACTGTAGACAGTTTAGAATATCTACAGAATTTTGTTAGACATTCAGATTTATTTGGAATTCCCCGCAGTGACATCAAAGTATGCTTTCGTGACAGTTCACAATCTGACTCTCAATTAAACGGATGGATAAAAGAAAACGATCTGGGAGGAAAAGTACAGGAAGGTAAAATTTTTATTTTTAACCATAAACCTGCTAAATGGTTGTTTAAAAATAATATATCTGTTAAAATAATAGTTACAAATAACTTATATCCGGACACTGTGGTTTCTGTTCGAGAATGGATTAGATCACATCCCTGTGTGTTTTATGTGGGGAATATAAAGCCGTCATTGCAAAAGGAAATTAATATTGTCGACCTGTAAACTGATTATCAAGGACGAAGTGAATATTCGAGTCGAAGGGCTTGCTGTAGAAACACGTCGAAAAATTGTCAACAAGTTAAAATTTGATCTCCCCTATGCTAGACATATGCCCGCTTATAAATTAGGTCGATGGGACGGAACTAAAACCTATTTTGGTATAGGAGGAAACGGGTACCTAGCACATCTAGATGTTATCCTACCCATAGTTGAAGACAGTGGCTACGATATATTAATTGAAGATCTAAGAAAAACTCAAAACTTTAGCTTTGAAAAAGTAAACGAAAATTATTGGGCAGACCAAGGAAAGACTTGGCCTAAAGGACATCCTAATGCTGGAGCTCCTATTATACTACGAGATTATCAATTTGATGTAGTTAATAAATTTTTAGAAAATCCTCAGGCATTGCAAGAAGTTGCCACTGGTGCAGGCAAAACTATTACTACTGCTACACTCAGTCATTTGTGTGAGCCGTACGGCCGAACAATGGTAATTGTTCCTAATAAAAGTCTTGTAGTACAGACCGAAGAAGATTATAAGAACTTGGGTCTTGATGTTGGAGTTTACTTTGGTGATAGAAAAGAATTAAATCGCACACATACTATCTGTACCTGGCAAAGTCTCAATGTATTAGATAAGAAAAGCTACGACAATGACACGTTGTCGCTGGCAGAATTCTGTGCAGGAGTCTGTGCCATAATTGTCGACGAAGTCCACCAGGCAAAAGCAGAAGTTCTTACCAAATTGTTAACACAAAATTTCAATCACTGCGCCATACGTTGGGGACTTACTGGAACTGTGCCTAAAGAACAGTGGGAATTTCAAGGTATACTTGCCAGCATAGGTCCAGTTATCAATCAAGTATCAGCACATGACCTACAGGAAAAAGGTGTACTTGCACAACTAAACATTAATATATTGCAGACAAATGAAATTGAAGTATTTAGAAGTTTTGCAGAAGAATATACATTCCTAGTTACAGACGATAGTCGATTAACTTGGATGGCAAATAAAATCAAAGATCTATCACTAAGCGGAAATACACTAGTTTTAATTAATCGAATTGATACAGGTAAAAAGTTAATTGAGCGTATACCTGAAGCAGTATTCGTCAGTGGTGGCATGAAACTAGACGAGAGGAAAGAAGAATATGATGAGATTAAAACGAGCGATGGCAAGATTATTGTGGCGACTTACGGTGTGGCCGCTGTGGGTATTAATATTCCTCGTATTTTTAATCTGGTTCTTCTGGAGCCCGGAAAGAGCTTTGTCCGTGTTATACAATCAATTGGGCGAGGTATTAGAAAAGCAGAAGACAAAGACCATGTGATGATCTGGGACATTACATCTGCCTGTAAGTACAGCAAACGACATTTAACAGAACGTAAAAAGTATTACAAGGATGCAAAATATCCTTTCACGGTAACCAAGGTAACTATATGAAAATTTTAACATTGAACAACAGATCATTTGATCTAAATGAACTTCCGGAGGAGGTTGACGAAGATACTAGATTTAGTGTATTAGATAACAGTAACGCCAACGATCCCGATTTTTTCTTTATGCCCTTAATATTTTTAGAGTCATTTAACAGTCCTGCAATATTGTTACGTATTGGGGGGTATGAAGTTCAAATGCCTCTTGATTGGTGTTTGGTTGTAGGAGATAGAGACTCGGGACTTGATCCTGAAGTACTACCACTAACAAGCCTTAACGAGCGAGGATTTGATGCATTTGTGTTTAATCCAATTAAGGGATTTAGATGTGAATTTATGACTATTGAAATTGTAAATATCTACCAAGATGTAAAATGGTATTTTCCAAAAATGAAAAACGGACAACTATTGACAGTTCCATTACACGACGATTATAATCCTCCTTGTGCATATTTTGTCAAAGAAGTTAGCCGACAGAGTGAAATTTTACAGCTAGATAAAGTAATTTGATAAGTAATGTGTTATTAACGGGAACTATATGAAAGCAGTAATCTATCATGCCGATGCGCCTCGAGCAAATACGCCAAGGACTTACACCATCGGCTTTCAAACTAGATTTAGTCATTTTTCATACAAAGACCTAATTATTGGTTTAAAAGAAAATCTCAACTCGTATGGTATAGAATTAATACATTTAACCCTAGATGGTTTTCCGGGCTATGGAGATTTAAACTTTTTTTATCCAGGAAATCCGGATGAAATAATCTATAACCGAGAAGTGTGTTTTACTGAATTTTTAAAAAATCAAGCAGAGGCCCACGAACAGTATTGGTTCACAGAAGCCGATGTTCGACTAAGAAATCCGTTTCCGTTATTAGAGCAAGGTGTAGATGCAGCCCTTATTGTGGCTCCTTCGGAAAAGAGATTTTTACCAACTTGGCGATTGGCAAAAAAGTCGGCAGCACCGATCTTTGAGGAAGCAGTAGCAGAGTTTGGCAGTCTTAAACACTGGGACGGCGATACCGAAGCATGGGGCAAAGTTTATCTTACAGCCGGTAGCCCAGGTGAAAACCAACAGATAACACACAACGGTATGTGCCTTGAAACTAGAGCATACAAATTATATAATATGGGCAAGTCACATTATACTGCTCACTACAAATCGAAACATAAAGAATTTATTTTAAAAAATAATCACTTATTCATCAATCCGGAGTATAAAAAATGAAAGCAGGAAAAGTATGGGGTCAAACAGAACTCCTTGAAGCAAACGGTGTATTAGAATTTCATCGCATTGAAGCTCGTGCAGGCGGTGTATGTTCAAAACACAAACACAAATTTAAATGGAATGGATTTTTTGTTGAACAAGGAGAAATGATTATTCGTGTATGGAAGAATAATTATGATCTAGTTGACGAAACACTATTAAAGCCTGGACAGTATACCAAAGTTGCTCCAGGCGAATATCATCAGTTTGAAGCAGTTACTGATTGTGTTGCCTTTGAATTATATTGGGCTGAATTTGACCACGATGATATTGCAAGAGAAACTGTGGGATATTCTAAATGACAGAAGAAAAAAGAGAACCAAAAAAATGGATCGGCGATGGCGGTCTTTGGGATACAGAAGCATATCAACAATACAAAATTGAAAACTTTGAAATATTAGACAAGCACTTAACTACACCTCCATTGAAAATTTTAGACATTGGATGCGGACTCGCTTGGGAATCTAGATTGTTCAATGAGAAATACAACTCTGAATTATGGTTGTTAGACGGCGATACTCGAGATAATGAATCTAAATCTCTTCTGGCAATGACTGGAAAATATCACACAAATGTTGATGACTTTTTATTTTATCATCCTTTAGAAAATTTAGATATAGAATTAAAAAAATTAGGTACTAAGAATTATCATCTAATTGATTGTAATAATATCAATATTCCAACAGATGTTAAATTTGATTTAATTACTTCATGGGTATCTTGCGGATTTCATTATCCGGTGAACACCTATCGAGATTTAATTTTAAAACATTCTCATCCAGGAACACGCATTGTGATGGATTTACGAGTCATGTATAAAAAAACAGGCAACCCCGAAGCTGAAGAAGGTGTAAAAATTATTAATACTTTCAATCGAAGAACCAAATATGTAATGGCGGAATTAGAATTATCATGATATCAATAGTGATGGCCTACTATAATCGATTACCGCAATTGCGGTATACCCTAACGACTTTTGAAAAAAGCCTCTCTAAAAATTTTGAAATTGTTATTGTAGACGATTATAGTGCCGCAGCACATTCTGTAGATAAATTGCCAAAAGAATTTCCATC
>Ga0114975_10001753_pt1 | contig 15184 bp, 18 predicted proteins | sample S_130626_EF_Meta_FD_87031 | JGI IMG/M metagenome (GOLD analysis project Ga0114975, IMG submission 87031) | Freshwater microbial communities from Lake Simoncouche, Canada to study carbon cycling - S_130626_EF_MetaG | ecosystem: Environmental > Aquatic > Freshwater > Lake | place: Lake...
CAACATATCAACACGGAGATACGAATTTTAAACAAGGACTTAAATCAGGAACTTCAATGTCTGCTCCACAGATAACTGGTATGTGTGCCTTGTATCTACAGAGGAATCCCACAGCAACTATAGAAGAAATTAAAGCATGGATTAAAAATAATGCCATATACGGTAAATTACATTCCACTGGAAAAAATGACGATTATGATGATTATTTTTCATTGCTAGGCGGTATCAATGGCATCGCATATCAAAATTTAAATCAGATAGCTTCGGATTCTTATGTAAAAGACAATACTGGAGAATGGAAGAAAGCAAAAAGTGTTTATGTAAAACACACAGATGGCACTTGGAAACGAGTTAGAGCATCATATATTAAAACCGAATCAGGTTGGCAGCAGTCATACGGCACATAAATAACAATGATAGTTTTAACTAAATACTAATATGATTGATATCGATACAATATACACAACTCTAGACGATGCTTATGGCAGCGAAAATATACTGGACATTTTGGTAGAATTTGAACGAATTTTTGACCAACTTGATATCTATGTATTTAAAAACTGGATCAAAGGCGAAATCGTCGAAGGTCCAAAAATTGAACGTTATTGGATCACAGTTACATTAATGTATCCTTATAAAATGATGCCAGATCCAGAAGGTGCTATGCGTTTAATGGATCATGGATGTAAAGTTTGGTACGGAGAAGACACTCTTAATCATGTAGCAAAGATTAAAGGTCCAGAAAGTTACGAACAAGACGAAGACGGCAAACTAGAACCTAAATTGATTAAAAGTCCTGTTTGGACAGTTAAGATAACTATGCCGCGTCACTTCGTTGACGAAATACAAACACAAAAAGTAGATGTGGGAAATAGTAAAATTGACATGGACGATGTTTCCGGTGCCTATGATGAGAATTTAAATGATGAAGAAGCAGCCAAAGGTAATGCCGCAGATGAACAACAATAAAATCAACGAAAGCCTTTTAGAAAATGACCTTAAATGGTTGGTCGATGACGGTGTGCTCATCGACATGCACAAAACTAAATTAGGTGAAAATAAAGATTATTTAGTGCTGGCCATTGCTGTCAATGATAGAACACCTGCCAATGATCTAGCCAGTTTTATTGAAAATTCCGTTTATAAGTTTGAAGACGTTGAAGTCAGCCCAGCAACAGACACTAAAGGTCGTTATTTAATTTACGTTGAATTTGCTAGAAAACCAGAAGTATTTGATACAATCCTTGGTATACTAAAAGACACTAGTAAACTATGTGGCATCGATGATTGGAAATTTAAAACCATGGGCATCGATGATTATATTCCACTTGACAAGGAAACAATGGCCAACTATATTATCACCGATTCCATGGAATATGATCAAAAACATCCTGAAGTTGCAGAACCAGAAGAAGAATTACCTGCACAAAATACTGCACAAGAATCGGTTACAGAATCTATAAAAAATAGATTAAAATTTTTAATGAGTTATTAATGAGTAAAGAAGAAACAATTAAACTTGAAGGACAAGTTGTAGAATGTTTGCCAAACGCAACATTTAGAGTTAAGTTAAATAATACACAGACAGTTATCACAGCGGTAATAAGCGGTAAAATTAGAAAACACAATATCAATATTTTAAATCTTGATAGAGTGGAAGTAGAAATGAGCCCTTACGATTTAACTAAAGGCAGAATTACTTTTAGATTCAAAGGATAAATTTATGTGGATATTTGAATGGTTACCAGATGCTATAATACATACAATCTTCATTGTAGGTGCATTGGGAATATTTTTTGGATTTGTTTTAACATTTATTCCATTTGTTAAACAATATAAACTAGCAATTCAAATTGCCAGCATATTCATTTTTGCTCTGGGTGTTTACTTAGAAGGTGGATTAGAAGACAATAAACAATGGACTGCAAAAATTAAAGAACTAGAAGCCAAACTTGCTGTTGCCGAAGAACGTAGTAAAACAGAAAATGTAAAAATCGAAGAAAAAATTGTCACACAAACTCAAATAGTAAAACAAAAAGGCCGAGATATTATTCAATATGTTGACAGAGAAATTGTTAAAAATAATGATGTAATTAAATATGTTGAAAATTGTCCTGTTCCAAAATCAGTGATTGATATTCACAATCAAGCCGCTACAATGAATCAAGGAGAAAAGAAATGAAATACTTGTTATTAAGTTTATCGATTTTATTATCTGCTTGCTCAACAGTAGTACCAGTCAAACAAAAATTCCCAGAAGCACCCGCTAAATTAATGACCAAATGCCCAAACCTAAAAACCGTTGAAGGCAACAATGTTTCAATCACAGACTTGCTCAAAGTAGTTGTTGAAAATTATTCTACATATTACCAATGTGCAGTAGTCACTGATGGTTGGCAGGAATGGTATCAAATCCAAAAAATTATCTCCGATCAAGCTACAAAATAGTATCAGTAAATTAATATAATGCATTGATTTACTAATACTTTGATGTATTAAATAGTTGACATTACAGCATCTATTTGCTATACTATGTATTGTAATTAGTACCAAGGAGTAACATATGGACGAAAATCAACAACATAACGCAATCAACGAAATCTTAGATAAAGCATTTAAATTGGCTTTACACAACGAACACGAATATGTCACTCTAGAACATTTAACTTCCGTGCTTCTTGAACAAGAAGAAATACATCAAATATTTCATTCAATGTCATTGGATGTTAATCTCGCCATTGATCAAATCAATGAGTTCTTAAATAGTCAGACATATTTGATAGTCACTGGTTTAACTCGTCCACGTAAAACTCAGACATTAGAGCGAGCATTCAATCGTGCATTTACACAGGCTATTTTTAATGGCCGTGCTGGCATTGCTCCGCAGGATATGCTGATAAGTATTCTCAGCGAAAAGAACAGTCATGCCTGCTATTATCTGTCACAAAATGGTCTTACTAAAGAAACATTTGTAGAATTTCTAAGTAAGACGGCTAAATCAGAAACAAAATCAAAAGATAATTCAGAAAAACTGTTAAATGAATACTGTGTTAATTTAAACAAAGAAGCAGAAGAACAACGCATTGATCCATTGATCGGACGCAATAAAGAAGTTGAAAAACTTACACAGATTCTTGCTCGTCGTAAAAAACGCAACGCTATTTTAATCGGAGAACCAGGTGTGGGTAAGACTGCTATTGTAGAAGGTCTTGCTCGTAAAATCTTTGAAAAGTCTGTGCCTGATACTATTAAGAACAGCATAATTTATAGCTTGGACATGGGCGCATTGATGGCAGGTACAAAGTATCGAGGTGACTTTGAAGAACGTGTTAAGAAAGTCATTGATGTTCTCGAAGCTAGACCCGAAGCAATTTTATTCATCGATGAAATACATACTATGGTAGGTGCAGGTGCTGCCGGCAATAGTAACACTGACATGGCTAATTTGCTTAAACCAGCTCTAAGCCGAGGCAAGGTGCAGATTATTGGAAGTACGACCTACGAAGAATACCGAGAAACAATTGAACCAGAACGTGCCCTTGCTCGTCGTTTCACTAAACTAGATGTAGAAGAAATGGATCCTGAAGATTGCAAAAACATGCTTCATTGCATCATGCCCGAATACGAAAAATATCACGGCGTTGATGTTGAAAGCGATGCCATTGATGCAGTGGTCGATTTGACCACTGAACACATGCACGACAAGTATCTACCAGACAAAGCCATTGATATTTTAGACAGTGCTTTGGCTAAACTTAAAGTTGAACAACGTGAAACATTATTAACGCTGTGGCATGTAAAACAAGAAATCAGTGTACAGGCCAAAGTTCCCATGGAACAACTTAATACACAGGTTGAACCAATGAATCTTGACTATGAATATCAAATTAAACAAAAAGTCTTTGGACAAGATCAAGCAGTCAATGAATTACTAGACAGTGTTTATATTGCCAAAGCAGGACTTAAAGATCTAAGTAAGCCCATGGGCAGTTATTTGTTTGTAGGCCCAACTGGTGTGGGTAAAACTGAACTAGCAAATCAATTGGCAGAATGTTTAAACATGACATTGTTGCGCTATGACATGGGTGAATATATGGAAAGCCATAAAGTTGCCAGTTTAATCGGTGCTCCTCCTGGCTACGTGGGCTACGGTGAAGGCGGTACAGGTGCTGGTAAACTTATCAATGATTTGGAAGAAACACCCAGTGCTATTTTGTTATTAGACGAAATTGAAAAAGCACACCCAGATGTTCTTAATATCCTATTAGGTGTAAGGGACAATGGTATGCTTACCAGCAGTAACGGCAAAACTGTCAGTTGTCGTAATCTAATTCTTATTATGACCAGTAACTTGGGTGCTAGAGATGGCGAGCGCAACAAGATTGGTTTTGATAATAGTATAAATGGTACTGCCAGCATGGAAGCTGTGAAAAAACACTTTAGTCCTGAATTCCGAAATCGTTTAGATGCAGTAATCGAATTTAATAGATTAAATAAAGAACAGATTACTCCTATTGCAATTAAATTCATCGACGAACTCAACGATTTATTAATTGGGAAAAATATCAAACTTACAGTTAATAATCAAGCATTGGATAAATTAGTAGCAGAAGGATTTGATCCTAAAATGGGTGCTAGACCAATGAAACGTTTGATTGCAGATAAGATTAAAAAGCCGTTGAGCAAGCGTATTGTGTTTGAAAATCTTAAGAACTGTGAATTGATTGTATCGCACAATGGTAAAGATTATGAACTTATCAATACCTAATAATGTCAAACAGTACTCTATCGAAAGAAAGTATTACAAAAAATTCTTTTATAAGATCTGTCTTACCATTGACGAATCGTTGATTAAGCCAGGTTTTCCTAGAATGTATCATCAATTTGGTAATACAGGATTATACACAGCACAACAAAGTTTGTTAAAGGAAATCTGTGATCTCGGCATAAAAGATGCTGATTATAAAATGCGAACAGAAGGCAAATGTGTCAGTGTCTTTACCAATGATACTTTGTTCATCAAAGAATTATTTGATAAGTTACCTAATCGTATCACAGAATACCATAGTCCTGTAAATGATTTTCACAGAGAAACCATTGACAATAACAAACGTGTTAGAGTTAGAAAACGGCTTTTTGAAAACATGTTCAAATACAAAATTTACTTTAGCCGGGAATGGAAATTTAGAACAGACAATTATTCAGAAGTAAAAGAATGGCTGCATGGACTGGAAGATTTGGACGGAAGACGTTGGGCTGTGAACAGCACATTGAATATGTATTTTAATTATGTACCCGGTTATAAAGGCTATACTGCGGCAATTTACTTAAATGATCCTGCGGATTTGATGATGTGTCAAATGAAATTTCACAGCGAAATTCATTATATAGAAGAAGCAGTTTTGTTGTCAGACCTTTAATTACAGCATCTATAACACGGATTTTATGTAAGGTACAATTTAGGTTGTACCTTTCTTTTTGGCTAAATACTACAATGGAGAATAGATATGGCCAAAATCCAAGAAGAATTAATAGTTATTAAATTAAGCAAATTACACAAAGACAAAAACAATCAAATGTCTAATATAGCCAACGAAGACATAGTTGCTGGATTAGAAGCAGTAGTTCAGGAACTAGTGGGCAATGATGTGATTGTGGAGATTGTAAACGATGTCAACTAATTTTAGTAATGTCGTATTAATGATCGGAGACGGACAACGTGATCAATTAAGCGATCCTGCACGTGGTGATGGTTATTATGGCTATAGAGATGGTAATCACACTTTGTCGGCAACGTTTGCAAACTTTGCGGGCAGAATTCAAATCGAAGCTACTTTAGACCTAAACCCAAAAGAAGCAGATTGGTTTCCAATTTGGTTAACTGGCACAGCTCCTTATAAAGAATATAGAACTAATAAAACAGGCACTGAAGCATTTACGTTTCAAGGCAATTTTGTTTTAATTAGATTCCGCAAGGAACAGAGTTATTTAAGCACAACGTCACCAGTAGGTGACATCAGTAAAGTTATGTTGAGTATATAAAACTATGGCAATCTACGTAAACAATATAGGCGGTGGTGATCTTCCAGTATCAATTAACAATCCGCAGGAAGGCGAAAGTCTAATATGGAACAATCAACTTGGTGCATATGTCAACGCTCCCAGCACAGCCAGTACAGAAGTTATTCAAGACACTGTAGCCGAGATGGTAGATGTAGATCCGGATGGAAGTCAAGTAACTCTACGTTTAGTAACTAGATATGATGATGTAACTGGAAAATTAACATTCAATGTTGTCACAGACAGCGGTAGTGGTTCAGGCGGAGGTGGCGGTGGTACTTACGTTTTGCCCACAGCAAGCACAACAGTAAAAGGTGGTGTTAAGGTTGATGGTACATCAATTACCATTGATGCAAATGGCGTGATCAGCGTGGGCAGTGATGTTGGTATTCCCATGGAAGACTTTATTAATTACTTAAACGACAATAATTATACAACAACAAGTTACGTTAATACTCAGATTAATAATTTAATCAATGGTGCTCCTGGCGCATTAAATTCACTGCAAGAGTTGGCAGCAGCCATTGCCAACAACCCAAATTTTGCCACTGATCTAACAACGGCATTATCTGACAAGTTAAATGTTGCAGGCGGTACAATGACTGGTCCGTTGACATTGGCAGGCGGTCCTATTACTAATTTACAAGCAGCCACTAAAAAGTATGTAGATGATGCTATTTCTAATATTCCTCCTCCTACAGGTAATTTAGATGAATTAGCAGATGTAAACTTATCAGGTGCTACTTCTGGACAAGTATTAGGTTGGAACGGCACTTCATGGGTGCCTGTAAATCCAACAGCAGGTGCCAAAGGAGACAAAGGCGATACTGGTGCAACCGGTCCACAAGGTCTTCGTGGTATCAGTGTTTCCAGTACAGAAATTGATGAAACTGGACACTTAAAGATTACTTTAGATGATGGATCAATTTTAGATGCAGGTAATGCCGTTGGACCAAAAGGAGATACTGGATCACAGGGTATTCAGGGTCTAAAAGGCGATACAGGATCACAGGGTATTCAGGGTCTAAAAGGCGATACAGGCGAACAAGGTCCCCAAGGTCCTGCAGGACGGAGTATTGCTGCCAATGGCGCAACAATCGATAACAATGGCAGACTGCAACTTAGTTTAACTGATGGAACTATTTTAAGTGCTGGCACTGTTGTTGGTCCACAAGGACCTGCTGGCCTAAAAGGCGATCAAGGATTACAAGGTCTAAAAGGTGACGCTGGTGCAGAAGGCACCAGCATTACCAGTGGAACTGTTAATAACACTGGACATTTGATTTTAACTAAATCAGATTCATCGACCATCGATGTTGGTAGTGTAGTGGGACCAAAAGGCGACACTGGCGCTCAGGGTGGTATGGGACCAGAAGGACCAAAAGGCGATACTGGTACAAGTTATACAATTAATAATAAGAGTGGCAGCGTACAAGTCTATGGAGTATCAAATACTACTCAACCAGGTTATGATTTAGAAGTTGATTTAGCCAATAAAGCAAACAAACTTACAACTGCTAGAAATATTATCTTATCTGGTAAAGTTACTGGCCTTGTAAGTTTTGATGGTAGTTCTAACGTTAATATGACTACATCTTTGAATGGTGTTAGCACTAATGATGTTGCTGAAGGCACTAACAAATATTACACAGATGCTCGTGCAAGAACTGCACTAAGTGCAGGCACAGGATTAAGTTACAATTCAAGCACTGGCGTGTTTACACTGAATACTACCACTGATCAAGTCAACGAAGGTTCAGCTAATTTGTATTTTACAAATAATAGATTCGACAACCGTTTGGGTGCTAGTAATTTGTCACAGCTTGCTGACGTTACAAGTACAGTACCAACTACAGGTCAGGCTCTTATTTGGAACGGCAATGCATGGACTCCTGGTACAGTAGCTACTGGCGGCACAGGCACAGGTACAAGCGCAGGAGTTTATAAAGCAACTGCTCAAATTGACTATGATATCAACGGCAATCTCACTGATGTATCAGTACTAGGTGGCGGTATCACTGCTGCCATTGCAGTGGCTACTTCTACAACTGCCACAGTAAGATTTACTTTTACGGGAAGTAATTCTGCTCCGCTTAATATCCAAGTATACGGATATCAAAGAGCAAATAACATTTATGTGACTCGTGCATTGGCCAGCGACTTTCCAACTAGATCCATCGAAGGTGGTGGTACAAGTGGCAGCCCAACAGCATTTTCAGGATTTAATGCGTTAACTAACACAATGACATTAAGTTTAACAAAATCAGTAACAGGAGCAAGTGCAGGCGTTGGTCAATCTACTCATTGTATAATTCAATTCTTGCTAAGTAATTAAAAGGACAGTTAATGACTATTCATGCATGGAAAACAAATTTTATAGGACTTAATAAACCAACAAAAGTCCTATCTGGTACAGCGGAATCTTTTGTTGGATTAAACCTATGGCCCTATGCCAATGGTGAAGATGATCCATATTGGAGTGGCGGTGTTAATCCACAATATTATAGATGGGAAGTAACATTTACAGTCAATGAAAGATTACACGGCAGTCATTTAACTAGAACGCCTTTTAGATTTGATGCACAGGACATTGAAGTAGGAGATTTTGTAGCAGGTGCTCAAGACGGCAAAGTCTTGCAGATCATGAGCATATTATCTAAAACTAACAATGAAATCACAGCCATTGTAGAAGATAGACTGCGTTACAATACATTCCGTGATCCCACTGGTTTTGGATTATTTGCCACTCCCGGTGTAGTTATTTTCTTTCAAATCAACGAACTTGGTTATCCTATGTTGGACCCTGTGCCAGCAGAAGCTGCCGCTGATTTTCCTGACAATGTATTAAGTAGATTTCAATACTTAAACCCACTTATTAACTATTTGTTGGAACAGGAAAATAACGGTTTCCAACAAGGTGATGCAGTTTGTATTGAAAACGGCGAATTTGCACTAAGTGATGCAGACAATGTGGATAAGTTTATAGGAACTGTGGTATTCCCAGGTCCGGGTCCGCATCAATTTATTCTACGCCCAGCCAATGGTATCATCGATTTTGTTCCTAGTTTACCCGGAGTAGTAGGAGACTACGTTTACCCAAGCATTGATGGTAGTGGGGATTTGACCACCAACGATGCTAGCCGTAGACCTATTTACATGAAAATTGCCATGGAAATTCCTAGTTCTACAACTGGAAATAATCCAAATCCAATAGGCAACAATGGAGATGTCATCGAATTTAATAGAAAAATGATGACGCTACAAGGACAAAACAGTGTTTATAATTTAGATAATGCCATTGAAATTATTAATAACAATACACTTTATCATAAAATAACTGCTGTAAAAGTTGGTGCCGCAACCAATGTAACTTCTAATACCACTGGCCTGGGCAGTGCCTACGGCATTGTTGCAGGATACAGACCTTTTAGTGCAACTATCAACGGCGTATTAGTTGAATTTAAAACAACTACTTCAGGTAGTGTTGCTTATGGTGATGCCACGGTTGCAGACGTCAACGATATGATGTTTGACATTAATCTTTTAGACATCGAAAACATTACTGCCAGTGTCACTGACGGCAGTAAATTGACATTGACACATACTGCTGGCGGCAGCATCGAAATTGTTAACATCAGTGCTGATGCCAACGGAAATAATTTTGCTGGCGCAAACAGCATATCATCCTTGGCGTTATTCACACCAGCCGATACTTCATCTTATTCACTGAGACTATTTAGAGCAGATGGCGGTCCTATTACTATACGAGATGTACAGGGAGAATTTTTATCCGATGCAGGTGTAATGAGTGGTCAAACTGGACGTTATGCATTGGGCTTAAACATCGAACAGGGACTACGTAGTAGTAGAACTGTTGTTGTAGCAAATATCATGGCTCGAGATGCATTGTATCCCATGGTAGGAGATCAAGCCTATGTTCTCAGCGATGAAAACGGAGAATGGGCATTTTACATTTATAATGGCAGCGCATGGACAGGAGTTGGCGGTCAACGTAGCTTTGAAACAGATGCAAGAACTGCTGAAATGACAATTACTTTCCCAAGTTTAGATCAACCTATTGTAACTGTTAGTAGCGGACGCAAAATATTAAATGTAAGTGTTACCATCGTCGACGAATTAACAGTCAGTGATGACTTTGATTTCGATATAATGATAGGCACTACCAGCCTTTGGAAGTATTCAGATTTTGATGTAGTTAGACCGGGCACTTACATCGAAGAACCAAGTTATATTACTCCAAGCAGACAAGATTTAAGATTTATTAATGGTGGTGGCACTGCCACTGGTACTATTCAAATTCAGGTGACTTACTTATGATAAAGAAATTTAATAATATATCAGGAACAACTTCTAGTAGCTACGCAATTGGCGTGGGCAAAGCTAACGCTACACAATATGTAGTCTACGCAAAATGTAATTTAACTGATGTTGCTGCCAAAGATAAAAACAACAATGAAATACCAGTTGATGGTGTAGAATTCTACGACATGAAAATTGTTGCTAAGAATGCTGAGGGCGAGATTGTAGCCAAACAATTAAGAGGCACAGTTAATAATACAACTGTAACTAGAATTGAAGACATATTTCAAGAAGAATTTTCTGCCGATGTTATATTAACATCAAATGGAAGAATGCTAACTGTGACATGTAAAAGCACAGGTTCATTGACAAACTATACAATATATACAACAATGGTTAGTATAGATATTTAATAAAGGAAAAATAAAATGCCAAAGATGGAAGAAGATGATTTTAATGACGTAGGCAATTTGCCACAGATTGCCGCAACTAAAAGTCCACCTGGACCAGGAAGTTCATTTGGCAATTTTGGAGGAACATCAAATGGCGGATTTGGCAGCTCACCTTCAACAGGCTTTGCTGGCGGTTCAGGTTTTGGAGCTCCAGCGGCTCCAAGCAATTTCAGCGGAGCCCCAGTTAACAACACCAGTGGACAAGCCGCAGGAGCAATGCACAACGGCGGAGAATCAACAGTAAAATTAGACAAGGATGCACAGGATTGGATTAACAAAAAATGGCGTCCGGTCATGGGTTGGATCTATATGCTGACTTGTACCATGGACTTTGTTATGTTCCCAATTCTTTGGAGTCTGTTACAGGCCATGAGTCACGGAAGCGTGACCAGCCAATGGCAACCACTGACACTTCAAGGTGCTGGATTGTATCACATCGCCATGGGTGCTGTTCTTGGTATCGCTGCTTATGGTCGTACAAAAGAAAAAGTAGAAGGTAAAGCGTAAGTAGTTGACTATGATCATAGACGAATTTGACCACTACTTTAGACTATGTTTGAATAGAACACTTACCAGTGAAGAAGCCAAAGCATATCTACTAGTGGTCAATGAACTTGCAGACGTTGAACCTGACGATGATGATACTGTAATGGTCTATCATTTAGACGATAACGAAGGTGATGGTAACCCTCATTGCTATGATGTTAGATTAGCCGCTAGTATAAATGCTGAACAAGGCGACCAGATATTAGCCAGTCTAGAAGAAATGTTCCCCAATGATGACTTTGACTGTGAAAGTAGCATGGACATTGAAGAAGAACAAAGTTACTTACACACTGCGGTCTTGGAACAATTGACTAAGAAACTAGTATAAATGAAAATAGGTATTTTTGGAGATAGTTTTGGCGAGAAGGCTACAAATGTTCCTGAAACAGCTACATCAAAAGCATGGACAACATATCTATCTCAAGAATTCGATGTAGATAATCATAGTGCCTGTGGTAGTTCATTTTACTACTCGGTTGATTTATTTTTAAAAAATCATCATTTCTATGATAAAATAATTTTTCTAATAACACTTCCGGGTAGAATAGAAGTAGTAAAGCCATTTGCCGAAAATGTAATGCCAAATCGAATAGCAACTTTTGAACATGCTAGATCATTGGTTGAAGCATATGAAAACAGACAAGAAATTTTTAACAAGAAAATTTATCAAACAGCCGTTGATTATTTTCTATATTTTCACGATTTTGAAAAAGATTGCTTTTTCCAATATGCTGCCATTGATAAAATAAAAAACACTAGAAAAGAAAATGTATTATTTTTACCCTGCTTTTTTCAATCTGTTGATGAATCAAATAGAAAAAATAATGAACTCTTTCAAATTACCAGTTTAGATGAAATAGATTTGGCATCAAAAAGATCAGGCAGAATAGGCGATCATAGACATTGTCATTTCAATGATCAAAATAATATTATTTTTGCCAAAAATATAAAAAATTGGATACTCAACGGAGTTTGGGATTTCAATATCAATGACTATGTTAGCATGAATATTGACAATTAATCAAAGATAGTGTATAATACACTATGACTAAACGAATTGGTTTTGCTTGCAAATGGATTGATCACCCAGAACAAGTTGATGGGATTAAACCCAAAGACAATGCTAAAAGATATAACACTGGTACTACTACTATAACTTGGCTTAACCGTCAAACTCGAGAAGTAGCAGAACAAAAGTTATGGGACCTTATGGTTCAAAACTTGACAGCCACCAAACTATTGGTAGAAAGAGTAGGGCAACTTGAAGAAAATCTTAGGATGGTGCGCCTTGGCAGTGATCAGCTTCCTGCTTATACTGAACCCACATGGAGTTACTTCTGGCGGCGTACAGATGTTGTTGACTACTGTAGTAGAATTTTTTCGAGTATTGGGGACATTGCTCGCCGTGATAACACTCGCCTTAGCTTTCATCCTGGACAGTTTGTTGTTCTTGCTAGCGAAACTCCTGGAATTGTTGACCGGAGCATAGAGGAGTTTGAATATCATGTTGACATGGCTCGCTACATGGGCTATGGTCGGACATTTCAAGACTTTAAAATTAATGTGCATATTGCAGGACGTCGTGGTCCTCAAGGTATTAAAGATGTCATGCAACGTCTAACACCCGAAGCACGAAATATGATTACCATCGAGAATGATGAAATTTCTTGGGGTATTGAACATAGTTTAGAATTAGTGGATACTTGTGCGCTAGTACTTGACATCCACCACCATTGGATTAAAACAGGAGAATACATTGAAAACAATGATGACCGTATTAAAAAGATTAGTGATAGTTGGCGTGGTGTGCGCCCTGTTATTCACTATAGTCTCAGCAGGGAAGATTATCTTGTCGAACACACCCGACACGAACGTCCCTCCTATGATGCGCTAATGGCCGCAGGCTATAAGCGTGGTAAACTTAGAGCGCACAGCGATTTCTATTGGAATGATTCGGTAAATAATTGGGCAATCACACACAGCTCTTGGGCTGACATCATGTGTGAAAGCAAGGGTAAAAACCTTGCCAGCTTTCAATTAAAGGAATTGTTAAATGGGATTCAAAATTAGAAATGACATTCGAATTAGATCGAAATCATTACAAACATTTACAATGAAAGATTATGATTACAACGATCTTTCATCCAGTGTGGCATATTTTGTAGATAAAATTCAAAAATTAAAAGCAGACAATCATCAAATTGGTGTTATGTTTGGCTTTTTAAGTTTTGCATCAGTTAGTTGTATGCTGGCATTGATCAAATCTAAAGTAGATTACACTATAATTTACTATTCAGGAGATATGATACCAGAAGATGCTGATCAATATTGTTCACATGCATTTTTGTTAGGACCATTTGACAGTCAAAATAATATAGTTAATTTTGTAAATCAAAAGCCTGACTTTTTTACCAATGTAAATGATCCTGAAATTGAAAAACAAATAATTTCTTATCATAGAAAAGATGATTTAATTTTTGAATTTGGTGTAGAACAAAAAATATACGCATTGATGGCGGGCAACGATAAAGTTGAATTAGTTCACGGCACTGGTAAAATAGAAGAAAGCAGTATTTCTGCGGCCATGCAACATTACTATTCTCATGATGATTATTGCTTGTTATATCGGCCTTGTCGGCACATCGGTGTTGCTACACTGTCTGTTTATCCTGCATTGTTCAAAGCAAAGACCATTGTTTTATGTGCTGACAAAGAAGAATGGGCCGGTGAAATAACGCCAGCAACTCATGTACATTTTGGTTTTAACATGATTCAGGAAAAGTGGCTGTTGCCTAAAAAACTTAGAATCTTGACCACAGGTGGATATTCTTTTAATTCAGATTGCATTAATTATGTAAACAGTATCTCTGAAATCGACCAAATTATCGATTGCTATGGCACATACCTTTGTCCGCCGCCTTTGGCAATTAGAGAATTATCTAAAATTGAAGACAATGCTATAACTCCATTTAAATGGATCAATGAATTTATTCGTCCGTTGAACATCAATGATATTTTATATTTTGAAACAAGTGATAAAGTTACATTTCAAAATCTAATGTCAACGCGGTTGAATAAGTTCTTTGAAAGCAACATAATGCCCACACACGATAGAATTAAAAACATCGACGAAAATACTTTTTATTTCTACGGAAGATCTACTCATGTGGTTCGGGTTAATCATGTACAATGGAGTGAAAGCAGTTTTGTGCAACTTGCCTATGAAAAAACTAATATCAAAGATTTAAAAGTTGTTTTTAAAACATTTAACGGTGTAGATATTCCTGTTATCAAAGTTAATTCAAAATACAAAACTATTTTAGAAGACTTTGTTTCATCTAATCACGTAGAAGCAGCAATAGAATATGAATGACGAACAAGCATTGGCATTGTATTCTGCTATGCAAGCAGAATTTGGTGAATTGCCCGACTTTGAACATTATCCACGACAATTCATTTACTATTATAAACTTTTCAAATTAATTAAAAGTAGAAATTAGTGACCAAACACTAATAAAATATGAGAAAAATGTTGCACTGCCACATAAATAATGTTATAATAAACAATGACGTCTAAGAAGAGTCATATTATTACTTGCTTACATTAAGGAGAAAATTATGTTTACAGTAGATGCAACAATTGACACCGTACAAGGTGCAAAGAAACAATTCGTTAAGACCTTCGTCCAAAACGAAACAGCGGCCACAGCAATGAATGAATTCATTGATGCTCAAGCCGAATACACAAAGAAAGCTGCCAAAGTTGGCATTGATACATTCACAGTATTGGCCAGCGAAACAACTAA
>Ga0114975_10001757_pt1 | contig 15139 bp, 23 predicted proteins | sample S_130626_EF_Meta_FD_87031 | JGI IMG/M metagenome (GOLD analysis project Ga0114975, IMG submission 87031) | Freshwater microbial communities from Lake Simoncouche, Canada to study carbon cycling - S_130626_EF_MetaG | ecosystem: Environmental > Aquatic > Freshwater > Lake | place: Lake...
CGAGTACACCAGCAGCCTTGCGAAGTACGCCGGGCATGTGTCTTCCGCCGTTGGCCTGTCTCCCAAGCAGGTGGATGCTTTGATCCGTGGCTACACAGGCAGCATGGGCATGCTGTTCCTGTCCACGGTTGACGGGATCACAAGCGCAGGCGGCACTCGTCCTGCTGGTGTCTTCGGAGACCCTGCCAGCTTTCCCGGCATCCTTGGAAACATGTCTGGCGCGACCCGCATCCTGAAGACCGAGGGCCAGATCAACAACAAGTTCATCGGGGACTTCTACGAGATCAAGCAGAAGGTCACGGAGATCGCCACCTCGATGACGGAAGCTGCGAAGATAGGTGACATGGAGACGATCAAGAGGCGCAGCGAACAGATGCCTGCTGCGAAGGGCTTGTACACCGCCTTCAACGCAGCAAACGAGAACTTGTCGAAGCTCAACTCGCAGATCGACATCATTCGCAGGGATCCAAGGATGACCCCCGAGCGGAAGACCGAGCTTCTTGAGCGCCTGACCTCGGCCCGTGGTAAACTGGCCGAGCAGATGGTGAACGCGGCCAACAGAGCGGGGGTGTACAGATGAGTACGACCGAAGAGAAACAGGAGAAGTTCGCCATCGAGATGGCCGCTAGCGCCAGCAAGGGCGCTCTTGTCGAGAAGATCACGTTTGCCGGGATCCCCATCCTATTCTCGTGCGTGGTCTACTTGATGAGCGCCCTGTCCGCAGCGAACAACGAGATCATCCAACTTAAGTCCAAGGTCGCCGTGGTCGTAAACGCGGACAACAAGGCCATCCCTCCGCAGGGGACGACCATCGACATGGCCCAGATCAGGGAACACCTGTCTGACCAGATCGCTAAGGTCGAGAAGGAAAGCGCCTTGGCCCGTGCTGCAATGACCTTGGACCGTGAGCGGTCGATGTCGGCGGTTGAGAAGTCCCGCCTCGACATGGCGGCAGACGCCGCGCAAGCTAGGTCCGCCATACGTTTCGACATGATGAAGCTGGTGGCGGAACTTGATAAGCGAATCACCCTCATCGAAAAGGGGAAGTGATGGTCCGCACCCTCGCCGTCCTCTTGCTCCTGTCCACCCCAGCGATGGCGGTTGAGTGCGGCACGTCGGCTCCTGATTGGACGGGCCGCAGTTGGTTCCGCAGCCAAGGATGCTCCGTGGTCAACGGTCCGGTGATCGAGGTCCGCGTCGGCGAAAGCATGTGGCATATCATCGGCAATGTCGGTCGCCACATTTTTCCCGGCATGGTCTGGTCCAACGGCGAGTGGCGTCGTGACGAGAGCCTTGATCGTGTGTTATGGGAGGGCACTGCAAAGCAGACGTCCTCGTCCTGCCGACCGGGGGACAAGCCGTCCAGCGGATGGGACTTCTCAAATGGGTTGAGGATCTGCCTTTACGAGGGGAAGTAAATGGATCCGCTCACACTTCTTGCTGCGGCCAAGGTCAGCTACGAAGCGTTGAAGGCTGGGATTGCTGTCGGCAAGGAATTGCAGTCAATGGCCAAGGACCTTGGGTCCTTGTTCGACAGCGTGGCTGCTATCACCCGTGTTGCTGCCGACCCCAAGAGCAGCTTGATGGCGGGTAAGTCTGCCCAGCAGATCGCCATGGAGGCCTATGCCGCCAAGGCCGAGGCCGACCAGATGATGGAGGGGTTGAAGAACCACTTCATCGGGGAATTTGGAATTGCCGCATGGGATCAGGTACTTGCGGCTACTACACAGATCAAGAAGCAGCAGAAGGCTGATGCTATCCAAGCCGCGAAAGAACAAGAAGAACTGCTGAACTCCATCTTGGTGTGGGGGTCTGCTATTCTCGCGCTCGTTCTGGTTCTTGCCGTAATCCTCCTGATCTTCATAGGCCTCGTTCACCGCTAGGAGCTACAAGTTGGATCTCATCGCCAAGTTCGGCCCCCTGCTAAGTCAGGTTGCCCCGTCCATAGCCACTGCTCTCGGTGGCCCCCTTGCCGGGATCGCCGTCAAGACCCTGTCCAACGCGCTCCTTGGCCATGAGTCAGGGACCGAAGAGGACGTGGCCAATGCCTTGCAGAACGCCAGCCCCGAGCAGCTCTCTGTCATCAAAAAGATCGACGCCGACTTCAAGGTGCGGATGAAGGAACTGGACATCGACCTCGAGCGCATCTCCGCTGGAGATCGCGACAGCGCCCGGCAGATGCAGCGCGAGACCCGGGACTGGACCCCTAAAGTACTGGCCTTCTTCATCACATTCGGGTTCTTCGGGGCGCTCGTTTGGATCCTGATATTTGGGATCCCGAAGACGGGGACCGAGGTCCTTCTGATGATGTTGGGTTCCCTCAGCACCTCATGGACAGGTGTCGTGCAGTTCTATTATGGTTCCAGTGCTGGGTCGAAAGCCAAGACTGATGCCCTCACCGGGAAGGACAAGTGAGATGAAAGAGAACTGGGACGCCTGCTTCGCAATGGTCTTGAAGCACGAGGGTGGTTTTGTGAACCACCCAAAGGACCCGGGCGGCATGACAAATTTGGGAGTTACCCGTACCAACTGGGAACTCTATCTGGATCACGACGTGACCGAAGCGGACATGCGGGCGCTGACGCCAGAGATGGTCAAGCCCTTCTACAAGAAGAACTATTGGGATCGGATCAGGGGCGACGAGTTACCCTCTGGAGTGGACTATGCTGCCTATGATCTGGCAGTGAACTCTGGAACTAGCCGGGCGGCGAAGTACCTCCAGCAGATTGCGGGTGTCACGGTTGACGGGGTCATCGGACCACAGTCCCTGAAGGCCATCCAGAAGTGCGATGCCGAGGACGTCGTGGATGAAGTCTGCAACATGCGGATGGACTTCCTCAAGAACCTTGGCACCTTCGAGACGTTCGGTAAGGGCTGGACCGTTCGCGTCAACGACGTGAAGGCCAAGGCGACGGAGATGGCATGATGGCAAAGGCACCAATCTGGGAGAGACCACGGCCCGCGAAACTTGGATCCTCGAAGAAGCTGTCGTCCAAGCAGAAGACCTCTGCAAAGTCGGCGGCGAAGAAGGCTGGTCGCCCCTACCCAAATCTTGTGGACAACATGATGGCGTCGAAGAGGGGGAAGTGATGGCGAAGTCCCCGGCATGGCAGCGCAAGGAAGGTAAGAGCGACAAGGGCGGGCTCAACGCCAAGGGCCGCGCGTCCTACAATAAAGCGAACCCGGGCAAGCCCGGGCTCAAAGCCCCGCAACCAGAAGGTGGTCCCCGTAAAACCAGCTTCTGTGCCCGCATGACCGGCATGAAGAAGAAGCTGACCTCATCGAAGACCGCCAACGATCCGGACTCCCGCATTAACAAGTCCTTGCGGGCGTGGAAGTGCTAGATCAGCCACTCCTTGTGGCCTTCCTTCAGGACCATGGTGGCGATGTTGATCTTCTCGCGTAGCGCGCGGAGGATCTTCTCGTCCACCGTCCCCTCCGTCACGATGTCGATGTAGGTGACGTTGTTCTTTTGCCCAATGCGATGTGCGCGATCCTCACTTTGCAGGCGAACTTCCAGATCATAGTTGTTTGAGAAGTAGATCACCGTGCTTGCTTCTGTTAGCGTGAGCCCATAGCCGCCGGTCCGTGGTTGGCCAACAAAGAAGCGAAGCGGATGATCGGGATCTTGGAAGTCTTTAACAATCTGCTGTCGTTCGTCAGGCGTTGTCTGGCCATAGTAGGAACGTACAGACGGGGGGCCATACTCCTTGGCAAGCGAACGCTCAATCATCTGGATGTCGTAAGTGTAGTTTGCCCAGATGATGACCTTGCCATCGACTTCTTCGAGGGCTCCGAGAAGCTCGTCAAATTTGTCCGATTTCATCTCGATGACCGTACCATCGTCGGCCTTGAAATATCCCGAGCAAATCTGCTGCAAGCGGATAATCTGCGTCAGCACATTCTGAGCTGTGAGCGTCTTTCCCTCAAGCTCTGCAATCGCGGCCTTCTTGACAGTGGCATAGATGCGAGCCTGTTCATCGGTGAGTTGGACAAGGCGTTTAGTGTACACTTTTTCGGGAAGGTCTAAGCAGTCCTTCTTCAGGATGCGGTAGGAGAACTTGTCGAGGCGCGTCGAAAGCTCGTCAAGGTTCTGATACCCGACCACCTGATTGAAGGAGTGTGTCCCGACACTGCGGCGCAACGTGCGACAGTACCTTCCTTGGAACGAGTAGAAGCTGCCAAAGCCGAGGATCCACTCATCGAGAAATGCGCACTGGGTGTAGAGATCCATCGGGGTCTTGGTGATCGGCGACCCCGTCATGATGCGGCGGTAGGCTGCGGCCTTGCCTGCACGGATGATGTTCTTGGTGCGCTTCGCCTTGCCGTTCTTGATCGTCGTGCTTTCGTCCACGGCCATCAGGACTTTCTTGGCGCGCATGAACTTTAGTGCGAAGGCCAAACCTTTTTCTGTGGAAAACGCCTCGACGTTCATCACCACGATCTTCAGGTCTTCGTCATCCCTCAGGCACTGGTCCAACCGGTCGAGGTTCTTCTTGGATGTCCCGGGATCCCAGACAATCACGTCGTAAATTACGTGTTCTGGCACATGCTTGGGAAGCTCGATGGTCTCCCAGTTTTTGTAGACGCCCTTGGGGGCGACGACGAGGAAGCCGGTGATCTGACCCCGGTCATACAGCATCGAGACGGTGTCGATGAGGATCTTCGACTTGCCTGTTCCCATCTCTGCGAACAGGGCAAACTCCTTGTCACTCCACGACTTTCTCAGCGCGTCCATCTGATGCTGGTACGGCTGCATGCGGAACTTGTAGCGGTCAATGATGTCCATGGTCCGTTGCCCTTTCTGTTTGGCACACGGGAACATAGGATCAAGCCTGCAACTTTTGCAAGTCCGAGATTGTCAGGCTGTGGAGAAAAAAGCTTTCCGACAATCTGACAAACTTGTCAGGCTGTGGAGAAAAAAGCTTTCCGACAATCTGACAAACTTTTTTAGAAGACGGCTTGACAGACCCCCGGGGGGTGGGCGTAGTTTGTGTCCGTCCAACGGGAGAAAGCCGTGACAGTATACATAACGCAAGAAGTTCCCGGTCGCGATCTGTCCGACGCCTTGGTGTTTGGTGACCTCGATATCCTGCTCCCCGCAAAGGAACAGATCTCGTTGTCCGCCATGCCCACGGTCAGAAGGATGCAGCGCAAGCTGGCTAAGTTCACTTCGGAAGACTACCTCATGCTGTCCGGAGATCCGGTCTGCATCGGGATAGCCTGCTGCCTTGCTGCGCTCGCTAACAACGGGCGGTTCAGGGTGTTGAAGTGGGACAGGATTGAGAGCCGGTACTACCCAATCGAAGTCGATCTTTACCAACGCTAGGAGATAGAAAGTGGACCTAGAAGACATCGCAATGCAGTTGTCCAGCGTGGACAACAACGATCTGAAACAGGTGTCTGGCCTTGTGCGCCAGCAGTTGATTTTGGAACAGCGTGTGGAAGACCTTACTGCCGACCTAAAGAAGGCACAGGCCGACCTCGCACACATCTCTGGGGAGGCCCTGCCCGCAGCACTTGCTGAACACGGCCTCACGGAACTGAAGATGGCTGACGGTTCGAAGGTCACGATTGCTACCGTGATCAGCGCGAACATCAGCAAGGAACGCGCGAACGAAGCCCATGATTGGCTCCGTGCAAACGGCCATGCCGACCTCATCAAGAACACGGTGTCCGTGGTCTTCGGTAAGGGCGAAGATGCGAGAGCCGCTGCGTTGATCAGCCAACTGGACTCGAACGGGTGGGATCCCGATCAGAAGGAAGCTGTTCACCCCAGCACGTTGAAGGCTTTCTGCAAGGAGCAGATCGAGCGGGGGTCCGACATCCCCAGCGAACTGTTTGGTATCTACATCGGTCAGAAGACCACGATCAAGAAAGGGAACTAACATGTCCAAGAATGCTGTTGCTGAAGTTAAAGAAAGCTTCGTCCCCGCCCTTGTTACCGAGGACTTCGAAGGCTTTGCCGGGATGGGTCTCGATCAGGTCCGCACCGAGGACATGTCGATCCCCTTCCTGCGCGTCCTCGCCCAGCTTTCACCACAGGTGAACAAGCGTGACGGGGCCTACGTGCAGGGCGCTGAGGCCGGTATGATCTACGACACCGTGGCCAACGAAGTCTTCAACGGTGAAGAGGGTCTTGAGGTTGTGCCGTGCTACTACAGCCGTCGCTATGTCGAGTGGAAGCCCCGTGAAAAGGGTGGCGGGTACGTCAACTCGTACAACGCTGACGACCCCATCGTGAACACCACCTATCGCGATGACCGTGGCAACGACGTGCTGCCCAACGGGAACCTCCTCACCAACACAGCACAGTTCTTTGTGCTGCGCATGGACGCCAGCGGGATCCCGCAACGCTGCCTGCTCACCATGACTTCAACCCAGTTGAAGAAGGCGCGCAAGTGGCTGACGCAGATGCAGTCCCGCACAGCGATGGGCAAGAACGGTTTGTTCACCATGCCCATGATGTCCCAGACCTATCGTCTTCGCACCGTCGAGGAGCGCAACGACAAGGGGTCATGGTTTGGGTGGGAGATCTCGCACGAGCGGTCCCTCAATCTGGCGTATGCGAACGACAAGTCCACGTTTGGGATGGCGATGGAGTTCTCCAAGTCGGTGAAGGCTGGTGAGGTTAAGGTGAAAGAGGAACAGGGTGAGCAGGCTGCTCCTGTGCATGACGACTCCGTCCCGTTCTGATGGCATACCGGGGGACCACAGGTTGGTCCCCCTTTTAATTGGGGCCGTAGAATGGACCTTGCACAAAGATACTTCACCCTGTTTGCTGGGAATAACCGCGCGCATGGAACCTTCAATGTTCAAAATGACAGGCAGCGCGATGGGAAGAAGCAGGGACAGGCGCGCATCCTGCGTGATCCTCCGACCGCGAACCATTGGACCGAGCATCTAAGCGGCGGCACCGGACTTGGCATCATCCCCATCAAGGACAACAACCGTTGTCATTGGGGGGCGATTGATATCGACGTCTACAATCTCGAACACTCCTCCCTGATCCGTCAGGTCGAGAAGCATAGCCTCCCCGGTGTCGTGTGCCGGTCGAAGTCTGGCGGCGCTCACCTGTACTTCTTCTTCAGCGAGGAGATAGCAGCGGCGGACTTGCAGCCAAAGCTCGTCTCACTGGCCGCGCTCCTTGGCTATGCCGGATCAGAGGTGTTCCCCAAGCAGCAAGAGATCCTTGTTGACCGTGGGGATACCGGTAACTTCCTAAACATGCCATACTTCGCTGGCACACGGACCACCCGCTACGGGTACAACGACAAGGGAGAAAGCCTTGGACCTGAAGAGTTTATTGACTTTGCTACTGGGCGTAGCGTTACCCCTGATACCTTTCTTGACTTTGAAACTTCCCCGAAGAAGGCCGAAGAGGTCCTACCCAAGGGTCCGCCGTGTCTCCAGCAGCTTGCCGCACAGGGGTTCGGTGAGGGTGGTCGCAACAATTCCCTCTTCAACCTTGGTGTATACGCACGTATGGCTGCTCCCGACAAATGGGAGGAGCGTGTCCGTCACTACAATCAGACGATGATGATCCCCCCTCTCTTCGACAAGGAGGTGGAGATCATCATCTCCCAGCTTACGAAGAAAGAGTACTTCTACAAGTGCGATGACCAGCCCATCGCCAGCTACTGCAACAAGGAGGTCTGCATCGGACGCAAGTTCGGCATCGGCCCCGGGCAGAAGTCCAATGACCTTGCATCGTTGACCAAGATCAACGGCGATCCCCCGGTCTGGATCATGGACGTGGACGGTAAGCGCGTCGAGCTTGGTACAGAAAGCCTCGTCATGCAGAAGCAGTTCCAGAAGGACTGCCTCAACCAGATCAACCTGTACCCCAAGACCATGAGCGAGAAAGCGTGGTCCGCGCGAATGCAGACGCTGCTTGCTTCGCTCACCATCATCGAGGCTCCCCCTGAGTCCACCGCCATGGGCGAGTTCGAAGAACTCCTCACATCCTTTTGTTGCGACCGTGCGCGTGGCGTCGAGCGAGAGGAGATCCTGCAAGGCATCGCGGTGTGGGCCGACGAGCATGTCTACTTCCAACTGCGCGATCTTCAGAAGCACCTCAAGGCGAACGCCTTCCTGAGATACAACAACGTGCAGCTAGGCCTGCGGCTCAAGGAGTTGAAGGCCGAGAAGATGGATTGGCGAGTGAAGGGCAAGACCGTTCACCTCTGGTTCCTGACACAGAAGTTCTTTGCTGGCTCTGAAGACATCAAGCTTGACCTCCCGCCCCTCGACATAGCGGACCCCTTCTGATGCACATCATCCTTGGACCCCCCGGCACTGGCAAGACAACGAAGCTCCTAAACATGGTCGAGCAGGCCATGGACAATGGGATTCCGCCCGACAAGATCGGATACTTCTCCTTCACCCGGCGGGCTGCGGAGGAGGCGATCACTCGCGCCGTCAAGAAGTTCCATGTGTCCTACAAGGACCTCCCCTACTTCCGCACCCTGCACAGCCTCGCCATGCACCGGGCAGGCATCGACCGCAAGAGCGTGATGAACCTCTCCGACTACCAGAAGTGCGCCGAGTGGCTGAACATCGGGGCCTTCGCCGAGACGAGGCCTGTCGAGGAGGGTCCATATCAGGAGTACGGGCTGGGCGACCGCTACCTCGAAGTCATCAACATGGCCCGCATCTGCATGCTGCCCCTGCGCACCGTCTACAACCGGTCGAAGGCGGCGATGACTACGGACTTCTCGAAGGTCGAGTACGTGGACCGTGGCCTACGGGCCTACAAGAAAGCGCACGACCTCTACGACTTCACCGACATGCTCGAGATTTTCATCGCCCAGCAACTGTCGCCCATGTTTGACATCGTGTTCGTTGACGAGGTGCAGGACCTGTCGCCAATACAGTGGGCCATGCTCCACCAGATAGCCGCCCGCAGCAAGGAGGTCGTCCTTGCAGGCGACGACGATCAGGCAATCTACCGGTGGGCCGGTGCCGACGTCGAGTACTTCATCCGCCTCAACGTGACGAGCGAGGTTCTCGGACAGAGCTACCGCATCCCGGCATCGCATCATGCCATGAGCCAACGCCTGATCCACTCCGTCCACCACCGCAGGCAGAAGGACTTCCTTCCACGGCCCGAGGAAGGAAGCGTGATCTGGCACCGGCACAGCGAAGAGGTCAACCTTGAGCAGGAGGACTGGCTTCTCCTTGCCCGCACCCGCAAGCTCGCCAAGAAGCTTGAAGAGGAGGTGCGCCAGCGAGGCCTGCTGTACTCCTTCAGCCTGTCCAAGGATATGAACCACCAGTGCGTGGCGGCAATCCAGTTCTGGGAGGCGCTGAGGCGCGGGCAGAGCCTGTCCGTGAAGGACATCCGCTTCGTCTACAAATACATGATCCTTCACAAGCAGATCCTGCGTGGGCACAAGACGCTGCCCGACATCCACGAGGACACGCTCCTCGACATCGAGGCGCTGAAGACGAGCCATGGATTGCTCACGGACGAACCGTGGACCGAGGCCCTTGGTGCGATCCCCGAGAACGAGGTGATCTATTACAAGGCTTGCATGCGCAGAGGCGAGGACCTGACGAAGGAACCACGCATCCGCATCTCCACGATCCATTCAGCGAAGGGGGCCGAGGCAACTAACGTGATGCTCGTCACCGATTGCCCACAGCGGATCACGAGTGGGAGCATAGATGCCGCTGAACTCGATGACGAGAAGCGTGTATTCTACGTGGGTCTGACAAGGGCGAAGAAAGAACTACACCTAATCCACCCAATGGTTTCAAGAGGGTTCCCACTCTTATGACGGGTACGGACTTAGAGGTCTACGCTGTCTGCGCCTGTGGCAAGGACGATCTTGTAACGACTTTGCGTAAAGTGAAGAACGCATGGCCGTTCTGTTCCTGCCGTCAATCCATGAAGGTGAGCAATGACATACCAGTACACGCACGAGACCGAATGGGTGATGCCGGACAGCTTCCCCGATTTATCCGACGCCCAACTTATCGCAATCGACCTTGAGACATACGACCCCGGGTTGAAGGAGACGGGCGCTGGGTGGGCCACCGGCAAGGGGCACATCATTGGCATCGCTGTCGCCGTCGAGGGGGCCTCGTGGTACTTCCCTATCCGCCATGCCAATGGGGGCAACCTCGATGCGCGCATGGCCCTGCGCTGGCTGGCCGACGTCTGCTCGAACCCTGACTGCACCTACGTCTTCCACAACGCCATGTACGACATTGGCTGGCTGCGCGCCGAGGGCGTCGAGATCAAGGGGCACATCGCCGACACGATGGTGGCCGCGCCCCTGCTGGACGAGAACCGCTTCAGTTACTCGCTCAACAATCTTGGCTTCGACTATCTGAACGAGCGCAAGGACGAGCGCGCCCTGCGTGAGGCGGCGAAGGAGATGGGGCTCGACCCCAAGTCCGAGATGTATAAGCTGCCCGCCCACTTCGTGGGGCGCTACGCCGAGCAAGACGCTGCCCTCACCCTGCGCCTGTGGATCCACCTCCGTGGGCTGATCATCGCCGAGGAGATGTCCGCCATCTTCGATCTGGAGATGCGTGTCCTCAAGGTCTGCCTCGCCATGCGCGCCCGAGGTGTGCGCGTCGATCTTGACAAGGCTGAACAGGTGAAGAAGCGCCTGCACCTTCAGGAGTTGAGCATCCTTGAGCGGGTGCGGGACGAGACCGGCGTGGACGTCAACGTCTGGGCTGCGGCGTCCGTGGCCAAGGTCTTCGACCATCTCGGCGTCGCCTACCCCCGTACAGCCAAGAGCGGGGCTCCGTCCTTCACCAAGAACTTCCTTGCCACCCACCCCCATCCCCTTGCGCAGGCCATCGTCAAGGCGCGCGAATTGAACAAGGCCCGCACGACCTTCATCGACTCGATCACCAAGCACACGATCAATGGTCGCATCCACGCCGACATCCACCAGCTTCGGTCTGACGACGGCGGGACGGTGACGGGCCGGTTCAGCTACTCGAACCCCAACCTTCAGCAGATTCCTGCGCGCGACGGTGAAATCTCCCCCCTAATCAGGGGGCTGTTTTTACCCGAAGAGGGGTGCCAGTGGGGCAGCTTCGACTACTCCTCACAGGAACCACGGATCGTCGTCCACTATTCCCAGATCCTCGAACTCACCGGGGCGGACAAGTTTGTCGAAGCGTATGGGGGAAATCCACGGACTGATTTCCACCAACTTGCAGCCGACATCGTGGGTGTCCCGCGCAAGCAGGCGAAGACCATCAACCTTGGATTGTTCTACGGGATGGGTGTGAACAAGCTGGGCGAGCAACTCGGCCTCGATGTCGGCACCGCCAAGGAGTTGTTCAAGACGTACCACGACAAGGTGCCCTTCGTCCGTGGCCTCACCGAGGCGGTGGCCAAAACCGCCAACCACCGAGGCGTCATCCGCACCCTGCTTGGCAGGCGCTGCCGGTTCGGACTCTGGGAGCCCAAGACCTTCGGTGTTCACAAGGGACTGCCTCTGGAGGAGGCGCGCAACACCTACGGGGAGACCACTCCCCTGAAGCGGGCGTACACCTACAAGGCGCTGAACAGGTTGATCCAAGGGTCCGCTGCGGACCAGACGAAGAAGGCGATGGTGGACCTCTACGAGGCCGGGATCCTGCCAATGATCCAGATCCATGACGAACTGGCGATGTCGGTGGAGAGCAAGGAGCAGGGCCAACGGATCATGGAGATCATGCAGAACTGCGTGGAGCTTCACGTCCCGTCCATCGTGGACGCCGAGCTTGGCCCCTCGTGGGGGGAGGCGACTATGAGTCTGGAAGATGCATTTAACTCGGGTGAAAACGTACCCTAGTTTAAGGGCAGTTTTCACCCGGGCCGCAACCCCATGTAAACGCGAGCCGCGCGTCCGGATCTCGTCTTCCTGCGCAACCCTGTGTCGTAGACCATGTTGGCTAGAACAAGGTCTCTGATGCGGGCGGATGCAGTCTGGTGCCGCATCGACAAGGTCTGCTCAACCTCATCACAGGTCAGTCCGTCCAAAGATGAAAAGATGCACTGGTATACTCTCGACATGTCAGCCTTGAGGAACTTCGCGTAGTCCACTGCGGCGGCATGGCTCGTGTCTGACCCTTCAACGTAGGGGACGTCTGCGTTTGTGTAAGGCATGTCCTTCTCCCTTGATCAAATGGCGGGTTCAATAAGGCCTTCGAGGATCCCTCGTAGGTAGGCCTTGTCGGCGGGCTTGAGGTAGTAGCCTTCGCCGTACTGGCTGAAGATGCAGATGTTGATCTTCTCCATGCGCGACCGCAGTCGGTACATGATCATGCGGTCTGCGTTGTGGTAGGACTTGCCACCATGGAAGGTCGAGAACAGCGGCTTCAGGTCATCCAAGCGGACCATGGGCTTGATCAACAAAAGCTCAAGGACTGCTGCTAATTGTGTGGATAACTTAAATTTCCTTTTGATATCAAGGATGTACGCGCTGGTCTCTTCCATGTCCGTGCTGCCTATGTCCGTTGACTTTGTTTACTATTACCATCAACTGTCATCATTGTCATCTGAGATTATCTGGATGTTTCGGAGCCTCCTTTCAAGGTGATGGTTTTTGTCGTCGAGTTCTACGAGCTGTTCGTGTGCCCGCCTAAGCAGGGCGCTTGGATGAAGACGTGGGAAGTTTTCCCTCCAAGCGACGGTGTCCGCGAAGTATTCCTCGATGTCGTGGAGTAGGTTTGTTGTCGTCGTCACCATGGCTCTTGCGCTCCTTGATGTAGATTAGGGGGAGGTGGTCCGCGCACCACGGACAGTGGGTGCCGGGGGCTGGTTGACCACAGAAGACACGAAACCCGTCTTCTGTGATCGTGTCGGTGACCCACCTACACTCGAAGGGTGACGCAGTCAGAACGGTACATTGCTCATCTTCCTGCATCGCTTTCTCCGAGTGTAGGGTCTTGTCAGAAGAGGCCCTTCTGGGAAGGGATCGACATTGCCAGACGGATGTACCTCTCACGGTACTCCGCTGACTTCCTATTCAGCTTCTTGTCCCAGTTGTCCCAGCCAGCGACGTGGCAGGCGGCAAGCTGCTTGTAGGAGGTAGCCCCCACCGAGATGCACTTCTCGACGTGGCGTAGGCCCGCCTCGATCTGTGCGTCACAGGAGGTGTGGAGATCCTTGGACGATATGCCAAGGGCCACCCCACTGTGGGGCATGACTTGCAAGGGGCCGACGGCCCTGCCGTGTCTGGTCTTTGGACCACGGATGTTACAGGTGAACCCCGACTCCAGCTTGGTTAGGCGCAGCACGTCATCGACGTAGGCTTCGCCAACCTTGGAACGGGTCGCCTTCGCCACAGCGTTGGCTACCTCCTGCTTGTCGTGTGAAAGGGCGGCGGACTTTCTGACTGCCACCCTCTTCTTGTCCGGTTCCTTGTCAGGGAGTTTAAGACCCTTGCTCCAGAACTCTTGATCGTTCCGAAAGAACTGTCCTGCGGTTTCTTCCTCAGCCTTCAGAAGGCTTGGGGACAAGGTTGACAACGCTAGTGCTGACGCCGTCAAAATGTACCCTGACTTGATTTTCATGCGTAGTCTCCGTTGTTACGGGATAAGGCCGCATTGCTGGAGCGGCAGTCTCTTCCTCTGGGATCGGTGTTGCCTTGGTGAACACCTCCTTCGCAAACTGCGCGGAGAAGGCAGTGTAGTTTATCTGGTCAATGTAGCTGTCGTCCAGCAGGGGGTCGAAGCGGCGGCGAGCGAGCTTGATGCACTCCATGACCAGAGAGATGTCGTACTTGCTGTAGTTCGTCCCCGACATGATGGACGCAAGCTGTGCGGCAGTGTCAAACAAGTTGTCCTCATTTCCATATGATTGGGCACGGTTGTTCAGAATCTCGACACACTTGGTCAGGATTTCACGATGTTGCATGCTTCTTCTCCCGGGGTGGGTTGGGGTTGATGTTTACGCGCGTACATTCTCAAGCCATGGAGGACGGTCGTATGATCCTTCCCCATCTTGCGGGCGATATCCAACAGGGACATCCCCTTCTCATGCCGCAACCGCCAAAAGATCTCGCGTCTGGCGATGGACAATCTCTTGAACCGTCTGTTCCCCTGCAATTCTTTGAGGGGGATGTTGTGCTTCTCGCTCACCTCCTGTGCGATGATCCTCCACGGTGGCCTGTAGTCCTCGAGCTTCTCGAAGAGTGACGGTGGCTTGACTGGTTCAGGTGGGGGTGGCGCTTCTACCACCGCCACTATTTCCAGAATTATTGGCGGTGGTGGGGGCGGCGGGGCTCTCTTTTCTGCAAGAGCCCGAGCCGCTTGTTGTGTTCTCATCTCAAATGCCAGCTTCTGTTGTCTGGCATGCGCAAACCAGTCGGTGTTCTGGTCAACGTGGGTCATCACTTCTCCCTTTCTACTAACCACAGGCGTATCTGCCATGTCTTTTCCTCAGCGCGTTGGGACACGACGAGGTGCGGTGGGATCAGGCCCATCTTTTGATAGCGCCTGAAGCTTCCCCGAGCGGATGCGGCTTCCGTCCGTCCTTCAACCACGAAGCTATCACCCACCTTCATGGATAGCCAAGGGTACAGGGGATCCTTGCGGCTCTTGGTGATGGGCGGCGGGATGTCGGTGTCGATGGAGATCTTGTCCATGTCAGCCCTCCTTTGGTGCAGGGCTGTCGGTGTGGTTGATGATCTCCAAGTCCGCATCAGTCTCAACCCACAACCGCGCCAAAGACGGCAGCGGCTCGTCTGGCCGGTACACAACCCTTGATGGTCCGTTGATGTTGACGCCCATGCAGAACTCCACCTTGTCACCGTCCTGAACGCGGACGGGCGGGTGCCTCGTTCCGAGGTTCTTGTTCATCTTCAACCTCTTCTGGTCCATGTGGATTATTTTCATGACTCTTCCTCCAGTGCTTTGCGGGCAAACTCTCTAATATCTTTGATAGTCTGAGTTGGATCAGATACGCTGACAGGATACCATGCATAGATATGGGCCAGCGCCGCCTCCAGCTTTTCGATGTAGTCGGCTGCTTCATGCATCGTCACATGAAAGGGCTTTTCCATGCCACGCTTGCCGGGATAACCACGCAGCCTCCTTACAAGGTCACTCATCTTTCCCCTCCAGTGCTTTGCGGGCTGTGTGACCACAATAAGCGCCGCCGTCATAGTATTCGATGCCGCAG
>Ga0114975_10001759_pt1 | contig 15134 bp, 10 predicted proteins | sample S_130626_EF_Meta_FD_87031 | JGI IMG/M metagenome (GOLD analysis project Ga0114975, IMG submission 87031) | Freshwater microbial communities from Lake Simoncouche, Canada to study carbon cycling - S_130626_EF_MetaG | ecosystem: Environmental > Aquatic > Freshwater > Lake | place: Lake...
CAAAGAGTGCAGCGCGCTGCGCTGGTGCAGCGCCGATCTCGTTCGCGAGCAACTCCTGAATCACCCACTCAAGGACACGACCTGTTCCAGCAAACGCGCCGCCCACGATCAGCAAGTCGCCAAATGGGAGGGGCGCTGGTCCAGCCCAGAGTCGATGGCCAAGCTCTGCCATGATCCGCCTCGCCTCAACGGGGCGCTCCGCTACCGCGACTCCGCCAGCCGTACCGCCTACATCAACGCCCACCCCTGCGCGCGTAAGGCCCGCGCCAATCACCGCTGCAAGACCGTCATTCACCCCCGCCGCGATCGGAATCCCTGCAGTCAGCCCAAGCTCCGCTGCGGCGTGTGGCAGCAGGGATCCGATGCGCGTGCCAGGGAACACCTCGGGTGGCAGCGCCCGTTCATCAAGCCCTGCGCTCAACAGTGCGCCGCGATCGGCTGGCGAGAGACTCCGTGCTGGGTCCCAGAACGAACTTACCGCGACACCTGATAGGCGAAATGCAATCGCATCCCAGGTTGAGAGGAGCCAGGCTGCCGTTGCGGCCGAAGCGGCGCGCTCACGCAGGAACCATCGCGCCTTTGGTAGCTCACCGAGAAGCCAGCCACTTCGGTTGAGTAGTGCCCCGAGGGCAATCTCATCATCTGCAGCACGGCGATCACGCCACATGAAGGCCGGCCCCGCCGCACTCCCATCTTCTCGAACCGGTACCAGTGACGGACCATGGCCAACAACACCGATCCCGCGCACCTCTACCCCGCCCGAACGCTCCGCTGCGTCAAGTACCTCGTGTGTGGCATCACAGAGTGCGCGCCACCAAAGGTCAGAATCCTGCTCGCGCGGATCCAGAGGTGAGCCCGGTTGGCTGGGCGGGCTCGATACCCGACGCGCGAGGTGGAGCGGAGCGCCAGTCTCGCCATCAATCAGGAATGCTTTGACCGAGGTGCTCCCCAGATCGAAGGCGAGGAGCGCGGCGCGAACGGGTCGACGCATCAGGTGCGTCGCCGTTAGATCAGCGTGGACCGTCGCTCCGGCCGTGGTTCACGTACCACCAGGCCGAAGGGAAGACGCCAGCCGCAAGCCCGAGCTTGATCGCGTCAAAGACCAGGAATTGGAATAGGCCTTTCTCTAATGCAACTCCAAACTCAAGATTTGAAGAAGCCGCGAGCCATGGCACGCCGAAGCTGTAAATGATCAGACTGCCGATGGTCATTGCGGCAACGGTGCCAACGACGCTGCGATCCCAGCCGAGATCGGCGAGTCTCCCAACAATCCATCCGGCGAAGAGCATGCCGACGAGGTAGCCGCCCGTCGGCGCGAACTGCAGGAGCCCTGCCTCGGAGGTGAAGAATTTCTCAATGCCGTGGCTCCCCTCGCGGAAGATCGGGGCGCCGAGGATACCGAGGGCGAGATAGAGCGCCATCGACGCGAGGCCACGGCGCGCGCCAAGGGTTGCACCAACCAGGAGGACGCCGAAGGTCTGCCCGGTGACCGGCACGGGGGTGCCAGGAAGTTGGATCACGATCTGGGCGGAGGCGGCCACGACCGCGGCGCCAACCACTGCCAGCGCGAGGCCTTGAAGGCGGGCGCCGAGGCGCTCGCCGAGGAAGACGGGGAAGAAGAAGTCGCCCAGCGTCACGCCGTACTCGGCGGCGGGAATGCGTCCCATGGCGGGCATTGCGCGTCGAATCTGCATCTTGACCCTCCCTACGGGCGCCACCCTTCTGGGAGGGCGCCGACCCCCAGTCTACCCTGCGCCACGCCTCCCCCCGCAGGGTAAGATGGCGGCTGACTTGGTGGCCATCGTTCAATGGTTAGGACCGTGGTTTGTGGAGCCGCAGATGAGGGTTCAATTCCCTCTGGCCACCCCACCACCCGTGAGGAGTGCCCCGTGCCCACCGCCGCACCTCGCCGTCGACTGATTAACGACCCTGGATTCGTCCGCCTCTGGGCCGCCGAGACGATCAGCCACTTCGGCTCCAGCTTCAGCGCCTTGGCGATGCCGATCGTTGCCATTCAACTACTGAACGCTGGCCCGATGGAGATCGCGCTAATCAATCTCGCCGATTTTCTCCCCTTCCTCGTCTTTGGGCTCCTCATAGGTGCACTCGTCGATCGCCTCCCGCGACGTGGAGTGCTGATCGTTGGCGACCTTGGCCGCGCCATTCTGCTGCTGACGCTGCCGATTTCGTACGCGCTCGGTATCCTCTCCATTCCGCAGTTGGTGATTGTCGGACTCCTGCTCGGCACCCTCACCGTCTTCTTCGACGTCGCCTATCAGGCCTACCTCCCGTCGCTCATTCCGAAAGAGGATCTCGTCGAGGGAAACTCAAAGCTGGAGATCAGCCGCTCCGCTGCAGGCCTTCTTGGGCCGAGCCTCGCTGGCGCGCTGATCGCTATCGTGAAGGCGCCGATGGCAGTCGTGATTGATGCCCTCTCGTTTGTGCTCTCGGCGCTCTTCATCTTCACGATCAAGCCGAAGCACGAGTTTGTAGCGGAGCAGAACAACGCATCCGCGCCTGCCTCAAAGAAGCCTCGCGCCTCGCTTCGATCCGACATCGCTGCCGGACTGCGCTACGTCTTTGGTCACCCGGCGCTGCGCACGATTGGCGGAGCCACCGCAACGTCAAACCTGTTTGGCAGCATTGCCGGAACCGTTGAACTGCTCTTCGCCTACAACGTGCTCGGCCTCTCCGTGGCGCTCATTGGCTTCGCATCAACGCTGGGATCGGCTGGGGGGCTTCTCAGCGCCGTGTTCGCCGACAAAATCTCCAAGAAGATCGGCGTCGGCCGAACCATCGTGCTCACCATCCCGTTGGGCGGACCGATGCTGGTAGTGCTCGCCTTCTGCCAGCCAGGGAACGATCTACTGAATGCATTGGTGATCGGTGGTGGCTTCTTTGCCGCTGCTGCGTCGGGCACCCTGTACAACATCAACCAGGTCAGTTTGCGCCAGGCGCTCACCCCGCCCGAGATGTCTGGGCGCATGAATGCCACGATGCGCTGGTTTGTGTGGGGCACCATTCCGATCGGCGCCTTGCTCGGCGGAATCATCGGCGCCAACCTGGGGCTGCGCGAGGCGCTCATCATTGGCGGGATCGGCGGTAGCTTCGCCTTCGTCCCCCTCCTCTTTGGGCCGGCCTGGGGGATCAAGGAGATGCCGACGGGGGTTGCTGAGAAGTAGCACCACCCCTGGCCCCTGCGCGCTGATAGACTGCGCGGCGCAGCTGACCGCGCGATGCGCGTGGCACACAGCTTTGGAGGATAAGGAGCGCGCATGCGATTTGGTGATGATGCTCTCGGTACACGCCTTGCCGCGCTGTTAGAGCCTGGCGAACTCAACGAGGTCGTCGTTGCTTCGGACCTGGTGGTGCAGGCGGCGTACATGGAGTGGCGACGAACGACGGTGCAGCGCACCGGCGGCGATCAGCACGTGCGCTACATCGTTGGTCACCCGGGCGCCGTTGCCATCCTCGCCATTGATGCTGCCAGCGATGCGGCCGTTACCCCAGCGAGCGAGATGCTTTTTGTGCGCCAGTTCCGCGCTCCAGTGGGGCAGCTGCTCCTTGAGGTGCCGGCTGGAACGCTCGACCTGCATGGCGGTGTGACAGAGGAGCCGCAGTTGGCCGCCGAACGCGAACTCGAAGAGGAGACGAGCCTCCGCGCAACGACCTGGCGCCACCTTCGGAGCTTCTTCACCGCCCCGGGGTTCACGAGCGAACGGATGGAGCTCTACCTCGCCCTGGGCCTCTCGGCGGCAGGTCCTGGCGCCCGCACCCCCGACGAGGATGAGGCCATTGAGGCAGTCCGGCTGACCATTGCGGAGGCGGCCGAGGCGGTCCGCCGAGGGGCCATCGTTGACGCCAAGAGTCTGATCGCCGTCGCCGCAGCGGAGCGTCTGGCCACCCGCTAACCCCCGCACGGCTCGTGCGTAAATCCCTCGTGGGCTGCGATATCCGTACCCCCACCCCCCCTACGGTGCTAGAATCGTACCCACAGCGGTCCGCACTGCGGAATCCGCAGAGAAGGATGTATTGATATGGCGATCGAACCACTCAGGCACCAAGCGCCAACTTCAGCGCCATCTCCCCATCGCCCGGAGCCACCCGTCGGGCCCACCGTTCAAATTGACCCTGCCCGCATTCGCGAGCTGACCGCCCGCGAGTCCGAGCGACTCGACGCCCGCACCCAGGGCTCAGCAGCCGCCTACGAGCGCGCCAAGCGCTCCCTCGTTGGTGGCGTCTCGTCGAGCTACCAGAAGCGCGCGCCGTGGCCGATCTACCTCGACCGCGGACAGGGGCAGTACGTCTGGGACGTCGATGGCCGCCAGTACCTCGATGTGCACAACGGCATTGGCAGCATGGTGCAGGGTCATGCACACCCGATCATCACTGAAGCCGTAGATCGACGCATTCGGCTCGGCTCACACTTCGCCGCACCAACCGAAGACACCTACATCGTTGCGGAGTACCTCGCTGCGCGCTGGGGCCTCCCCCGCTGGCGTTTCGTGAACTCTGGCTCCGAGGCCACCATGGATGCAATCCGCCTCGCCCGTGGCGCTACGGGGCGCGATGGCGTGATGAAGATCTTCGGCAGCTATCACGGCCACCACGACTACGTCATGGTGGACATCGGCCTCTCGATGTACGACGGCAAGGATCGCGAGCACTATCCGTCAATCGCCTACGGCAAGGGGATTCCAGATGCAGTCACGCAAATGACGACGGCGGTGCCATTCAATGATGCTGGTGTGCTTGAGCGACGACTCACCTCACTGCAAAGCGAAGGTCGCCTCCCCGCCTGTTTGATCATGGAGGCCGCAATGATGAACTGCGGCGTGATCTTGCCAGAGCCCGGCTATCTCGCCGATGTGCGACGCATCACCAAGAAGTTTGGCGTTGTATGGATTGTTGACGAGGTGAAGACCGGCCTCACCGTTGCCGCTGGTGGCGCAACCGAACTCTTCGGCATCAAGCCCGACCTCGTCTGCCTCGCTAAGGCGCTCGGCGCCGGCATCCCAACGGGTGCGATCGGCGGCAGCGACGAGATGTGGGCGATGGTTGACTCTGGTGAGGTCTACATGGTGGGCACTTTCAACGGCAACCCGCTCGCCATGGCGGCGGCGCGCGCCAATCTGGAGCGCGTGATGACGCCAGACACCTACAAGCATCTCGGTCGCCTCAATGACCAAATGCTCGACGGTGCCCAAGGGATCATCGATCGCTACAAGCTTGCCGCCTACGCGGTGGGGATTCAGTCCAAGGGCGTCATCACCTTTGCCCAGTCGAAGGTTGTGGACTACGACTCGTACAAGTCCGCCCAGCAGAAAGAGATCATTGATCTCGTTTGGCTCTGGAACATGAATCGCGGCATCTTTGGCACGCCTGGTCGCGACGAGGAGTGGACGCTCTCCATCACCATGACCCCCGCTGACGCCGACCACTACCTTGGCGTCTTTGAGGAGCTCGCCGCCGAACTGACGCGCTAACCGCGCTTCGCCAATTTCTTACAGGCGAGCCGTCGCACTAAACGATCAGCAGAGAGAGGCTTAGCTACCGCGTACCTTCTGCTGGCGCAACACCCGAATGAGCCCGTCACGCTCAAGTAGCGCGAAGCGTCGGAGCCGTGCCGCATCCACCGGTGGGATGCCATGTGCTGGATCCTCAACGTTCGCAAGGAGCGCATCGACAGCGCCCAGCATTGATGTAGGTGATCCCCAGAGCCCGAGTGAGGCGCTGCGTGTGACCAGGTCGCGCGCAAATGTTGCATCTGCTGATCCGAGGGCGAGGAGTGCCGTCGGGATCTGGGCAACATACGGGGCAAGCAGCTCGTGCTGCCATGGCCAGGCGAATCCGCTCGCGGCGGCGAGTGTCTTACGCACGCTGCCGTACCCATCAGAGCGAAGGATGCGCGCCCAGGCTGCCCGCTTCGCGGCAACGTTTGGCGCTGCCACTTCGGCGGCAAGGAGCGAGCGTTCCCCTCGGTCACTCGGGTCACGCTGCGCCTCTGCCGCGAGTCGCTCCTTGATATTCGGCGCACCGAACGATGCCGCGCGTACGAGCAGCGACCAACGATGATCCTGATCAATCTCAACCCCGTCGAGCGGCGTCTCGCCCACCGCGACCTGCCAGGTCTCCTCAACGTCGCGGGGGGTGACCGAGGCCATCACCATGACGCGCGACCAAACAATGCGCATCCCCTCGCTGCCGCCGCGGGCGAGGCGGGCGCGTGCGACATCCACGATAAGGCTCCCCCAGCGCTCGCGCTCACCATCAGGGAGATAGCGAAGGAGGAGGCCGCTCATCGTTGACTCCACCACGCCCTGCACGATGGACGAGTCAACCTCATGCGGGAGGCGGTCGATCAGCAGCTGCGCATACCGTGCTGCCGGGTAGCGGCCGTCGCGCACGAGTTCGTAAATCGCCATCCAAGTGAGCTGTCGCAGGAGCCCGTCGGGGATGGCCTCAAGCCGCGTCTCAGCGAAGCGCAGGGTTGCCTCGTCGAGGCCAAGCTTGCCAACGGCAATGTCGTCGTGGTTTGGGATCACCGCCAGTGGGAGTGGCCGCCCTGCGGCGCTCGGCACATCGGTGCGCGCCCCCGTCACCAGGGCCTCGTGAGGCTCAATGGTGACCATCTGCCCATCGCCCGGATAGAGGAGCGCGACACGCAGCAGGTGCTCACGCAACACGTTGTCGCCCGAGACAACCTCTTGGGTGACCGTCAGGTTGCCGATGGTGCCATTGGCGCTTGGGGTGATAAGCGCGCCGAGTCGGTTTGGCCCGCTAGTGCGCAACCACTGTGCTGACCAGTCGGCGAGCGAGACGCCACTCCCCTCTTCAAGTGAGGCGAGGAATTCGGCGAGGGTGGCGTTGCTAAACGCATGTCGCTGGAAGTGGAGGCGTAGGCCTGCAGAGAATCCGGCGCGTCCGAGACGTGCGCCGAGCTGCTTGAGCACCGCACCACCCTTACCGTAGGTGATTCCATCGAAGTTCAAGAAGGTCTGGTCCGTGTCAGCGACCGTGCCTGCGATCGGATGCGTTGTTGGTGAGTCATCTTCGACCAGCGACCAACGCTTGAGCTGCACGTTGAACTCCTGCCAGGCGGTCGTGTGTTCCGACCCTTCCGTGAGGCAGAGGGCGGCCGCGTAGGTGGCAAAAGATTCGTTGAGCCAGAGGTCGTCCCACCAGCGCATCGTGACCAGGTTGCCGAACCACATGTGGGCGATCTCGTGGAAGACCACCTCGGCGAGATCGGTCACGTCGCTTGGCGTTGGCGTGCTCAGGAAGATGTAGCGCTCGGTGTAGCTGATGAGACCTACATTCTCCATTGCACCGGAGTTGAACTCTGGGCAATAGACGTGGTCAAGCTTCTCGAACGGGTATTCGCGACCGAAGAGGTCACCGAAGTAGATGAACGCTTGGCTCGTCATCTTTTGGAAGAGGTCGTACGAGAGGTACTTCTCCAGCGAGCCGCGTGACCAGAGGCCGACCTGCACCGGGGTAGCGCGACCCGGAATGGCCACCTCGAAGCGTTTCCCAACGAATGGTCCCGCGGCGAAGCTAAAGAGGTAGCTCGCGAGTGGTGGGGTCTCGGCAAAGGTGTGCAGTGTGCCGCTAGCGCCTTCGGGGCTCGTTGACGTCTCAGCGCCATTGCCGAAGACGCGCCAGGCTGCGGGGGCGGCAACCGACAACGAGATCTTCCCCTTAATGTCGGGTTGATCAAAGAGTGGCGCCATGCGATGTGCCTCGTACGGCTCGAAGTTCGTATACACGTATTCGGCCTGATCTTCGGGATCAATAAAGCGGAAGACGCCATCGCCACCGGTGTCGTAGGCGTTCTCGAACGACACCTCAAGGAGGTTCTCGGCGCCCGCCTTCAGTTGGGCGGCTGGCAGGGTGAGGCGATACCCGTTCCAGTCAGGGGCGTCGATTGCCACGCCATTCAGCGTGAGGCTGTGGATGGTGCGTCCGCGGAAGCAGAGGAAGATGGGTCCGGCATGCCCAGCGGCGAGAGCGAAGCGCGTAACGATGTGCCCACGGAAGGTCGCCGCGTTCGCGGCAAGGTCGAGTCGAAGCGCGTAGCGCACATCGGAAACGGCGGCGGCACGAGCGGCAGCCTCGGCCTGCGTCAAGACATCTCGGGCCTCGGCTCCTGGGGTTTCAATGGTCAGGCTCACCGCCAGATCCTAGCGGGTCGCTGGGGCGAGCGCCGCACGCCAAGCGGCGAGATCAACCTCGCGGAGCCGCGGCGATGAGGTGGTCCCCGAGGGGCGCCCGCGCTTCCCAATCGGCTGCCCATCGATCTCATGGATGTCGGCGGTGAAGTCGATTGGTCGGACGCCCGAGATGGCACTCCCAACGGCATAGGTGTCCACGCGCGACCCTGCAGCCTTGAATTCGGCGATGCGCTCTAGCGAGAGGCCGCCTGAGATGACAATCTGCGCCGATGTGGCGCCCGCGGCGTCGAGCGCGGCGCGCACCTCTGCCACAAGGGCGGGAGTGACACCGCCAAGCTCACTGGCGCGATCAAGCCGCACGCCACCAAGTTTGCTCCCGAGTGCCGCCGCAACACGCGTCGACTCCTCGGACTCATCGCGGAACGTATCGACAAGCACAATGCGCGGCACCTCACTCTCGATGTTGCGATCGAAGGCGAGGGCAGCCTCAAGCGTGTCGCCGTAGATCAGCACGAGCGCATGCGGCATCGTGCCGATCGGCAGTCGGCCGGCGCGCGTGCTACCCGCCGTCGTTGATGCGCTGGTAGCGCCACCAATGATCGCGGCATAGTCGAGGCGGTCTGCAACGTTGGGATGCACGTGGCGCGCACCGAAGGCGATGACGGGCGTTGGCGCAGCGGCGTCGACGATGGCGCGGGCGGCGGTCGCCCACCCGGTGCCGTGCGCCATCATCCCTAGGTACGCGGTCTCAAAGCGTGCGATTGACTGGTATGGCGCGCGAATGCGCAAGACGACCTCCTTCGCCTCAATGAGATCGCCATCCTTCAGTCCCCAGACCGTTGCGTTGCCAGCGGCGACATCAGCTTCGAGCGCCAGGGAGAGGAGCCCCTTTGCCTCATCGATGCCGCAGAGGGTCGCGCCAGCGCGGCGACAGAAGACCTCCATCGTGACGACAGGATTGCGCCCATCACCAGCGAGCACGCGTTCGGAGCGCAGGAAGTAGACATCGGCGTTCTCGCCGGTCAGGAGCGCAGGGAGCGGCCGTGGGACGGGTCGCGTGGGGCGATCAAGTTCAGCCATAGGCGAAGCATAGCCCTGCGGCGAGAGGTCGGAGGCTACCCCTCCAGGCGATCGGCGAGATCGGGGACGGCGCGCAAGAGGGCCTGGTTCCGCCGCGGAGAACCGTCGTCGGCGGGGATCCGACCACCGATCCAGATCCATGCTGCGGTCTCATCGAGGAGGCGGTCGGCGATCAGCACCGTACGGGCGAGCGCTTCGACGAGATCAGTCTCCGTCGCCTGCTCTGCGCGAAGCTCAATGCTGAGGACCGGCCGACCATCTTCGGCAATGCCGAACTTCGCAAAGAGGTACTTGTCGTTCCACTCCAAGAGGCGGCGATACGCTTTACGCAAACCGTCACCGAGCGGTGGCGCGAGATGCGCCCAGACCACAATCACGCCGCCTGGGCGTGCGTCGTGAATGAGTGAGAGGCGCAGGGCCCGACGACGCTCCCCATCGAGCTCAAGGTCCCACACCGTTGCGTCGTCGCGACGATGTGGTTCGGGTGCGGCAATGCCTAGACGGTGTAGAAGCGCGGGAATCGAAGCAACGTCGAGGGCTGACACGCGCCTACCGCGCCGTACGACGTTGGTTCCAGGTGCGTGCAGCCTTGATCGTCGCGCCGGCCTTCACGCTGTTGGCGTCCGGCCAATCAGTGAGGCTAGCCTCAGCATCCACCAACACGTTACGCCCAACAGTTGCGCCATCTGGCACGACCGCCTGCTTTCCGATCACCACAAGCCCGGTTGCGAGCATCTCGGGATTTGCGCGGTTCGGCGCACCTGGAAGCTCGCCGACGCCAACCTTCGCATCTCGGCCGACGCGCACCTCTTTGTCAATGATGGCGTGATCAATAACGGCGCCAGGTCCAATCACCGCATCAAACATCACGATGCTGTCGCGCACGACGGCGCCACGTCCCACATGAACACCGGGCGAAAGCACACTGCGCTCCACGATCCCCTCAATCACACAGCCGTGCGAGATCATCGACTGCTCGACACGGGCATCTGCGCCGATTCGCGCGGGAGCGCGCTCCTCGGAGCGGGTGAGAATCAGCCAATCACGCTCATACAGGTCGAGTGCAGGCTTAGATTCAAGGAGCGCCATGTTCGCATCAAAATATGCGGGGAGCGTTCCCACATCTTGCCAATACCCACGGAATCGGTGGGCCATCACCTTTGCGCCACCAGCAACCATGGCAGGCAGCACGTCGGCGCCGAAGTCCGAGCGATCCTGATCGAGCCACGAGGCCAGCGCATCGGCGGTAAAGGCGTAGATCCCCATGCTGGCGAGCCGACTGGTTGGTCGCTTCGGCTTCTCTTGGAACCCCGTGATGTGGTTGCGCCCGTCGACATCAACGACGCCCATCCGACGCGCATCTTCCAGGCTCACCTCGCGGACTGAAACCGTCACGTCGGCGCCACTTCGGCGGTGCGCAGCAATGAAACGCTCGTAGTCCATCTTGTAGATATGGTCGCCAGCGAGCACAAGTACGGTCTCTGCGCCACTCGCAACCACTTCGCGAAGGTTCTGCAGCACCGCATCCGCCGTGCCGCTGTACCAATTGGCGGTGTTGCCACGGCCTACCTGCGGCTGCAGCAGCCGAACGCCACCGATGGTGCGGTCGAGGTCCCACGGCCGCCCGCGACCAATATGGTCATTCAGCGACCGAGGGTTGTATTGCGTGAGGACGAGCACGTCGCTGAGTCCGCTGTTCACACAATTCGAGAGGGTGAAGTCAATGATTCGATACTTGCCGCCGAACGGCACGGCTGGCTTCGCGCGGACGCCAGAGAGCACGCCAAGTCGGTTCCCCTCACCGCCCGCAAGGATCACCGCAACGGTGCGATCAGTACGCAGAGCAGGCACCCCCGGGCAGGTATTTCTGAATACAGACGTACTTACCGTTCTGAAGGAGTGAGAGATGCAGGTGTGGCCCAGTGACGTTTCCGGTGGACCCGACAAACGCAATCAGCTGACCAGCCGACACAAACTCACCAGCCTTTACGCGCCACTTCGGCTGGCTCGAAACCTTGCCGTCCCCGATGTGTCCGTAAATGGAGACCATGCTCTTGGAGTGGGCGATCCAGATCCACGCGAGCGGACGCATCCCCTTCCATACAACGCAATAGCTGCAGATGCCGGCGATCATCACTTTGCCCGTCGCTGCGGCGTAGATCGGGGTGCCAGCTGAGGCCGCAATGTCTACGCCGTTATGCAGGTATGGGTACCCCTTCGGGCAGGTTGAGCTCCTTGGGTAGATTGGCCAACTCACGCAACCGAACTTCTGCGAGATGTACGGTCGACTTCCGCCGACGGGCTTCACGAATCCTGATCCGTTGTGCACGATCGGCCAGGTCCAACCGCCTTGATACACAGTGGGGAGACCTGAGCCGAACTGACCTTTGAGGAGTGCGTTCACGGTTGCAGTTACGCGCGCCTCTTCGGCCTTGAGGGCGGCGACTGCGGCTGCGAGCTTCTTCTTGTCGGCGATCACCTTGTCCATTGCAGCCTTCTGCGCGGCGATTGCCTTCTTCTGCGCAGCGATTGCTGCGGCAAGTCTCACCTTGGCGGCGTTCAGAAGGGAGACTTGCTTGTCGAGCGCAGCCTTCTGCTTTGCTGCAGCTACGCGCAACTTCTCCGTCTCGGCGCGGTTCGCACGAACCTGATCTTCAATCTCTGCAAGTCGCGCCGCATCGCGACTGATGCCGTCGGCGAGCTTCACATCTTCTGCGCCGAGCGCATTGAATCCTGCAATATCGAGGAGGATGTCGGTGAAGCTCTGCCCAGAGAGCAGAATCCAGAGGGATGGCGTCTGGTCGGCGATGTACGCCTCGCGGATGCGCGAGGCCAAGATCGCCTGTCGTGCCGCAAGGTCACGGGCTTTCGCCTGCTGTGCCTTCACCAGTCGACTGATCTCGGTATCCAGCGCGTTTACCGCAGCGTTCAGTTTGTTCAGGCCGACCTGCGCCTGTTGCACGGCGGTTGAAAGCTGTGCCACTTGAGTCGTAATGCTGGTCAGCGTTGCCGTGTTCTTGGCCAGGGCGGCACTGGTGGAGGCCAGCTGCGCGGTGAGGGCGCCCTGCTGTGCAATCAGCGCGTCAAGCGCCTTCTGCTGTGCGGCGAGTTGTGCGGCGAGCGCTTTCTGTTCGGCAAGCGCGTCATCGAGAGGGTCGCCGCGAACTGGTCCGGCCTGCGCTAAACCGAGGCCAACGATAAGGAGGGGGATGGTGAGCAGGATGCCGAGTCGGGCGCGCCAGGAGCGTGTGCGGTGCGTCGGCGCAGGCGAGTGCTCCATGTATGACCTCCTCTCCTCCGCTATGGGAAGAGTATCAGCCTCAGCGACGGACGCCACCCCCCATAGCCAGCTCAACGAGGGAGGTGTGTGCCGCCCCCGTGGAGCCGCGACCGCCGAATGGGGCAACGCTGCGGCGATAGGCGGTCCCGGCAATATCGAGGTGCACCCACGGCACGGTCACAAACTCACGCAGGAAGAGGCCACTGCGAATCAGTGACGCCTCACGTGTGCCCGCATTCTGGAAGTCGGCCGACCAGGTCGACATGTTCTTCATATAGGCCTCCGCCAGCGGATACGGCCAATAAACCTCTCCGGCACGGCGCGCGGCGAGATGGAACTCATCAAGGAACCCTGCATCGGTGCCGCAGGTAGCGGCAATCTCGCCGCCAAATGTGGAGTAAGCGATTCCGGTGAGCGTTGCCACATCTACGAGATGCGTCGCCCCAAGCTCACGCTCGGCGTAATGCAGCGCGTCGCCGAGGATGAGGCGCCCTTCGGCATCAGTATTGGTGATCTCGACACGCTTCCCGTTGAGCGCAGTCACCACGTCACCTGGACGTGTGGCGTTTCCGCCCGGCATGTTCTCTACGCATGCCGCAACGGCGTGAATCGGGCGACCTGGATCGAGCTGCGCAATTGTTGCTGCAGCTTCAAGGACCGCGATTGCACCGTTCTTGTCGTGCTTCATCTCTTCCATTTCGGCGGGTGGCTTCAGCGAAATGCCACCCGTATCGAAACAGACGCCCTTGCCAACCATCGCGAGGCGTCGGCCAAGAGGATCCTTCGCGCCAGGCTTGCCGCCAGAAAGCACAACAAGGCAGGGAGGATTCTTCGACCCTTTACCGACCGCAATCAACATGCCGGCGCCCATGCGCTGCAACTGCGCGGCAGTAATGATGGTGGCGCGCAAGCCAACGGCACGCGCGCGATCACGCGCCTCCTCTGCAATGCCGAGTGGCGGCATCTCGTTCGCCGGATAGTTGGACCAGCGTCGCGTACGCACCACGCCGCTCGCAATGATTTCCGCACGGCGAGCACCTTCATGTGCGGCGGCAAGATCAGTGCCACTTGGCACAATGATTTCGAGCACCGTAAGCGCGGCAGGTTGCGCTTCAATCACGCTCTTTCCGCCGACACCTTCGTGAAAGGAGCCGTCAATCACGCCACGCACAATGAAGTCGACGGCGATCACCGCAGCATCACTCTGCTTTGTAGCGTTCGCAGAGAGGCCCGCGCCGAACGATGCGCCCCCCTCGGCACGGAGTGCTGGTGATGTGCTGGTCAGCGCAGCGATGATGCCGGTGGCATCGATGGCGAGGCGTGTGACCTTGCGTCCGGCGAGGCGGCGCGTTGCCGCTGCGGCCCAGCGCTCCAGCTCCTGTCGTCCGAAGTCGGCGCGAACACCCGCACCAACGAGAAGCAGGTGATCAGCGGGAAGGCGGCCAGCGCTCGTCAATGTGCAGCTGTAGCGGCTCCCAGTCCCCTCGCCGATCGCGCGGAGTGCAGCGATGCGTCCGCCGCTCTTGCTGTCAGCTTCACGTAGATATGGTGCGTCAAGCTGATCACTAAAGACTGGAGTGACCAAGACGCCCGCCTTGGCCGCAGCGCTCTTGGCTGAGATGATGATCCGCATCTGATCCTCCTCGCGCGTAGGCGCCTACTGCTTGCTGATCTTTCGCCTCAGGTAGCCGAGTCGGCCACCCATATCGACCGGGGTGAACCCGAGCTCGCGCTCGACCGCATCCGTTGCACCGATGTTATCTAGTGCCAACTGACGCAACTGGTCTGTTGCAACGGGGAACGGGAGGCGAATCGCCTCAGAGATGCGCGCCACCAGCGTGATCAGCGGTACTGGCATTGGGATGATGAGACGGCGCTTCCCAAGAGCATGCGCAACCTCGCGCGTGATCTCGGCGTAGGTCCAGTAGCGCGGACCGCCGAGTTCAAAGGAGGCCTTGATGCTCCCCTTCGGCGTGTCGAGCACCTGCACGATGGCCCGAGCCACGTCGCCAACCCAGACCGGCTGGAAGCGGCTCTTCCCGTTGCCAGGAACTGGCACAGCGGGCGCGGGAATCTTGACGAGCGCCGCAACGATGTTGAAGAAGCCGTCGCGCTCACCCCAGATCAGGCTCGGCTTGAGGATCGTCCAGTCGAGTGATGAGGCGCGAACGAAGCCTTCGCCGCGCGCCTTGGAGCTGGCGTAGTGCAACTCTGGTCGCTCCTGCACGCCGAGCGCGCCGAGATGAATGAAGCGTGTGATGCCGGCAGCCTCAGCCGCCGCCACTATGGTGGCGGTACCAACGGCGTTGACGCGCTCAAGGTCGGCGCCGTCGTTCCAGTCGCGTGGTAGTGCCACAAGGTGCACCACCGCGTCGCAGCCGACCATCGCCGCGTCGAGCGACGCGCGATCGTTCACCGTTCCAATCCTGGTTTCCAGTTTTCCTGGGGAGGCGGCCACGCGTGCTAAAAGCGCCGTCGCTCGTGCATCGCTGCGTACGAGTGCCGTCACGGAGTGTCCGGCGCTGAGGAGCGCTGGTAGCACGTGGCTCCCCACGAATCCCGTTGCACCGGTGAGAAAGACTCGCGCCATAGAACCCCCC
>Ga0114975_10001760_pt1 | contig 15124 bp, 24 predicted proteins | sample S_130626_EF_Meta_FD_87031 | JGI IMG/M metagenome (GOLD analysis project Ga0114975, IMG submission 87031) | Freshwater microbial communities from Lake Simoncouche, Canada to study carbon cycling - S_130626_EF_MetaG | ecosystem: Environmental > Aquatic > Freshwater > Lake | place: Lake...
ATCACTTATGATTTGCCGGTAGATACGATTGATCTATTGGACCAAGTAACTCGTACGGGTACTGGGACTAACCAGCAAGATCTCAATATCAATCGTATTTCAGAATCTACGTACTCTACAATTCCAAACAAGAACGCGACTGGTCGACCAATTCAAGTTTGGGTTAACCGGCGTTCGGGGGCGACGACCCCCAGTGGTGTGCAGTATCCGCAGATCAATGTGTGGCCTTCGCCAGACCAAGGGACTCAATCGTCACCGTACTACACGTTTGTGTATTGGCGTATGCGGCGTATTCAAGATGCTGGGACCGGCGTCACAACCCAAGATATCCCATTTAGGTTTATTAACTGCATGGTTGCGGGGCTGGCGTACTACCTGTCGATGAAGCTACCTAATATTGATATGCAGCGTGCTACAGGATTGAAAGCAGAGTACGAACAGCAGTTCCAACTCGCCGCTGATGAGGACCGCGAAAAAGCGAACAATCGCTATGTGCCGCGAGTCTTGTTCTACTAATGTCCACGAAATACGCTTCTGGCAAATTCAGTATCGCTATATGCGATATATGTGGCCAAGGTTACAAACTAAAGGAACTTCGCAAGCTCACGATCAAGACAAAACAGGTTAGTATCAAGGCTTGCCCGGAATGCTGGAACCCAGATCATCCGCAGCTACAGCTTGGTATGTATCCGGTATACGACCCACAAGCAGTTCGTGAACCGCGTCCTGATGTGAGCTACTACCAGTCTGGTACAAGCGGGTTGCAGATTTCGCGTACGTCTACAACAGCCCCCGATTCGCTTGGGTATCCTGAAGGTGGTAGTCGAGTTATTCAGTGGGGATGGAATCCGGTTGGTGGGGCCAGCGGGAGCGATGCTGGGTTAACACCAAACAACTTGGTTTTGCAGGTGCAATTAGGTACAGTCACGGTTGTGACGACATAGGAGTCATCATGGACAAGAAGGAAGTCAAACGCATCGCTGATACGGAGGTGAAAGCCCACGAGAAGCGTCTGCATGGTATGAAGAAGGGTGGGGTAACTTCCCTCGCCATGAAGAAAATGGGCCGCAATATGGCTCGGGCGGCAAACCAGCGGAGTCGGTAATGGCCAAGTTCAGCATGAAAAAAGGCGGGAAAGAGGTTGGCTCTGCTGACGTTTACGCGCCCCCGCATGATATGACGGGCAAAGCCGGGGTTGATCTGAGTAACAACGGCTACGGAACCAATGCCAAACGTGTTGAGCTAAGCGACATGGCAGTAAGTATTAACGCTGCACGTAGCAAACCGTACCCAGAACCCAAAACTTCGGGCATTGAAACCCGTGGTAATGGCTGCGCGACTAAGGGTACGATGGCTCGGGGACCAATGGCGTGAACTATGCCCAGCTTGTAGTTGCGGTCTCCGACTACACGGAGAACACGTTCCAGACGACTGATATGAACACGTTCATAAATCAGGCGGAACAGCGCATCTACAACACAATTCAGTTCCCTTCGTTGCGCAAAAACGTGACAGGGGTAACTAGCCCTGCAAACAAGTACCTTGCTTGCCCTACTGATTTCCTATCTTCGTACTCTTTAGCAGTAGTTGAGAACTACGGTACGGCCTCTGCCAATTACACGTACCTGTTGAACAAAGACGTTAACTATATCCGTGAAGCATATCCAAACCCAACGGATACATCGCTGCCAAAGTACTACGCTTTGTTTGGCCCTACTTCAGATAACATCAACGAATTGACGTTTCTTCTTGGTCCGACTCCAGATGCTGTGTACACAATGGAGTTGCATTACTTCTTCTATCCGCCGTCAATTGTCACGGCGGGTACAAGTTGGCTGGGGGATAACTTTGATACGGTGCTGTTGTACGGGACGCTTGTTGAAGCCTACACCTACATGAAGGGTGAGACCGATATGATGGCGTTGTACGATGGTAAGTATAAGGAAGCGTTGGGGCTGGCTAAACGTCTGGGCGATGGGCTGGAGCGCCAAGATGCGTACCGTTCTGGCCAGTATCGTCAGAAGGTGACCTGATGGCTTTTACCGGCAACTGGTCAACCAACACATTTAAGACTGGGCTTCCTAGTGGGACGTTCAACTTCAACACGGGTACGACGCAGACGTTCAAGATTGCGTTGTACACCAACGCGGCTACATTAAATGCAGACACAACCGCGTATACTTCTACCGGAGAAGTTGTTGCTTCGGGGTACACCGCTGGGGGATTGGCTCTTGTTATTAGCCAAGTTCCTACTATAGGCTCTTCTGGCACAACTGCGTACTGGTCATTCGATAATGCCGTCTGGACTACTGCGGTTACGGCGCGTGGGGCATTGATTTATTTGGCAAACGGAACGACAAACCCTGCTATCTGCGTATTGGACTTCGGTTCGGACAAAACGTCAACCACCACTTTCACTGTTCAGTTTCCGGCAGTCACCAACACATCAGCAATCATCAGGATCGCATAATGTTAGTTAACACCATTCATGGCGAGATGGACGACTCCCTCCTAGAAAAAAGAGAGGGATCAGTGGATAATGATATCGAGTTCACCACGTGGACGGAGTACTGGCTTGACGATGAGTTGGTCCACCGTTCTGCTCATGTCACCCTCAAAACCTCTCCGTTCACGGCGCTTGAAGGCGCGTTACTAGGATAAATCATGGCAAACACTCAAAGCCTTTGCACATCATTCCTTGGTGAATTGATGACCGCAACGCACAATTTTGGCACGGCTCCTGTACGAGCGGTGACTTCAGCAGACACGTTCAAGGGCGCTTTGTACCTTGCTTCGGCAACGATCAATGCTGGCACCACTGCTTATTCGGCAACTGGTGAAGTCACTGGTACGGGGTATACGGCTGGTGGTGTGACAATCACCAACGCCACTGCACCAACTTCGACCAACACTTCTTCGACTGCGGGTACGGCTTATTGGACGCCTTCGGCTTCAGTAACTTATAGCAGCGTCACGTTGAGCACCGCGTTTGACACAATGCTGCTGTATAACTCGTCACAGAGCAACAAGGCTGTTGGTGTGTACACGTTTGGCTCACAGACAATTACGGCGGGTAACTTCACACTTACCATGCCAACTAACAGCGCAAGTTTGGCACTGATTCGGTTGTCTACAACTTAAAGGTATGTTGTGGCCAATGCTTGGGGCGACGACACTTGGAGTAGTGGCGGTTGGGGCGGTCTCACTCCGGGCGTAAGTTCTGGTTGGGGGGCAGGTCCTTGGAGCAGTAGAGCTTGGGGTGGGGTCGATACTGACCGCGCATTGACAGGTTCTTCTGCTTCTGGTAGTGCGGGAACGATATCCGCTGCATTCCCTGATGTTACCGCCGCACTTACGGGTATACTTGTTTCTGGGTATGCTGGTAACATAGTACGTGAGATTTCGCAAGCCTTATCGGGGGCGGCGGGTTCTGGAGCGGTTGGATCGGTTGGGTTTACGCAGGGGATCACGTTATCGAGTGGAACTGCATCAGGACTTACTGGGTCAATAGCATTTAGTAGGACGACGGCGTTAACAGGCGCAAGTGCAGCCCAAGGATTGACGGGCACGTTTGTACCAAACATCACGGCGTTTTACACCGGTACAACTGCTAATACTTTCGCTTGGGGTAGTGGGACTTGGGGCAGTAATACGTGGGGTGGGGCTGGTGATTTTACCGCTACCTCGGCTTCGGTAAATGCAGGCACGGTTGTTTCGCAGGTTTCGCCAAGTCTTACGGGGTCTAGTGGGTTTGCGGTTCCGGGTAGTGTCACTTTTGAGATGGCTTTCCCGCTTAGTGGTAGGACGGCTTCTGGTGCAGCAGGTACTTGGACTCCGGGTAAGGCGGCATTTTTAACTGGAGCGTCTGACGCTTTGGGTAGGACTGGAATTGTGGTTGTGGTGAAAGAACTTCCAATTAGTGGAAATTTGGCAACGGGAAGAACGGGTACTGTGGGGTATGCGTACTGGCAACTAATCCAAGACTCGCAAACCCCGAACTGGACTGATATCATTACGGTATAGGATTAAGACATGGCAACTTCATACACCTCGCTTATTGGGCTTGCCCTTCCGGTAACGGGAGAGTTGTCGGGCACTTGGGGCGATACGGTAAACAACTACATCTCTACGTACATTGACTCGGCGGTAGCCGGTACGCAGACTATTAGTGGAAGCCAGACGGCGGTTACGCTGTCAGTTACTAACGGCTCTTCCCTATCCCAAGCGGGATCAGGCGCAACGGGTTCGGCGCAGTACACAATCATCAACTGTACGGGTAACCCAGCGGGGACGCTGACAATTACGGCTCCGGCGTCGAGCAAGTCGTACATCATTATCAACAGCACCTCCACCTCGCAGTCAGTCAAGATTGTGGGTGCTGGCCCAACGACGGGTGTGACCGTTGCTTCGGGTGACAAGGCGCTGGTTGCTTGGAGCGGAGCAGACTTCGTTCGGATCGGCGCTTCGGCTGGCGGCTCAAACACACAGGTTCAATACAACAGTTCGGGTAACTTGGCTGGCTCAGCCAACATGACCTTTGACGGCACCAAGCTGACTGTTGGAAACATCCTTGACTCAGGATTGACCGCTTCGCAGGCAGTCTTTACGGATGCGTCTAAGAACTTAGTCTCTGTTGCTACGACTGGTACAGGTAGTGTGGTGCTGGGCACGGCCCCAACGATCACCCTTGCAAACGGCACGGGACTCCCGCTTACTACTGGTGTAACTGGGCAGCTTCCGATTGCCAACGGCGGCACTAACTCAAACACAGCGAACGGCGGGTTTAACAACCTGTCCCCCATGACAACCGCTGGGGACATTATCTACGGCGGCGTGTCCGGCGCAGGTACTCGATTGGGGATTGGTAATAACGGCTACGTTCTTACTGTTAGTAGTGGCGCTCCAGTTTGGGCGGCATCAAGTGGTGGCGGTGGTCCGGTAGCAAACAGTTGTATCTACCTGAATAGTTTATCAATCAGCAGCAGTTATACAATTGCAACGTCGCAGGGTGCGATGTCGGTTGGGCCGATTACTGTGTCTTCTGGAGCGGTATTGACTGTTAGCAGTGGCTCACGCTACGTTGTTCTCTAAGGATTAAACATGGCAACTACGATCAACGCATCAACGTCCGCTGGGCTGGTATCTACTGCCGATACTAGCGGCGTGTTGCAACTTCAGACCGCTGGGACAACGGCGCTGACAATCAGCACGGCACAACTTGCTACGCTTGCCGGTGGACTTAACTTTTCGACGCTTGATGCTGGCATTACGTTCAACAAAACTGGTGCTTTGACCAACAGCACGCTGAACGATTATGAAGCTGGGACTTGGACACCAACTGATGGCAGCGGAGCAGGGTTAACATTTACTACTGCATTAGGGTATTACACAAAAATAGGACGGGTAGTTCAGTTTTCAATACAGGTTGTTTACCCATCTACAGCAGACACAACTGCCGCAAAAATAGGATCTTTCCCATTTGCTTTTGCAAATGCCAATGCGGCAAGGGGAGGCGCAGTGGTTGGTTATTCAAGTTATGCGGCAACAATTGGCTTATTGAATGATACGGGCGGGGTAACAACATCAAGGTTTTATGTGGCTAATGGTGGAACCAATGTAACAAATGCAAATTTATCAACAGCCACCATTTATCTCAGCGGCACATATTCTACTTAAACTTAACTACACCGGATTAGTGTAGTCAGACACAAGGAAATCTTATGCTCACCAAGCAAGTCAAAATTGATGAGATCACAGTCACCGAGAACGGCATCGTTCTCTACCGCGAAGCAACCAGCATCCTTGAGGATGGGGTTGAGTTGAGCAAGACGTATCACCGCTCAAGCCTGACGCCGGGTCAGGACTTGGCTGGCGTACCGGACAATGTTGTGGCTATTTGCAATGCGGCATGGACTGCTGACGTTGTTGCTGCATTCAAGGGGAACTAAATGGCAATCACGCTAGACGGGACCGCTGGGACCACGACCCCGGCACTGACAAACAGTGCGCTAACGAGCGGCAGGGTTACCTATGCCGGTACGTCTGGCGTGTTGCAGGATTCGGCTAACCTGACGTTTGACGGATCTTCGTTGACCGTCAATACGGTTAAGTTTGGTGTTGGTGCTGGTGCAACAAGCAATTTGGCTATTGGAGCAAATACTTTAACTAGCGCAAGTATTGGATCCAATAACATTGCGATTGGTTCTGGTGCGGCACAAAACAGCACTGGGATTCAAATTACGACTATCGGTCAAGGTGCGGCTCCAAACACAACCGGCAACAACAGTGTTTATATTGGGCAAACTTGCGCAACAACTGCAACATCTGGAACCTATAACGTAATCATCGGACAGGCGGCTTGTGGCGGCGCTGTTGGCGTTGCTTTGACAAGCGGAGGCCAAAACACCGTTGTTGGTGGATCTGCTAACGTCAGTTCAGCGACTGCGGTTGGGCAAATTGTTCTGGGATTTTCGGTAGCAGGTCAAGCAGACAACAACGTCACGATTGGAAACAACGCTGGCAAGATTTACAACGCATACACAGTCAACGCAACTTGGACTCAAACATCTGACGGACGCCTAAAAACAAACGTCAAGGATGATTCGCTTGGGCTTTCGTTTATCAATCGTCTACGCCCGGTTACGTTTAACTGGAAAGCATCAAACGAGATTGATCCAAGTCTGCCGTACTACAACGAAGTTAATCAACGCAACACGACAACGGTCATTCACGGTCTTATCGCTCAAGAAGTCAAGGCTGCGTTAGATGCAGAAGGTTGCACGACATTCAACGGTTGGGACGCTGGCAACGAAGATTCAATCCAAGCAATCTCGCGTGAGATGTTTATTTCTCCGCTGATCAAAGCAATCCAAGAACTCACCGTCCGCGTAGCAGCACTGGAGGCTAAATAATGGCATCACTCGTTCTCTCTGGTGACACGTCTGGAACGGTCACCCTAGCCGCTCCAACGGTTGCTGGCACTCAGTCCTATACGCTCCCCACGGCATTGCCCGGAACTAGCGGCTACGCGCTGACCAGCACGACTGGCGGGGTGATGAGTTGGGCTGCTGCTTCGGCTAGCGCGGGGTCAACAACGCAAGTTATTTATAACTCAAGCGGTACGTTGACAGGTTCGGCCAATATGACGTTCAACGGAACTGCGTTGACGCTTGGGGCTGATGCTACCGTTAATAGTCTTACGGTTGGTCGGGGCGGCGGTAACCAAAACACAAGTGTAGCCGTTGGATACTTAGCGTTGGTTGCTTCAAATACCAACGGATACATTACGGCACTTGGTCATTATGCATTGAATGCGGCAACTGGCGCAGACAATCTTGGAGTTGGAGCGCAAGCCGGTCGGAGCATTACAACTGGGTCAAGTAACGTAGTAATTGGCGGTGCCGCCGGTTATTATCCTAACGTGTTGGACACCGGGACTGGTAATACGCTTATAGGACAAAATGCCTGTACATCTGTTAACACTGCTGTAAACCAAATTAGTATTGGAAACGGCTCAACTGGTAAAGGCAACAACACCGCGTTTATTGGTGGAAGTTCTGGTGCTTACAACGGCGCAAACGTAACCACTTGGGCAACCACATCCGATCAGCGCATCAAAAAGAATATTGTCAATGTCGGTGACAGTCTTGCAAAAATCAACGCTTTGCGCGTGGTTGAGTTTGACTACAAAGAAAACGACAAGCATGAAACCGGGTTTATTGCACAGGAATTCCAACAAGTTTTTCCTGAGCAAATTACTACTCATGACGCAAATGCCGCAGAAAAAGAATGGGTAGGCGAGGACAAGGTTCTTGCAATTCAACAAAATCTGGTCCCATTCCTTGTTAAAGCAATCCAAGAACTGTCCGCAGCCAACGAAGCGTTGACCGCTCGCATCGCAGCACTAGAGGCCAAATAATGGATAAAGCATCACTGTCAATCAATCTGCTCAACGCCATCCTTCAGTACCTCGGCCAGCGACCGTATGTTGAGGTGGCGCAGTTGATTGATGCTTTCAAGAAGGAGCAAGACGATGCCAGCAAAGAAGTGGATTCAGGAAGCAATTAAAAAGCCGGGGGCGTTACGCGCCGAGCTTGGAGCCAAACCCGGAAAGCCCATACCTGAGAAGAAACTCGCCGCCGCTGCAAAGAAGCCGGGGAAACTTGGACAACGCGCACGACTAGCCGAGACGCTCAAGGGTTTGAAAAAATGACCGAGAAGCTGGAGGCCAAATCTCAACTCATCGAGAAAACGGCGTTTGCCGTGCTTCCTATTCTTTTTACCTGTGTTGTGTACCTGATGTCGTCGCTGGATAAACTCAGCCATGATGTGACGGTACTCAATGCAAAAATCAGTTTGGTGGTTACATCAGACAACAAGCAGGCCGTGAATTCCGGTGCTGAACTGGCGCGAGAAAAGTTGCGTCAAGACCTTGAGAAAGAGATTCAAGCCAACCGCGATTTGATTCATGTGAACAGAGAGCGAATCGTCATTCTTGAAGAACGCATGAGGAAGTAATTTTCCTGTCTTACAGGCAAGGTAAGATCGCGGCGGGCACCCGCCCATCAACCCCGGAGATTCTCATGAAAGACTTGATCATTGATGCGATTGACGGCTCGGAGCCGATTGACGCGCTGAACGCTCTCTTCTCTGTTGCTTTTGCTGTTGCCGTGGAAAGCGGCATCAACGAGTTCACCCTGTCTTCTCTCTTCTCTTCACACATCGAAGCGCAGTTTGAAGTTGCTGCCAATGCAGTTGCTGAAGAAGACGACGCTGAAGAAGCTGAAGAAGACGACGAGCAAACTGACAACTAAGGTCAGGCCCCGGTGCAACCCACCGGGGTTTTTGTATGCTGTTCTGCGCCATCTGCCGTGGAGAATTCCTTCGAGAAGATCTCATTATCCACGGACGCAAGGACTACTTTCTTTGTAGCGCGTGTAAGTCAGACGTAAACCGTCTTGACCGTTTTGGGTTATCCCCATCAGATTATGACTTCCTGTTGAAATTTCAGGGGTATAATTGCGCTATCTGTGACAACCCTCTCAAACTCAAACAGTACAAGTTCGCGGTCGACCACTGCCACGACTCTGATGATGTTCGTGGGATCTTATGTAAGCGGTGTAACACGGCGCTTGGTATTTTAGATGATGACCCGGACCTGATCCTGCGAGCCGCAGAATACTTGAACAACCCCCCAGCTTTGGGTAGAGTCAAACGACATGATGGGCGTAAAAAAGTAACCTTCCTGCGGGACGAGTATACAAGGATGTACGGCAATGGAAATAGCTGAACTTTTCTTGAAAGCGTGGCCGGTGCTTCTGGGTATCGTTACGCTTATTGTCGTGCTTTCTAAACTTGACCTGCGGGTTGCAGTGCTGGAAGAAAAGATGAAATCTGCTTGGGAGCAGATCAACAAGATGAGGGATAAAAATGGCTAACTTTGAACAAGCCTTTGAAAAGATGATCGCTGACGAAGGTGGTTATGTTCTACACAATGTTGCCGGTGATACCGGAGGGATGACCTATGCTGGAATTGCACGAAACAAAAACCCCAACTGGCCCGGTTGGAACCTCATTGACCACGAAGCCCTCAACAATCCGCTACTTAGTGGAATGGTGCGTAACTTTTATAAAGTTGAGTTTTGGGACCGTGTACGAGGGGATGAAATTGCGAACCAAACTGTTGCAGAAAACCTCTTCAATTTCGGCGTAAATACTGGGTTGGGGGTCGCGGTCAAACTTGCCCAACTCATTGTTGGTGTAACGCCAGATGGTGCGGTTGGTGATAAGACCCTGCAAAAGTTCAACACGATTGACGGCGAAGCGTTCAAGAAAGCATACGCACTTGCCAAGATCACCCGTTACGCGGACATCTGCAATAAAAATCGCACGCAGTCCAAGTTCCTTCTTGGGTGGATCAATCGTACTCTGAAAGGACTCAAGTAATGGATCTGATTGGTATTGGGTCAATCATTGAAGGCGTTGGCAAAGTTGCGGATTCGCTCATTACAACGGATAAAGAGCGGGCAGAGATGGCGCTGGAAGAGCGCAAGCTCGATCTGGAGGAAAAGAAAATTGATCAGGCCACTGACCTCGCCCAAGTGGATATCAATAAAATCGAAGCGGCGAGCAGTAGCGTATTTGTCTCTGGTTGGCGTCCTGCTGTGGGCTGGGTTGGGGTTGCAGGTTTGGCTTACCAATTTCTTGGCTACCCGCTGATGCAGTGGTGTTGGGCTTTTGGGCAAGGTGTAGATATAATTCCCAAAGGGTTAGCGCCTCCCCCAGACCTTCAGGTCGAACAACTCATGACGTTGCTGGCCGGTCTTCTTGGTTTTGGGGGTATGCGCAGCTTTGAGAAAAGTAAGGGCGTGGCGAGCAAGTAATGCCTCTTAAAAAGATACTGTTCAAATCGGGAGTTAACCGCGAAAACACGCGGTACACCAACGAGGGCGGGTACTACGAGTCGGAAAAAATCCGCTTCCGCCAAGGCACGCCTGAGAAAATTGGCGGCTGGTTGCAAATTTCTACCAACACGTTCCTTGGCATATGCCGTTCGCTTTGGTCTTGGGTGACGCTTGCTTCGCAGAGTTTGATGGGTGTTGGTACAAACCTGAAGTTCTACATCCAGAACGGTGGGGCGTACTACGACATCACCCCAATCAGAGCTACGAATACGCTCACCAATCCATTTGGTACGACTGCTGACTTGTCTACGGTGTTGGTCACGGATACCAACGGCGGGTTTAACAACAACGACTTCGTAACTTTCTACAGCACCAGTGCTGCTGTGGGCAGTATCACCATTCTTGGTGAGTACCAGATCTCCAAGCAGTCTTCGACCACGTACAACATCACGCTTCAGTCCAGAATCACGATCAGCATTGCCAATCCTGCGGTAATCACAGCGCAGTATCAGTTAGCAAACAACACAAAGGTAGTACTTAGTACTACTGGCGTACTGCCAGCAGCTTTCACGGCGGGGACTACATACTATGTGGTCAATACTTCTGGTTACACATTCCAGCTTTCTGCCACTCTTGGCGGCGCTGCTATCAGTACGTTTGGGCAAGCTCAATCCGGGTATCAGTACGCCACGGCGCAGGCGCAAACAACAAACGCTTCTGGTGGCGGAACCGTCTACGCTTCGTATCAAATAAACACCGGCCCAGCCGAATACCAAGTCCCATTGTCGGGATGGGGCGCAGGTACTTGGGGGTTTGGTACTTGGGGTAATGGGGGCACAACTTCTAATGCACTTCAGTTGTGGAACCAGAATAATTTTGGTCAGGACTTAGTGTACGGCCCAAGAGGTGGCAGTATCTATTACTGGAACGCCAATATTGGATACACCCCACTGACGTTGACTTCAATTTCCAACGCATCTCCAGCAGTGCTCACTTTTGCTAGCGGTACTGTGCCAGTCAACGGGACTGTGCTTACGCTATCTACTACTGGCACGATTCCATCCGGGCTGCTGCCGGGGACTAACTATTACGTAATCAACGCCACATCCACGACTTGTAATCTGTCTACCACTTACGGTGGCTCTGCGATTAACACCTCATCTGCGGGGTCAGGCGTACATTTTGTCGCGCCGCGTGGTATCCTCATAACCAGTTTAGGCGGTACTGACGGATACGCCCCGCTGTATCAGAACTACCTGCTTATTTCTGATGCAAGTAGATTTTTGCTGGTGTTTGGCACAAACGATATCGGTAGTACCACGCTTGATCCGATGTTGATCCGGTGGTCAGATCAGGAATCTTTGACTGTTTGGTATCCAGCCGTCACCAACCAAGCGGGTAGCGTGCGGTTGTCGCATGGGTCAAAAATTGTTACTGCGGTGCAGAGTCGGCAAGAAATTGTGGTCTTGACTGATTCGTCTGTGTATTCGTTGCAGTATCTGGGGCCACCGTACGTATGGGGTTCGCAGCTTCTGGGTGATAACACCTCAATCGCGGGGCAAAACGCTGCTTCGTTGGCGTCGGGTGTGTTGTACTGGATGGGCGTAGATAAGTTCTACAAATACGATGGTCGGGTGCAGACGCTCAGTTGTGATCTGCGCCAGTTTGTGTTTGAGAACATTAACAAGAATCAGTTGGATCAAGTCTTCTCCAGCACCAACGAAGGTTTCAACGAGATCTGGTGGTTTTATTGCTCGCTCAACAGCAACGTCATAGATACGTACGTTATCTATAACTATTTAGAAAATGTCTGGTACTACGGTACGATGGGGCGCACGGCTTGGATTGACAGTGGTCTGAACGAATACCCAATCGCTGCCACATACTCCAAGAATCTTGTCTGGCACGAAAACGGCGTGGATGATTGCACCGATTCGATTACCGGCACAGCGATTGATTCCTACATTTTGTCGTCTGAATTTGACATTGACGACGGCAACAATTTTGGGTTTGTATGGCGTATGCTGCCAGACCTTAAATTTAACGGGTCTACTGCCGCAGCGCCTCAAGTAACCATGACGCTGTACCCCATGCAGAACTCAGGTTCGGGGTACAACTCTCCCCTATCTGTTGGGGGCAACGCTTACGCTACGTCTACACGTACAGCCACATACCCAATTGAAGTATTTACTGGGCAGATCTATACTCGGGTACGTGGGCGACAGATGGCGTTTAAGATTGAAGGGAACCAGCTTGGGCTTCAGTGGCAGCTTGGCGCACCCCGAATCGACATTCGCAATGATGGGCGGCGATGAGTTACGTTATTACATCAGATTATGAACTTAATCGGATTGTTGCCCCCCGTTTGCCCAACGCAACGGTTGAGTACGACCAGAATTACATCAACCAACTTAATAACGTCCTGCGGTTGTACTTCAACCAGATCGACAATATTCTGGGGCAGCTAATGGCTACTTCGTCTCCCGTGCCTATCAGTACAGAATCTTCGCAATCTGCGGATTGGGCACTGCAAGTCGCCCGAGGGAAAGTTACTGGCGCAAGCCAAGTAAATATTTTTGCGTTTTCTGATTCTGTTAAGACAACCCTTTATACGTTGTGGGAGTTAACGGGGACCACTCAATATGCTTTCCCGGCATCCGCTGTAACAATGACACTTGCCAGCACTTCAGCATCCGACAATACTAGAGCAACAATACTTATTAGCGGACTGAATTCAAGTTGGGATGCAATAACAGAAACAGTAACGCTAAATGGCGCAACAGGTGTAACTACAACCAATCAGTTTCTTCGTATTAACAGCATGGTTATGACTAGTACAGGTACTGGTCAAACTACTAACGTAGGAACAATTACAGCTAAGAATGGTGGGGTTACTTACTCGCAAATTTCAATAGGGGTGGGGAGGTCGCAAGCCGCCGTGTACTCTGTACCAAATGGGTACACAATGTACATTACTTCAATTAATGCTTTTAATGGCGATGCCGCACCCGGAAATGCAATTAACTATCAAGTTAAAAGTACAAACAACGCTCAAACAAATCCGGTTACTTTAACAGTATTGCAAACAGCTTGGGACCAAAGATACCAAGTAATACGAAATAATCCTTTTCCTTACACGCAAAAATCAGACATTCAATGGCAATTTTCAACCGCATCAGGAACACACTCTGTTGGTTTGATTTTGCAAGGCATTTTATTTAGTAACACAGCGACGTAATTTAGGAACTATCATGGCAGATGGTGGCATTGTTGAAGGCGCACTGATTGGTGCAGCACTAGGTGGTGGAAGCGCGGCCATCCAAGGTGGTGATCCTCTGAAAGGAGCGTTGCTTGGCGCAGCCACTGGTGGTGCGGGTGCTGGGATTGGTGGTGCTATGTTTGGCGGTAGCGCTGGTGCTGCTGGCGGAGCCGAAGCCGGTGCGACTGCTGGTGGGGCCGGAGGTGGCGGAGCCGCACCTATTATAAATGGCGCGGTTCCCGGTGGTAGCGCAGCGGGAGTTCCGTACACCCCCAATATGCTGTCCGTTGCGGACGCTGGTGCTGGCCCCATGTCTACCGTGCCGGGGATGAATCAACCTATTGGTGCGCAAGTTGGTGCTGGGCCTATGTCCTCTGCATCTGCCCCTGTGGCGCAGTCCGCTGGTATGGGCATGCCCCAAGCCCCCGGCGGGCCAATTTCCGATACCAAAGCGTGGTGGAAAGGGCTATCTACCCCAGAAAAAGCCCTTTATGGTGGCGGTGCCGGTATCGGTGCGCTCATGCTGGCTGACCGTAACAAATACGGAGTACCAAAAGAAGAGAAGTACTCTGGACCATTGAGCAAGTTTCGCTACGACCCAGCTAATTACACCCCACGGTTCTATGCAGAAGGTGGCATTGCTGGGCTAAACCAAGGACCGTTGGACCAAAATCAAGGCCCAATTATGGTTGGTGGGCCATCCAGTAATATGCAAACAATGGCGGCTGGTGGTGGGGTGAGTACGCTTGGTAGCTATTCTGATGGTGGGCGGCTGCTAAAAGGCCCCGGCGATGGGATGTCTGATAACATTCCAGCACGGATAGGTCGCAAACAACCCGCACGATTGGCCGAAGGCGAGTTCGTTGTACCTGCTGATGTTGTCTCCCACTTGGGTAATGGATCTACAGACGCAGGTGCCAAGCAGTTGTACGCAATGATGAACAAAGTTCGTCACGCACGCACGGGCAATCCACGGCAAGGCAAGCAAATAAACCCACGCAAGTACATGCCTGCGTAAGGAGATCACGATGGCGAACGGTGGTGGGGCTGGAGCGGGTCCAGCTAATAATGGGGATGACTATGGTGGTGGGTATAGCCGCACGCCCGCACGTCGAGCAGACTCCGCGCCCCCTGTTGACCGCAGCCGTTCAGGATATCGCAGTTGGTTGCGTGACCCTAGTGAAGGTGGAGCATATGGCAGTACCTCCCAATACCAAGGCTACCAACCCGTAGCCCCCCGCGCCCCCGGCAATACGGGCATCACCGCTTTTACCCCAGAAGCGTATCAACCCGTCCGGTACAACCCTAGTTACTACAACCCATACAGCCGTGGCATTGCGCCAATGGTTGCACCGCGCTACAGCTATTTCTTCGGCCCACGTGGGCAGCAGCCCCAGCCACCGGTCCAACCTCCGGTCCAACCTCCTGTTCAGCCTCCTGTTCAGCCTCCTGTTCAGCCTCC
>Ga0114975_10001761_pt1 | contig 15118 bp, 12 predicted proteins | sample S_130626_EF_Meta_FD_87031 | JGI IMG/M metagenome (GOLD analysis project Ga0114975, IMG submission 87031) | Freshwater microbial communities from Lake Simoncouche, Canada to study carbon cycling - S_130626_EF_MetaG | ecosystem: Environmental > Aquatic > Freshwater > Lake | place: Lake...
CTTGTTCCAAATCAAAAACTGCCTAAACTTATTTGTTTGTAGTCTATGATTTTCAGCAAAAGAAATAATCCTGTGACATAGGGTTGATTTGATAAATCAGTTTGAAGCTACAGGATTAACCTCAATTTTGCCAGTTGGTCATCAATGAAGTTGGCTAGTAGCTGATAATTCCATTGCTTCCTAACGAAGTTAAACTTTTTAAACATTTACTTACACACCGCGAAGGAAAAAGAAGCCAGTACGCTTAAAGCGCTAATTAAGAGTTTTCTATAGAACCTAGGCCTACAAAAAATCGATTCCTAGCGAAAAGAAAACCTACTAAATGCATTTCCTGAAAAACGAAAAATCTTGGAGAAAAGGCAATTTTAGAGAACTGTATTCTTCGTATTCTTAGTAATCCTTATCGTTTGGCTCCAAAATGACTGCTAGGTGATTAGAGCCAAATAGTTTGAATCTTTGGTACCCCTTCAACTCATTCTAAAAATAAGTTATAAATGATTGGAAATAAGCAAATTGAAATCTCGTTTGCAACAAGTCTTGACAGATGTAAAATCTATTCTCTCCGTCATGATGTATATGCATCAGAACTGATGCAGCATCCTGAGAATGAAGCAAGGTTATTACAAGATAAGTTTGATGACTTCAATACCTATATCGTTGCAAAAATAAATGCAGTACTAGTTGGTTTCATTTGTGTAACTCCTCCTACCAAAAACGAGTATTCCATTGATAAATATTTCTCTCGAGTTGACATTCCTTTCCCTGTTGATGCCGACACATTTGAATTGAGAATATTAACGGTAATCAAAGAGTTTCGAGGGAAACCAATTGCAGTTGCATTGATGTGGGCTGCTTTTCGGTTTATTCAATCCCATGGTGGTACTACTATCATGGCCATAGGTCGGTCAGAAGTGCTTAACATGTATTTGAAACTAGGATTTAAGACCACGAATAAGACGATTAAGGTAGGTGAAGTGACCTTTACTTTGATAAATTCAAACGTTGAGGAATTGAACACCTATATCGAAAAGAATTTCAAAAATTTTTTCATCAAGGTAAAAAATCAATGCAATTGGAAATTAGGAATCGATTTCTTTAAACCAGCGAGCTGTTACCATGGGGGAGCGTTTTTTGATGCCATTGGAAACGAATTTGATGACCTAAGCAAAAGAAATGAGATCATTAATGCAGATGTGTTAGATGCTTGGTTTAATCCTGCGCCACAGTTGGTAAAAGAATTGGAAGCTCACCTGTCCTGGATCTGTAAAACTTCCCCTCCGACCGATTGCATAGGCATGGCCAATGGTATAGCTAAAGCAAGAGGGCTAAAGCCAGAAAACATCCTTCCTGGGTCTGGATCCTCTGATTTAATTTTTCTTGCATTTAGAGAATGGTTAATCCCTGAATCACGCGTATTGATTCTTGATCCAACTTATGGTGAGTATTTCCATGTCCTTGAAAATATTATTGGATGCAAGGTTGATCGGATTAATTTATTAAAAGCTAAAAATTACACAGTAGACTTAAATGAACTTGTAACTCGTGCAAAAGACAAGTACGACCTAATAGTCATTGTCAATCCCAATAGTCCCACAGGCCAACATATACCTAGGGAAAGTCTTGAGAATGCTTTGCTACAAATACCATCTAGTACACGTATCTGGATCGATGAAACCTATATTGAATACTGTGGAAATGAGCAGACACTAGAAATATTTGCTGCCAAAACGAGTAATATTATTGTTTGCAAATCTATGTCTAAGGTCTATGCTTTAAGTGGACTTCGAGCTGCCTATTTGTGCGCTTCACCTTTTCAACTTGAAAAATTAAGATCTATTTCTCCCCCTTGGGCCGTAAGTTTACCCGCACAAATTGGAGCATTAATCGCCTTAAAAGAGGGCTTATATTATGAGAAATGCTATCAGGAAACACATGTACTTCGGGAGGAATTTACCAAAGAATTAAGAAACCTTAATTCAATAGAAGTTTTAGAGGGCAAAGCCAATTTTGTTATATGTTATCTCCCGGAGGATGGACCAACTGCTGAAAAAATGGTATCTAAATGCAAAGAAAAGGGTCTTTACATTAGAGATGTTTCCAATATGGGTAGTAATTTTAATAACCACACCATTAGAATTGCGGTTAAGGACAAGGAGACAAATCAAAAGATGTTGATAATAATCAAGCAAGTTCTTGAACAAACAAATCTAAGTTAGCATGAATAGTAGTTTGGCTAAATGAGTCACAGAAATGCTCAGTTGACAATTTCTGAAAAAACACTACCTTTCAATATGCCTAAATCGTTGGGATTCAGACAGAATCCGAATTATTAAACTGATGGTGCCAATAAATGGATAAATGATGATCAATAGCATTTTAAGGATTACGGTACTGCTAGTTATTCTACTTTTTCAAAATCAGATTCACGCTCAAGAATTCAGTAGCTATGCAACAACTGAAGCTGAATTTACCGAGGATTACTCCTTTGAAAACACTTCAATTTATATCCCAAAAAACGGGTTACGAGTTGAACTTCTCGGTTCACTTATTTTTCCAGGTTTCAAAATTGGGGTGGAAAAGCCATTCAGTTATACGCAGATTGAGAAGTACCGAAGAAACAAAATAAAAAGGTTGTACAAAGAGCGGTATCTATCCTACAGCATGGGTATGTACTATCAAAACAACTACCACACCAATATTTTTCCACAGGCAGAGTTGATTGCGAGAAGGCAGAAAAGTAAAGGGTTTTATTATGAAAGATCACTTGGTTTGGGCTTTAGCAGAACTTTTGTGAATTCACCGACCTTTTCTATTTCTGATGATGGAAAAATCGAGGAGCAGTCACTGTCTGGCAATTGGTATGGCCTTGCCTCAATCGGTGGAGGAATCGGGTACAACGCTTACCTCAAAAATCAAAGACCCTATTCAATTTATTTAAAACTCCATTTAATGGTGTTGTATCCATACAACACGTTTATTACCCCTAGGCCAACAATAGGAATTGGATACAATTACAATTTTTCAGGTCTTGGGGAAGCTAACCCTCGATTAAAATACAAAGTGAAGCGGCGTTGAAAATTTTAGAAAAACACAGAATCAATTGACCATGAAAAAGTTTGTTAAGTACCTACTAGTTATTGGAATCACCTTGGCTTCATGGGGATGTGAGAAAGAGCCTTTTACTCTTTCAGGAATGGCAGAGGATCATTTTTTCTTAAAGAGTGGCAATCAGCATATGCCAATTACTGTGGCAGGCAATGTTGATTCTAAGAAATTTATTGTCATTATTCATGGAGGCCCCGGAGGAAATGGTTTAGACTATAGAGATGCATATATAAAAGATTTAGTCGAAAAAGAATTTGTGGTTGTTTACTGGGATCAACGATTTGCAGGAAATACACAAGGCAACGGTGGAAATGTCGACGTTACAGAATTCCGTAAAGACATCAAAAATTTGGTTTTACTTCTTGGCGATAAATATGGTTCAGCTAGTGAAATCTATTTGTTGGGTCATAGTTGGGGTGGATTTTTAGCTCCATACTTTTTAGTAGACGGTGATAATCAAAAAATGGTTAAAGGTTGGATACAGGTTGGAGGTGCACATAATTATAATTTGAATGATTCGCTTACCCGTGAAATGCTGATCAACTACGGAGAGGCTGAATTAGCAGCAGGTAACAATGCAACAGATTGGAATGAAATAGTAGATTGGTGTAAAGAAAATGGTTTCCAAGGGCCTGAAAATTCCTCAAAACTCAACCAATTTGCACATAGCGCGGAGGGGCTATTTGAGGATATAACTGTACCTGAAAGCAGTGTAGACTTTAAAAAAATCCTAGCCGATGCACGTCTATCAAAATGGTCAAATGGAATTACATCTGGAAAAAAAAGTATTGATGCTCCCACTTTTCAGAACCCAAATTCTGACCAACTTTTCAAAGTTAAGTTGCCAACGCTTTTGCTTTGGGGAAAATATGATTTTGTTTGTCCTCCCGAACTAGCAGAAGACATTGAAAAATACATTGGAAGTTCTGATGTTGAAAAAATTATCTATTCAACATCTGGTCATTCGCCGATGATGAACGAACCTGACAAATTTTGGTCTGACTTAGTGGAGTGGGTTAGAACCCACTGAAAAAAGTTGATGCCCAGTGGGTTCCCCGTGAATTGGAATAAACCTTGATCAAAGTACTTTAATCGAATTAATTTTGGTTGTCCCTTTCTATTTGTTTTCGATTTAGACTATTCAACAGGCGAAGGTTTAGTCGTATGGTTTTTAACTTTGACCCAGTACCCTATTTTTACAATTGATTTATTTTGAAATCAAATCCTTCCAGACATTACAACTACCTAAATCAAATGAAAGTCAATCCAAAATACTTGGTTCCCTTAACCATTCTAGTTTCGGCATTGGGTTACTTTGTGGACATTTACGACATTCTGCTTTTCAGCATTGTTCGACAATCCAGTTTGGCCTCGCTTGGCGTATCCCCTGAACAATCCCTGGATGTAGGCCTATCCATTTTAAATTGGCAGGTTGGGGGACTGATCCTAGGCGGGATACTTTGGGGAGCCATTGGAGACAAAAAAGGAAGGCTTTCGGTCCTCTTTTTCTCCATCTTACTCTACTCCCTGGCAAATTTCCTGAACGGCTACATCGTATCTGTAGAGCAATACAAATGGTGCCGCTTCATCGCTGGGATTGGACTTGCCGGAGAATTGGGAGCAGGAATTACGATCGTGTCCGAAATCATGTCCAAACAAAAACGAGGCTACGGCACCATGATCATCTCTTCGGTGGGCATGTTGGGAGCCGTTTTTGCAGCAATCATTGGCTTAAATCTCCCTTGGCAAACTGCTTATAAAATTGGAGGAATCCTTGGCTTTCTCTTGCTCGCCTTACGATTCGGCGTAGCAGAGAGCGGCATGTACCAACACATGAAGCAGCAGTCTCGCGTTCCAAAGGGAAACTTCTTTTACTTATTCGCCAACCGAACTCGCTTCATCAAATACTTAAAATGTATTTTAATTGGCCTTCCCACCTATTTTATTGTAGGACTACTGCTGACTGGTGCACCTGAACTCCTAAAATCCGTCTTTAACTTAGAAGTACAGCCCACCTTAGTTGCCAAGCTGGTGATTGTGACCTACACCGCCATTGCGATAGCCGACGTTGGATGCAGCTGGCTTAGCCAGAAACTCCAATCCAGGCGAATCCCATTACTTGTATTTCTAGGCATATCCTTGGTAGGAACCTTCCTCATCCTTTTCTTCCCCATTACCAAGATGGAACAGGTCTACGTCATCTTCTCCATTTTGGGTTGTAGCATTGGTTTCTGGGCGGTCATGATGTCCAATGCTACGGAACAATTTGGAACGAACATCCGAGCCATGGCAACTACCACAGTTCCCAACTTTATCCGTGGACTACTGATCCCCATGACTTTTATTTTTCAAGCACTCAAGCCCGGGTTAGGCATCCAGTACAGCCTCGCAATCGTTGGGATCCCTGTTATCCTGATGGCTATCTATGCTGCATACAGTTCTGAAGAAACCTTCAACAAGGATCTAGACTATGTGGAATAACTAACCATCGTCTAAAAAGCTACCCACTAGCGCAGGTAAGCCAAAAAATTGTGGGAAGTACTTAAAAATAGTGTTACTTCAATAAAAATCGCCGCAACCACCTTGATACCCTTTATCTCAGAACTCAAAGCAAGGAATGAAACCTTATTTTACTATGGGGTAGTTTGTCTTGTTTTGGCCATCCTATTTTTTGTGTTGTCCAAAACGACCACCACCCAGGTCTATGGCGTCAATGCTTGGCTCAAACCGTTCAAGTTTGCGCTATCCACCTTCTTTTTTGCCTGGGCCATGGGCTGGTATTGCTACTATTTGCCTGATTTCAATGCGCAGCTATTCAACTGGTCGGTAATCCTACTGTTGGGTTTTGAGATTGTGTACATCGCCATCATGGCTGGAAAAGGGGAGCTATCCCACTACAATACGAGTTCGCCCCTTTATGCAAGCCTGTTTTCGATGATGGCCTTGGCGGCAACTCTAGTGACCCTGTATACCGCCTTCATCGCCTTCCAGTTTTTTGCACATTCCTTTCCTCAGCTTCCCACCTACTACCTCTGGGCCATCTGCTTGAGCCTCCTGATTTTTGTGGTGTTTTCCTTTGAAGGCTTTGCCATGGGTTCCCGGATGAGCCATAGCGTCGGTGCCCTCAATGACAATTCGAATCTCTGGATCTTGGGATGGAGCAAAACAGTGGGAGATCTGCGTGTGTCCCATTTTATTGGCATGCATGCCTTGCAAGTACTTCCGGTCCTCTCCTACTATCTGATCAAAAACACCAAGGGAACCATCGTCCTCGCTGTCCTTTATGGACTCCTGGCCCTCGTCACACTCGTTCAAGCGCTGCAAGGCAAGCCATTTTTTGCAGCTGGCTCAGAAAAAACGGGGTTGAAAAAGTAATGAGTACCTTTTGGTAAAGAAAAAAGATAACTGAAAATCTGCCCACCTTCTTGCAACCTTTCCCTGGTCAGGTGCATCTTTCTTTTTGAAAGTTAAACCAGCAAACGTAATGGAAATCCAAGTTGGTAATGGCCTAAAACAGTTCCAAATCGATAAATGGGGACAAAACCCACTAAATCAAATTCAACCATGACAAAAATTTTTTCACCACTGCAAGGATTTACTTTTATAACGGTTTTACTCCTCTGCTTTGCTTGCGGCGAGACTAAGAAACCGGAAACGCCCCAAGAAATGGCACATCCCAAACTTATCAAAACCATCGGCGCACCCAATTATGGAAGTGTCAAAACTGGCCTACAAGACAAAGCCGGCAACCTTTGGTTTGGAACCACAGAAAATGGGCTTTACAAGTACGACGGCAAATCGTTTCAGCAGCTTTTACTAGCCGATGGACTAATTAGCAATTCCATTTCTAGCCTACTCGAAGATTCAACGGGAAAAATTTGGATAGGTACAGACAAAGGTCTTTGCCTGTACGATGGGAAGTCCATTACATATATTGAAATTCCTTTACCTAAAAACCAACCTCCTAATACCAACGAACTCTACCGCAATTCGAAGATGGTATTCAGTATGATTAAGGCGAAAAATGGGGTGATTTGGATTGCAAGCATCAATGGTGTGTTTACCTACGATGGAACATCCTTTAGTCCATTTCAAATAAAAGCGAACTCAGGTGGTTTCCTCAGTACAAATCACAACGTAGAAAAGATTTTTGAAGATAGAGCAGGGAACTTTTGGTTTGGAGGAAGAGGGAATGAAGGGGTGTACCGATACGATGGTAAATCTGTAACCCAACTTGAGCTAGAAGTCTTGTATCAAGATGGACCCACACCCAAACCTACCGATTGGGCATGGCCGCAACTCCAAGACAAGGACGGAAATATTTGGTTTAGCAATTGGGGCGGGGCCTACCGCTACGATGGCAAATCGTTTAGAAGTTTCACAAACAAGGAAGGCCTAAAAGGCGGAGTTGGTTATATTCTAGAAGACAAAAAAGGCAACCTTTGGTTTGGTGGAGATGCTGGTGCTGGCCTTAGCCTGTACGACGGCACCACTTTTACGCTTTTTACAAAAGAGGACGGCTTGATCCACAACAGTATTTGGTCCATTCTGGAAGACAAAGCCGGAAATCTTTGGATAGGCACCCGAGAAACAGGGCTATCGAGGTACGATGGAAAAACATTCCAAACCTATTCCGAATACAAGCAAGAACCACCAAAAAACTAAAAAGAAGATAATATCAAATGATAGTATCCATGTTGCTTCATCAGATATTACAGTACCCAGCTCACTAAATTGATCCTCAAACTCTAGTTTCTTAGATTTAGTATCAAGAAAGAGGACAATCAACAATCAATTCCAAAGCTAGGAAGGGTATTGCCAAGATTTTTTAAATTTCATTTACCAGATTACCAAAATTTGGTAACTTGAACAAAAGTAAAAAACCATGGGCAGAAATACATCCATATCCTTAGGGGATCATTTCGAGAACTTCATTGAATCGACAGTTTCAAATGGACGTTTCAACAACGCCAGTGAGGTAGTTCGCGCCGGACTTCGCCTTTTGGAAGAAGAAGAAAATCGGATCCAAATTTTGCGAAAAGCAATCCAGGAAGGTATCGAAAGCGGTCGAGCAGATAATTTCGATCCAAAACGCCATTTGGAAACCCTAAAGTCTACCCATAGCAATGGCTAAGGTACACTTCACAAACAAAGCCATTGAAGATCTAGAAGCGATTTGGAAGTATACCGTTAAAACCTGGTCCGAGAATCAAGCGGAAATTTATTACGGGTTACTTATCGATTCTTGTCAAAAATTAGCCTCCGAACCAACGCTTGGTAAATCGTATGGAGTAGTTGAACAGCATGTCCTTGGGTTTAAAACTGGACAACACCTCATTTTTTACCGGACAATCGCAGCCCAAGAAATTGAAGTGATTCGAATTTTACACGGAATGATGGATTTGAAAAACCAGCTGTGACCAAGCTGGACGCAAAGCGGGGCCTGGCCCAACAATAAATCATTGGAGGAATCGATTTTTTTTCAGCACTGAACCCAGGTATTTTTTAGCCAAAAAGTAAAATTATAAAGCACTTTTCTTGAGAAATTTCTTCCCCTTTTCCCCAAGCCCTTCTGGGCATTTTTTCTACATTTGTGCCTTCTTCGATTTTTCCTGATTTCTCAATCCCCATGGCACTCAAAAAAATACAATCTGCCCTCATTTCGGTCTATTACAAAGACAAGCTTGAACCCATCATCGCTTTGCTAAAACAGCACGGCGTCACCATCTATTCTACTGGCGGTACCCAGGAATTTATTGAAGGCCAAGGAGCTACGGTAGTGCCTGTGGAGGAACTCACCAGCTATCCTTCCATCTTTGGAGGAAGAGTGAAAACCCTGCACCCAAAGGTTTTTGGAGGTATCCTCCAGCGCAGAGACCACGAGGGCGATATCGCTCAAGCTGCCACCTACGACATCCCGGCCATTGACCTGGTAATTGTGGATTTGTATCCCTTTGAAGAAACAGTTGCCTCTGGTGCTTCTGAAGCGGATATCATCGAGAAAATAGACATCGGCGGCATCTCCTTGATCCGCGCTGCAGCCAAGAATTTCAAGGACGTGACCATCATCGCCTCCAAAAATCAATACGAAGAATTGGCTACCAAACTAGAAGCCCAAGCCGGTGCCACCACCTTGGAGGACAGACGCTATTTTGCAGCGCAGGCCTTCCAAGTATCCTCCAACTACGATACCCATATTTTCAACTACTTCAACCGTGCAGAAAACATCCCGGCACTGAAGATTTCAGAAACAGAGTCCAAAGCCCTTCGCTACGGAGAAAACCCACACCAGTCCGCCCATTTTTACGGCAAACTGGAGGATCTTTTTGCGCAGCTCCATGGCAAGGAAATGTCCTACAACAACCTGGTGGACATCGATGCAGCGGTTCACCTGATCGCTGAGTTTCCAGACCAAACGGCCTTCGCCATCCTCAAGCACACCAACGCCTGCGGATGTGCTACCGGCGCTTCGGTAAAGGAAGCCTACCAAAAGGCCTTCGCGGCGGACACCACCTCCGCTTTTGGCGGGGTATTGGTCACCAACCGAACAGTAGATCAAGCAGCCGCAGAAGAAATGAATTCCCTCTTCTTCGAGGTGCTTATCGCTCCTGCGTTCAGCCCAGAGGCGCTTACTGTTTTGATGAGCAAGAAAAACCGCATCCTCCTGCAGCAAAAAGGAGAAGTGCCGGGAACGAAGCAACTCAAAACCTTGCTCAATGGAATCATCGAACAGGACAAGGACCTCGCTACGGAAGGCAAAGCTGATTTCACGGTTGCCACTACCCTAGCCCCTACTGACAAAGAACTAGATGCCTTGGTATTCGCTGCGAAAGTATGTAAGCACACCAAGTCCAATACCATTGTATTGAGCAACGATTCCCAACTATTTGCCTCTGGTGTAGGACAAACCTCCCGAGTGGATGCCCTAAGACAGGCAATTGTAAAAGCAAATGAATTTGGCTTCAACCTGAAAGGTGCTGTTATGGCTTCCGACGCCTTCTTCCCATTCCCTGACTGTGTTGCCATCGCCCACGAAGCAGGCATCACCGCAGTCGTGCAACCGGGAGGATCCATCAAGGACCAGGATAGCATCGACTACTGCAATGCCCAAGGCATGAGCATGGTGCTCACCGGCGTGCGCCACTTCAAGCATTAATAACCTCGAAGGTTTTTTTTCAAACCTTTGAGGTTTCAATTAAAATCAGGACCTCGAAGGTTTTTTTTCAAACCTTTGAGGTTTCAATGAAAACCAGGACCTCGAAGGTTTTTTCAAACCTTTGAGGTTTCAATGAAAGCCAAGACCTCGAAGGTTTTTTTCAAACCTTTGAGGTCTTGAAATCTAAAGCAAAGACCTTCGAGGTTTTGAAAACCTCAAAGGTCAAATTCAAACTTAGAAAAATGTTGTACTTCGTACTTGGTACTTTGTACATTGTACTTTTATGAAAGCACACCAACTCAAGCTCTACAACACTCTTTCCAGACAGAAGGAGGATTTTGCACCTATCAACCCTCCCTTTGTGGGCATGTATGTGTGTGGGCCTACGGTCTATGGGGATGCGCATTTGGGACATGGTCGACCAGCTATCACCTTTGATACAGTCAACCGCTACTTGACGCATTTGGGTTACCGCGTGCGCTACGTCCGCAACATCACCGATGTGGGGCACTTGACCGGCGATGCAGACGAAGGGGAAGATAAAATCGCCAAAAAAGCAAAGTTGGAACAGCTCGAGCCCATGGAAGTGGCCCAGCAGTACACGGACACCTACCACCGTGACATGGCCTTACTCAATACCTGGAAACCGAGTATTGAACCGCGTGCCACGGGTCATATCCCAGAGCAAATCGCTTTGGTGGAAGCCATCCTTAACGAGGGCCTCGCCTATGTGGTCAATGGCTCTGTGTACTTCGATGTACTCGCCTACAACCAGCGCTACACCTATGGAAAGCTATCTGGACGCGTACTCGACGACCTCATGACCGGAAGTAGAGATCTAGACGGACAAGGAGAAAAGCGAAATGCAGTAGACTTTGCCCTTTGGAAAAATGCTTCTTCCGAGCACCTGATGAAATGGCCATCCCCATGGGGCCTTGGCTTCCCAGGTTGGCACCTAGAATGTACGGCCATGAGCTCCAAATACCTAGGAACCCAGTTTGACATCCACGGCGGGGGCATGGATTTGCTTTTCCCGCACCACGAGTGCGAAATCGCGCAAGGCAATGCCTGCAACCACCGCGACCCCGCCAAGTACTGGATGCACAACAACATGATCACCATAAATGGGCAGAAGATGGGCAAGTCCTTGGGCAACTTCATCACCCTACAAGAACTGTTCACCGGCAAGCACCCGCTATTGGAACAGGCCTACAGCCCGATGACAATCCGCTACTTTATCTTGACAGCCCAGTACCGCTCTACGCTTGACTTCTCCAATGATGCCCTTCGTGCTGCGCAAAAAGGATACAAAAAGATCATCAACGGTTTGCGCATCGTCCGAAGCATGGACTATACGCCAAATCCAGAAATAGCCCTCGACGAGGAACAAGTCCAGCAAGTGGAGGCTAGCATCACTGCAGCCTACCGCTCCATGGACGACGACTTCAATACAGCCATGGCCATTGGCCACCTGTTCAACTTGCTAAAGAAAATCAACTCTATATTTACCGGACAACTTCAGTCCGCGAGCTTAGGTGAAGAAGTGTTTACCAAGATGCTTGCCACCTATGTTACCTTTGTGGAGGAGATTCTTGGTTTGGTGGAAGAAAAAGGTGAGGTGCAGGACGGACTTTTAGACCTCCTTCTCAGCCAATATTCCGAAGCAAAAACAGCCCGAAACTATTCCAAAGTGGATGAAATTCGACTTGGACTCAAGTCCATGGGCTTTGTAGTCAAAGACATGAAAGACCGTATCGACTGGGCCTATGAAGAATAAGTTTCCTTGGGGAGTATTAGTCCTCCTCTTCATCTTGGCATCCTGTTCGGGAGAGAAAAGCACCGAAACCAAAACTGAACCGGTTGCTTTAAAACCTTATCCTGCCTTCAATGCGGATTCGGCCTACGCTTTTGTACAAAAGCAGGTGGATTTCGGACCCCGCGTCCCGGGTACTCCGGGGCATGCTGCCACCAAAGCTTGGATGGTAGAAACCTTGAAAAATTACGGTTGGACTGTTCAGGTTCAAGATTTTCAGGCCAAAACCTACGATGACTTAACCTGGGACCTCAGCAATGTAATCGCATCCATCAATCCTCAGGCTACCAAGCGCATCCTTCTTGCCGCACATTGGGACACCAGAAGAATGGCAGACAAGGACACCGAGCGAATTGATCAGCCCATTGATGGAGCCAATGATGGAGCTTCTGGAGTGGGCGTACTCCTAGAAGTCGCACGAAGCATCTCTAGCCAAGCACTCCCTCCTAACGTAGGAATCGACCTTATTTTCTTTGATGGGGAGGACGACGGGGAACCGGAATACGCCTCCAGCAGAGACAACTCCAAAATCTGGTGGTGTCATGGTTCCCAGTACTGGTCCAAAAACAAGCACATTCCCAACTACTCTGCTTACTACGGAATTTTGGTGGACTTGGTGGGTGGAAAAAATGCCCGTTTCTATCGAGAAGGCTATTCGAGAAGGTTTGCCAGCGGCATCCTTTCTAAGGTTTGGGGCAATGCTTCCTTACTTGGCCATGGCTCCTATTTTATCCAGCAAGATTCCCCCGAAATCTTGGATGATCATGTTTTTGTGAATGAATGGGCGGGTGTTCCAATGATTGATATCATTGATTTCTCTCCAGATCTTGGCTTTGGAGCCTACCACCATACGCACCACGATGCGATGGAAGGGATAGATGCACGCACGTTAAGGGTAGTGGGTGAAACTGTTTTGGCTACTATTTATCAAGAATAGTGATTTTTTTAAAAATCTTTGCTTTATTCGTAACTTAAGTCGGCTTTAGGTAGAAAAAATTTAATAAATTGGGGCGAATGAAAAAGGGAAGACAGGTTACGATGAAGGAAATCGCCAAGAAATTGGGGGTGTCCGTCTCTACTGTTTCCAGAGCACTTCAGGACTCGCCCGAGTTGCATATTGAAACCAAGCGAAAAATAGTTGAGGCTGCCAAGGAGATGAACTACCGGCCCAACTTGCTGGCACAAAGCCTTCGCATCAGCAGGTCCAAGACTCTGGGAGTCATTGTACCCGAAATCACGTCCCACTTTTTTGCTTCCTGCATCAGTGGCATCCAAGACGTTGCCAATACTCGGGGCTACAACGTGATGATCTGCCAAAGCAACGAGTCAATTGCGCAAGAAAAGGCCAATATTCAAACCTTGGTATCCAGTCAGGTGGATGGACTTTTGATCTCCCTAAGCCGAGAAACCAATACCTACGAGCACTTGTACGAACTCTACGATCGGGAAATCAACTTTCTCTTGTTTGATCGCGTTCAGGAGGACATTCCCGTATCCAAGGTTACTTTCAACGATGTCATTGGAGCTTATCAAGTAGTCAAACACTTGTTGGAAAACGGTTCCCGCCGGATCGTCTACGTATCTGGGCCTGAAGACCTTTACATTTCCAAAAAAAGAAAGGAAGGTTACCTTCGCGCCCTTGAAGAATTTGGTGTTAGCGAAGACCCCTCCCTGATTTTAATATCCGATCTTACCCTAGAGGGCAACCTTCAGGTAGCCCATGATATTCTTCGCATGGATCCTCGTCCAGAAGCTGTTTTTTGCATGATCGATCCTGTAGCAATAGATGTCCTGACCGAATGGAAAAAGTTAGGCATTCGCATCCCAGAAGACATCGCACTAGCTGGATTCACAAATAACCCTTCTTCCGCCGTGGTCGAACCGCCATTGACCACAGTAGCCCAACCAGGTTATGAAATGGGCAAACTGGCAGTGAGCCACCTGCTTGACCAATTGGATGGATTGGCCTCGGAAGACCCCATCTCCATCGTATTGGATACGACCTTGGTGGTTCGTAATTCTTCACAGCATTTTCCTGTCAAAAAATAGGCAAACAATTTTTACTGAATTGCAGTAGTTAGCCCTCCCCTTCCAAATGAAATCACAGATTACCCAAACCTTCCAACGCCATTTTGAAGCCGAGCCCCTAGTGGTCTTTGCTCCCGGGAGGTTCAACTTGATTGGAGAGCATACGGACTACCAGGAAGGGTTTGTTTTTCCCGCGGCAGTACAGCAAGGGATCTGGGCTGGAATTTCAAAAAATGAACTGGAGATTTGCCGCTTGTATTCCCTGGATTTTGATCAGGAATTTAGTTTCGAACTCGATCACCTGGCTCCTAAAAAAGGACATTGGGCGACTTATGTGATGGGGATCTGTACCCTTTTTAAACAAGCTGGTTATCCAGTTGCAGGATTTGACCTCGTGATTGGTGGCAACCTACCCCTTGGTGCAGGTCTCTCCTCCTCTGCCGCACTTTCCGTTGCGGTGGGAATGGGAATTTCGGAAGCTTTTGGCTTTAACGTTCCCAAAAAAGACCTGGCTCGCTATGCACAGAAAGCAGAGCAACTTTTTGCAGGAGTAAATTGCGGCATCATGGATCCCTACGCTTCGGTCTTCGGGCAAGAAGGCAAAGCCATGCTGCTGGACTGCCGAAGCCAAACCCATACCTACTTCTCCATGCAATTGGAAGAATACAAATTGGTACTCCTCCACTCGAAGGTGTCTCATTCCCTTGCGGCTAGCGCCTACAACCAGCGCAGAGCCGCTTGCGAGGAGAGTGTCTCCATACTTCAAGTAACTTATCCTGAACTTCGTAGTCTCCGAGATCTAAGCCTAGGGGATTTACCTCAGGTCAAGTCCTTATTACCTGCAGCCCTTTTTCCCAAAGCAAAGCATGTCATCAGCGAATGCAGCCGGGTCCTAGACGCTGCTGAGGCCCTAACTCGACAGGATTTGGTTCGGGTTGGTCAACTGCTACAAGCTTCACACCAAAGTTTGAGTCAAGATTTTGAGGTCAGCTGTGCTGAACTGGATTTTCTCGCCC
>Ga0114975_10001763_pt1 | contig 15112 bp, 13 predicted proteins | sample S_130626_EF_Meta_FD_87031 | JGI IMG/M metagenome (GOLD analysis project Ga0114975, IMG submission 87031) | Freshwater microbial communities from Lake Simoncouche, Canada to study carbon cycling - S_130626_EF_MetaG | ecosystem: Environmental > Aquatic > Freshwater > Lake | place: Lake...
ATCAAATACATAGTTGTATTTAGTTCCGATCTTTCCACCGGCAGCAGTAACAGCTGACTCAATAGCAGCACGCGCACTTGGTGTAATAGAGATGATGTATTTGGCTGTTGGCCCTAAATTGATTGCCTCGGCGGGGGCTTGGGTCGCAGTTAAGGTAAAAGAGGTAAGCAGAGCAATTAGAGCAATGCGCCAATTTTTCTTCTTATTAACAGCCATGAGAAATCTCCTGGAGGGGATAACCCCACATAAGGGAACAAGTGCCTTAATTTTACGGCGTGCTAGCCCTTATTTGATAGACACTAGACGTTAATTACGGGTGAATTAAAAGCTTTAACCGACCAGCACGCCTGTAATCATGCCTGCCTTAATCACCACAGTGACTCTACTGGGGTTGTAATCCTTTGTCCCTGCAAAGAGTTCACCATCTCGCTCCCCCACGCGATACTCCCAATCAAGTGAAGCAGCACATTGCTGTGCAAGATCCTCACCCATGGTGATCAATGAATTTGCACGCAGCTTAGAAATCTCAGTTTTATCAGCAGCACTAGGTGGTGGGCAAACTCCTGCAACCACTGAACTAGCTTGCTTAATCATTACTCCATTATTCCAAATCAACTTCTTACCACTTTTAATGCATGTGTATTTCTTACCCGCACTAGTTGAAGTTGCCCCTGCCTTTGCGCACTTAGAACCAGCTTTAATGGCCGCGCTAGACGTAGAGATAGGTAGTGCAGTGAGTAGAAGTATTGAAAGCAAGAGTGCGAAGGATTTCTTCATGAGCTAAATGTACCTCTAGGGCTATTCGCAACCAACGCCATCACCATCTCTGTCTAGTCTGTGGGGGTCACCAGCGATGCGGTACACAGGTGCAAGACCTAGTGCACGGATATTTGCACAATCTAAATCAGGTGGATACATCGGAATACAACCTTTGTAATTTGGATCGCAATTTCCTCCCGTATTAGGAAGAACAGTCAGATTCGATTGATCAGAATCAACTACTACAAGTTTTGAGCCGGATGAAAATGCAGAAGTTGGATCAAGAATCGCGCTCGGGCATGCACCCCACACACCCAATTTCTCTTCCTTAGCTTGCTCAGCAGCGGCGATTAACTCTTGTGCATATTTACCTTTTTGCCCATCATAGAAATATGGAGCTGCCGCACCACGTTTTACTAGTTCCAAATTAACGTTCATTTTACCCTTGATGACATAAGCCAATATGCGCCCATATTTGTCTTTACTGTCACTCACTGGATCTTGTTCAAGATAAATGCCATCAAATGTTCGAAGTTCTTTACTCATCCCAGTTGAAATCTCAGCTTTGTTTTCAAGAATAGCAATGAGTTCAGATTTTGCCTCTTCGGCATAACACTCACCGTCATTAAGTTCAGGTGTATCGATTTGAAGTAAACGTACCGTTACGGAAGAGGTTGTTACGAGCGTATCCCCGTCAATTACTCTTTCAATGGCTACGTCATTTTTAGCACAGCCACTTAACAAAATTAGAGTGCACAAAAATGAGATTAATAGCTTGCACTGTTTGATTTTTCGAAATTTAGTATCTGTGCCCACTAGTCTAAGTAGCTCCAGTTCACCACAGTCATAACATCTTGGACACACTGGTAATTTCGAGACTCAGCCATAAGCATGATTCCATAGCCAGTCTCACCATCGGTTCCAAACCAATTTGTTGAGTACTGGAACAACCCCCTGTCATAGGCATTTTGGATTGTTTCAGCACTATCAAAAATCCAGACTCCACATTGATCAGAGAGTAAAACCCCTATGGTTCCGCTCCCAGTTAAATCGTTTGCTTGATCAATACTCCAACTTTCAGAGCTCACAGAGGTCAACCGATCGAGAATATCTAAAACTATTTGTGGTTCTGAGTAATCGCCTTCGCTATCAGCTATTTCAGAATCTGAAGATGAACTTCCATCTGCATCAAGTGAATAACCTTGAGATTCGCAGTCTAGATTCGTAAATTGCAGGTAGTAATCTGAGCTAGCGTAATAATGTGACATCACTGCCTCATCTTCGACATTATTATTTGCTGCCCGAGCATCTTTATAAGCTTGGTATTCACTCAAATATGAATCTGCCAAACTTTGACATTCACTAATGCTTGAATCGGAACCACCGGAGTATGAGCCACTTTGAGCGCAGGCCGATAGGAGTAGCGAAAGAACTATGGAAAGACTTCCAATGACTTTAATTCTCACCCTAAACCTATTTTCTGCTAGTTCCAGTACTCAAAAATAGCGGATTGACTACTGATTCTGCCGAAACACGGTTAATCATTAAGGGTTATTCTTGAATCAACCACAAATTCGACTTATCCTTAAGCACCTATTCTAAGTGAGGTTATTACTTTGTCATTCGACCAAAGCCCAAATACTTGGGCAGTAAACAGTAATCAGAATCTACGTCTAGCAACTTTTCAGCACAGACTTGGGGCGCTTGCTTTAGATGCCGTGTTAATCATGGTTACTTTTGGAATTGGTTGGGTGATTTGGAGCTTAATCGTTTGGGGTGAAGGACAAACTCCTGCGAAGAAAATTCTTAAAATACGTGTCTATGCTGCAGATACCCAACGCCCAGCAACGTGGGGGCACATGGCAATACGCGAATTCCTCTTAATGTTAGCTATTGGATTTGGCGTTGGAATGTTGAACTTACTTACCGCCGGCATTCTTGGCAGCATGGCGATAATCGCTTGGTATGTTCTTGAGATAGTTTGGTACTTCACTAAGGGAAGTCGCACACTACGAGATATCTTTGTTAAAACTCTCGTTGTTAATGAAGCTTAGGAGCTAAATAACTAATCCTTGCGGTGCCTCAGGTAGTGCCTCTGAAGTAGCTGAGTTTTGCGAACCAGAGGATGATCTATTCCAACGGTTAAGTTGCTCAGCACTTGGTTGGAAATCTTCAAAAATCGCAACTTCGTTTGGCTTGCACCATTGACTTAAATCAACGCGAATAGCAACTTCAAATGGACGACTTCCGGGGCGCACATCAGCATGGGCTTCTATTCCCTTTGCAGCTAATCCTTGAACACGATCAGATGCCAAGAATACAGATTCTAAACTCTCATGCTTTTTATTTGCAGCACCCGCAATGGAGAAGGTTTCACTTGACCATGGGGCAGCATGTCCTGCGATTTCAGAAAGTTTAACTTCCCATCGAGAAATCTCTTCAGAATCATCTTTCAAAAGTGAACCAGATAATTCTAAATCAGCTAGTGGGTTTGGTTTCAAAGTTGCTACTACGGGTTGGACTGTTGGGAGAATCTTTTCTTGCGTTATGGCTGTTAAGTTTTCAACCAACTCGTCACCAATAAGCTCGAATGCTTCTTTTTCACTAGCGATATTCAAAAGTAACTGGCGCTTACCACTTCTTCGTTGGTCTTCATCGAGCTCGCGAAGCGCCATATTATTGTGGCCAAAGCCAAGAGAGCTAGATAACTTCTGGATTACGCGAGTAAATGCCTCTGAGCGCCACCCTGGTATCTGAATTTCATTCATAGTCTTATAGACCAACTCTTCATAAACTGGACTTGATTTAGAAATAGTTGGTACAGCAATCTCAACAGAAGCAGGCAATTTTGATGCATCCGGTATAGATCCACTAAATAGCAATGCTTCTTCATTTACTTTCCATGGGTTATGAAGACCCAATGACAAGACTTCTAAGACCTGAGGTACTTGAGGGTGTAGTGAGTCAATTCGCTCGCGAGCCTCTCGAACATCGTGAATACCGTTATCCATAGCCAATGTGCGAGCAGATTCCTCTGCAACGTGTTGTGAGTATTCAGAGTTGCGGCGACTGTATGCAAACAGTAAGCCAATGAAGTGGGCAAGTGAAAGACCAAAAATGTATCCAAGAACGTTCCAGAATCCAGGACCAATCAGATTTTCAATCAGGAGTTGCAAGAACTTCTGCCATCCAGCATTGCCAACATTCTCTGTTACCCAAGATGAGATTGAGCCTGCAGAACGATGCAATAGATACAAAATGATGATTGTGATCCAAGAAATAGTGAAGTTAAGCATAAAGCGCTTCATAAACCATTTACGTGTTTTTTCTGCAAAACCAAACTCAAGCTCAGTTTCCTCGGCAGCAAATGCTCGAATAGAAGCTTCATCAGTGTTCAACTTTTCTCGATAACCACGTAGTCGCTCAACCAGTTTCCATGCATAGCTAGCTCTGCGCTTATCTACCCAGTCAACAAACTCCTCTTGCACAGCAAGAACTCGATCATGCTTATCTTGGGCTTTTTCAAGAGCATCATCAGTTGAATCAACTTCAAATATATATGAATCAATCTGTGTTCGAAGTTCACCAATTCTCTTTAGAAGTTGCTCTTCTGTAACAGGTGCAACAACCTCGGGCTCACTCTTTACTTCATCAACTGCGACATCAGGTTCAACTACCTTTTCCTGCTCTACTGGTTGTGATTCGATGGTTTCTTCAACCATTTCTTCTTCAACCTCAGTTACTCCCTCAGTCTTTGACTCAACTTCTGCAACCTCTTCGATGGGCGCTAATTCTTCTTGATCTGGCTCAATTTTAACGCTTGTCACATCAACTTCCTCTGGAGCAACTGGTGCACCAAGTAATTCCACATCAGAATCGAGCTTTGGTGTGATGTTTACTTCCTCTAAGGATTGGTCCTTAATCTCTTCACTCATTGTGAAACCCCCTCTGAGGGTACGGCAACTACTCCCGCAAGCAAGCTATTTCTACGTAGCTCCTCGAGTTGGTTAATAACTGAATCTAATTCGGCCTCTTTTGCAATCTTATCTGTGGCTATTTTTTCATTCTTAGTACTCAACGCAAGCATGTTTGCCTCTGAAAGAGAGACTGAATTAGTAAAGAACGTAGTTAAGTCTTCAATGTTTTCAACTTGCTGCCAATTAGTTGAGCGCGCTTGAGAAGACACGGTTCGCTCAATGTCACTTGGTAGCTCCCAGCGCTCATTGATATCTGGCAAAACCGCATTCAGATCACCAATGACCATCTTGCCGTTGGTTCCGTTTTCTTGTTCAACACCGTAAGGAAGTGGAGAAGCATCTAGGCGTCCCATCATCAACTTGCGCATTTCGCTCCAAAGAATGGGTTCTGACTTTCGAACCACATTTGTTGGCCACTTTTCTAGAATTCCAAGAATCTTCTTGCGGCGCTCTTGAATCATTTCAAGCTCTGCCTCAGCGTCCTTGTCTAAATTAGTGCGAGGAAAATCAATTGTGCCAACGATGCGCTTGCGACCCTTATTCCCAAAAATTAATCGGGAGAAAAAGATTGCAATCTGATTCCATATTGCCGCAAAGAACCACAGTGGCAATACCTTAAAGAGCGACCAAGTAGTTTTAAAGAAATACTTTAGGCCTGCAATAACCCCAGTATCTTCTTGATCTGGAGGTGGAACTAACTGCACTTCGTCATATCTAAGGCGAGAGCCAGCAAAGCCAATAGTTTTTTCAACCATTTCATCAATAACTTCAACTATTCGCTCACCTTCATAAGCTTCCAAGAATTGATTTGGGAAAGGTAATAGGCCATCAATCTTGGAGGTTTCAGCTTTTCCACTGCGGCTTAAGGCATCTGCGGCTACTCGAGTCGATAAACCTTCACTGAGAATTCCACGGACGAAAGTACGCATAACACGCACTTGTCCCTGGACTGGAGAGAGATCTGCAAACTGTGACGCAGCTTCAAAAATGCTCTTCTCTTGCCCGGCCCAGATGCCTGCTGCAACTGCAGTATTTGAAATCAAGAATCGCTGCCACTTGTCTTTGTCTGCATCATTTGAATCACGAGTTGACTTGTCAAAACGTGATGGTGTGCTTCGATCTTCAGGTGCAACCACTAAATTTATATCCCAAGCAGATTCTAGTAAATGCGTAAAGGAAGCACCTTTTCGCTTTGAAGGTGCAAAGACTAAGTTAATTTTCATTAAGTGAGTCTGATCTCTTGCATCAACATCTGAAACAACATTGTAAGGACGTGACTGACTTAGGAGATGGTTAATTACATCAACGATTTCATCCTGTGCATGGTCGTGTTCACTACTGCTATTTACGGTTCTTACGGCAAGCAATCGAACTTGAATCAAATCAACACCGCTTAGGTAATCTAATAAATCAATTACCTTGCGCCCATTTCTGGCAATGATTGTTGCATCTACGCGAGCTTGCTCTTGTACGTTGGTTGAAACATCATCGCTACGAACCCAGAAAGCCGGCTTGAGCATCCAGCACTGAGTCCACTCTTGGACGATATTAAGCAGCTGCTCTCCATCTTCTCCTCCAGGGAGGATGATGATGGAGGCAGCACCTTCATGCCACGTACGTTTTGTCATTAAACCAAGCTTCCAGCTTCATCAACCATTGAAGTTAGGAATGTAGATACCTCAGAGATTGAACGCTCCCATAGACCACTGATTTCAGTAGTTCGTGAGATTTCCCAAGGATCCTTACGTTCATCGCCCTTAACAATTGAATCCAAAAACGCTTGTGTTTTCGTCAGCGCTGAAAGGATTGCCGTTTTGCGCTCTTCAAATGTTCCCTGTGCTGAACCAGCCACAAGTGCATCTGGTGTTGGTGCGCCATCTAATGACTGTGCTCGGCGAACCCAATTTTCCAAAATATCATGGAATCCCTCACCGATATTCATCATTTCCCAATAAGCCTGTAGTGGTTCAAGATTACTTACTTGATCACAGTGAGCCATTGCTAGACCAATAGATTCAAGAACCGCTGGTAGCAAGTCTGGGTTTGAAATAACGCTTTCACTTTTCAGGCCGAGCAGCGGATGAGGGAAATCAACAAACTTGCGATCTTCTTTAGCCCAAACAGAGATCTTCGGACCCTTTGCAGCTTGAGCTTCTTGCTTGCGAAGATTCAAAATCTGAGACACGAACCATCCACGAACCAATTTTGCAATCTGTTCTGGAGCCATTGGAATGGCTTCATTGAGTGGACGTGAGCGGCGGTTTGTCCAAAAACCTTGTCGCAGTTGCGTTGAGCTGTTGTTCTTTGACCATGACTCTGTAATTGGACCCATAAGTGAAGAGAAGACCATTGGGTTCATTGCAGATGTCAAAGTCGAGAAGATATCAATTTGTTGAATTCCGCCAACATTTTGGAAGCTCTTAGGAGATTCACTTGGATCCCAAAGATTAGCCTTCTGTATCTCTGCAACTGTTAGATCATAAAGATCCTTCAAATTACCTTGATCCTTAAATGGAATCATGCTCATGTGAACATAACGATCACCCTTAGCCAACACATTCTGGTGAACCTGACCAATAAGTGCCTTATTCAACGCGCACAAAGGCGCAGAGAGTTTAAGGGCTGATGAGAATGCAGCAGAGAATGCATTTCTACGCTTGTTTTGAATTGTTGGATCTGGATGGATGAGGTATTCCACAAGATCTTGAACTAAGAATTTACCAAGTGCTGTTACTGGGTCAGATAACCATTCACGGTTACGTTCGATAAATTGATCCGGATCGGTAATCATTTCAAACTGTGCCTTTTGAGCACCTTCTGAATGTCGACGAGCTGATGCATTCTGTGGAACCCAAGTAGCACGCATACTAATAATCGATGGTGTTTCGTTGTCACCGCGTGAATCAAGGTGGGTTCCAAGAATTACCCGCTCAATAAAGCGATTCTCCCAGTTGTTTTGTAGTGACTCATCGAGGCTCTGACGAACTAGTAATTGCAACTGCTTTGGAAATTCAGCAACATCTATGAGCAAGCGCTCAACAACACTTGGATTAAAGCGCTCTGGAATTACTCCTGTTGTGATGTTTGCATAGTCAGGGAATGGATTCTTCTCCCCCGCACGATTTTGTGGGCTTGTTGCTGAGATTAAAAGTTCAGAAACAGAGTTTCTTAGCGACATCTCAAGAGGTTGCAGGAATGAATTATCTAGATCAATAATTAACTCAGAGGCTAAGTTCATTCGCAGTGAATTTGTAATGAACTCACTAGCTTTCAGCAGAATTGGTCCAGTAACTTCACTCATCGCTGCGGTCTGCACAGAGCTAAGACCCTGAGGCATTCCTGCTGCAATCTTGGAAGCTATCTGATCTAGCTTTCGAAGCTCAGATGATGACTCAAGTGGAAGTTCTTGTGTTGCCACAAACTTAACTTCTTCTCGTAGTTTTTCAACAAGTCTGGCGGCAACATTTAGACCCTTGCGTGCGGCAATAAGTGAAACAGCTTTGAGAACTTGGTCTTGAATGTCGGTGGACCAAACTTGCGCAACCTTATAAATCTCTGCATTTTCTTCGATTTCGAAAGATTTACGTTGCGCAGTGAAATACTGACCAATTGCACTTATCCATTGGTTAGCTGGAAGTCCAGCTGGTGGCACATTGAAGGAAACTTTAGTGATTCCATTTTGCGCAAATGTGCGTCGTCGATCTTCGACTCCTGGAGCGATAAGAGCATTTATTACATCATTGGATTCACCACGCTCGTTCAATCCACTGTCATCTAAGAATTGGGACCAAGAGCGATCTACTGCTTCTTCAATAATTTGTTGTGGAGTCTGTGGATTTTGTGGATTAGCTGGAACGAATTGTGGCCACAGTAGGCGCTCAACTGTCCAACGTGCTGAACCCTCGGCAATGTATTCAGAGAATCGATCTAAACCAAGGCTGACTCGACCAACACCCATTGAGCCAAGAGGTTGTGAGTGGAATACGTTCTGTGAACCCTTGAGCATGGATACGTCATTACAAATAATTGGGTTCGCTGAGTTAACGAAAACGTTAACAATTGCATACTCAACCATCCAGGTCTGTACAGCTTCATCAGAAACTAGAGTTGCAAGAGATTCACCAGCTGCGCGATATACCGAGTCTTGGTCACCGAATGAAACTTGACCGTTAGATGCGCCGATTAGATAGGTATTGCGTGGACCGAAACCGCTATCGCCGCGTCCATTGAGGCCAGCGCTGTTAAACAGTGATGCTGAACCAACTCCTGGGCCAGTTGCCCACATTCCTGCAAGAGTTTCATTCATTGCACCCATGGCATTAGCCGGAATTGAGTCACGTAATCCTGAAGGAATGTTGTTAAATACATCAGGCCCAAAGAGTAAAACTTGTGTGCGCTTCTCAAAATCATTAGAAATTGATTTCAACGCTTCTACAACATCCAGATAAATTCCAGCACCAGATCCACCGGCTACTGAACTAATTACTAATGCCATTGGCAGTGGTGAAGTTCCTTCAGCTTTTCCGTAAAGAGTCCGAGAAACTTCCTTTAACTCTTCAATTACACCTGGCGCTGATATACGGCTATTGGAGCGAACAAGTGCTTGTTGTAACTGTGGCAGTTGTGCAGCAACTACAGCACGGCCCAATGTGCGGTATTGCCCAGCGCCTTTTTGAATTGGCACTGCAGTATTTTCTGGTAACCATCCACCAAGTGCATCATTTTGCTCTTCACGAGGCATGCGGCCAGTAAGTTGCTTACGCAGTCCGAGGTAATCAACGGCTTGGGGTACCAATCCCAAGAATTGATTTGGTGGCAACAATGGAGCAGTGAAATTTCCGCCACCCTGTGTTGAAACCGTATCAATTTCTAAGAACTGCCATGCTTCTGGGAATTCACCTTTCCATCCCTTTGCACGCAAACGGCGCAGCAATGTCTGGCGCATAGCGCGAATTGTCTTTCCGCCTGATCCGCCAACTCCGATGATTAGAAATGGTGAGAGCATTGTTAATTACCTTTCTTGGGCATGACTAGCAATTTACTTGTCACTTTGTTACCAACCGTCATTACTTGTACTTTTACCGCCACTTGATGAACCCCAATCAGTATTACCCGATGGTGTTCCCCAATCATCTTTTGCTGGGCTCGCACTTCCCCAGTCATCACCTGCAGGCGCAGGTTTTGCTGATGCAGGTGTTCCTGGTGATGCTTTTGGAGCCGAGGAAGAAGGTGAACCCCAATCATCAGGTGAGACTGGTGCGCCGCCACCAACAGTGCCGGCAGTGCCATCATCACCCTTAGATTTTTTAACCTTCTTTTCCTTAACCGGAGCCGGAGCAACTGGTTCAGAAAGTTTAAGTAATTTATCTAGCCATCCTGTTTGTGATGCAAGGGCCATGTTTAAAGATTCGATTTCTTGATTTGGGTCCATGCTTGTGAAACCCATAACGGTAATTAAATTTGCCTCAATTAATTGATCAGCTGTTTCAATGCCCTGATTTTGCTTCTTAAGTGCAGCTAAACCGCTCTCACTTAATGCAAGATGCATTTTGCCTGAAGGATTAAGTGCTGCATCAGTCTGATTGCGCAGCAATCCCTTACCAGCATGAGTACTTAATTCAGAAGAGACCACCACGTAGTCTGGAGCAGTTGTAAGAATCGCACGGATTCTTCCAAATGGATTCTTAGGAGCACGACCCTTTAAGTTCTCAGAACCGATATTCACTTCTTTCACTTTCTCGGTAGTGTGTTTAAATCCATCGAAATCATCGTAATTAAGAATCCCACTTGTCTTTCCTGGCTCTTTGCGCTTCATATTCACAAATCCACCAGATGCGCTCAAAATCATTGGCACTGTAGCCATGCTCAGTGTGGAAAGCTGAATACGAGCACCTAAAGCGTTAACTAGGTAGAAGAGTGCAAGTGGAATTCCAAAGCCTAATAGCATAATAAGGATGAAGATGAGTAAGAACTGTTCTCCATCAATCTTTTCATCGGTATCGAATTCAACATCGACCTTACTTGAAATATTTGGTTGACCGTCACTTTTAAGAGTTACGTTAATGAAACCAGAAACCGTTCCCTTGGCAGATTGATTATTTTTAATGCTCAGTTGAACTGGAAGCTTCTCCCCCGCCTTCAAAGTAATACATGGATTTGAAGAGAGATCCTTACCACCTAAAGAGCTTGTGTAATCAGGTATGCGCTTTGGTAGTGGATCGGTACGAACTTGCAAGGCACCAAAGCAAATCTCTCCACCAGTTCTGGAAGGGCCAGTTAGAACAACGTCGGCAAGGGCTTCACCCTTCTTGCCAACTATTCCCTGTTGGAAACTTGCTTTAAGAATTGGGTTCGGTGTTACTTCTGGATAAAGCCCTGGAGGAACTACCGCAAAATCTTTAATTGCAGATATTGAAAACTCATATCCAGATTTGGTTGTTACATTCAAATTTATCTTTAGTTTTGATAGGCCAGTTGAATCTGTTAGCCCATTCGTGACATAGGAACCGCTGTAACTTCCATCTGCTGTATTGAGTGTTAAAGAGTTGCGTCCACTTTCTCCACCATCTGGTTTAAGTGCGCTGTAGCTCAATCTTGGAGTGGAAGGGAAAATTGTGAAATCAACTGGACGACCGTTTCTTGAGATTCTTCCGTTGAAATCACATGCTTCATTTTGGTAACAAGTCTTTCCCTTAATTTCAATCTGTAAATCTAAGTATCCACAAAAGACTGCACGGTCTGGTTGTGAAGTGTTAAAGCTCCAAACTCCAGGTGCCGTAACTCCTGAATCAGTAATCTGACCAGTTACCGAAATAATTGATTGCGACTGTCCTAGTGGTTGAGTCACTACATCACCTTTAACTGCGCCCTGGCCATTTGCAATCTCTGCACCACTTGCATTTTTAAGTGAGAATCCCTGGGTAGGTGTTGTTACTTTGAATCGAGTCATTCCAGGGTCAATGCTCACTTTGCCATTTTTAACTGGAAGGATTCGTCCATTTGTGGCTAGACAGTTAAAGGGAACAGGAAACCAAATGATGTCTAGTGGATCACCAATGGTTTGAACCACGCCAGCTGCACCAGTATCAGAGCCACAGTTAAGACCATGTGTTCCTCTGCCACCAAAGTAAGTGTTATTGACTTCTCCTGAGTACTCAAGAATTGGAGAGAAGAAAGTCATTCCTGCTCGATCGCTGTCGGCATCGGCCTGGGTAAAACCATATTTACCGGGGTCGTTGAGATACTCTTCATTTTTAAGCAAAACACCTTGGATGTTGATGTTTGAAGTGCGGAATTTATTGATAATCGATGAGCCTGAGCCTGTACCAGAGACAGGATCCACCCCACAAATCTCCTGCATTGCCTTTTGAGTTGCAGGACCATTTTCACCAACATTGATGGCGCCATCAGTAAACCAAACCATGACATTACAAGAGCTATTTGAAAGCTTTTTTTCAAACTCTGTATATGCTGAGTTAAGAGCAAGTCGCCAATCAGTTGCTTTACCGTTGGTCAATGTAGGAACGGTTTTCTTAATCCAATTCAAGTCATCATTCAGACGGCTCTCAGTTAGGACATCCCAGCTCTTTTGTATCTTTACGGAATCACCGAAAGTCATAATGGAACGGTTGACCGTGAAGTAGGGACGATCAACAGAAACATTTCTAAACTGCTCAAGGCTTGCTTGAATACCGCCCACACGAAGCCCATTTGGGTCTGTTCGCTCTAAACTTCCTGACTCATCAACCAAGTAGACAACGTTGAGCGTGTCTTTGCCTTCGCTGTTAATACAGGTTGAAATCTGTTCGATTGCCTTCTGGCCGCGAGCGCTTATTCCAAGGGCAGCTGGGTCAGCGCTAGCGATAGGCAAGAATGAAACCAAGAAAAGCAATAGCCCTGAGGTGATAAGTAGCTTCTTAAATGTAGTTTTCATACTTGGGAGTGTCTCTTCGCAATTTCATACATAACTGCGATTGCGACTATGAATCCAACGATTGCGATGATTCCGCAGGTTTTCACAACCTTGTCGCTCTTTGCAATATCAAACTTAATGTTTGTGCGGCCTTTAATATCTGTTGCACGCGCGAGCGCTAATCCCCCAATTGGAGCAAAAGGTGTAAATAGGTATGCAATATAAATAAGAGGATTACCTGTGCGAAATGCGGCAACGATGATCAAACTGAAAAGAACTGATACTGAACCAATAATTACTGGGATAAAGGTTGGCTTGGGAGGGGCAGCGTTAGCTCCTTGTGATGCCACAGCTTCACCCCATCTCTGATAGCACTCTTAAAAACGCTGATGAAAAGCGTAGGTGAAGTCTGGACTATGGGGTTACCCCCTGACAAGATGTAGGCATTGAGATAGACCCAATTAGGGGTGAACTCTTGGGATAAATAGGCAAAAGGAGAACGATATGAGCCAAAACGATGCCGGAAAACCTTTCACTCTGGCAAAACCATGGATCCTGCCATTCATCATCGTCTCAGGGTTAGCCGCGGCTTGGGCTGCGCCGTGGAGCTTTGGGGATGCAAGTTATTTCGATATTTCTAAAGTAATAGTTCCACTAGTTATCCAAGCCGCTCTATCAGCCGTTACAGCAATTCTTGCGTTTCTAGGTAAGCCAGCATGGCTTGGACTTTTAATTGGAACATTTTCACTTGCACTTATTAATGGGTTTGGATTCACATTAGGAGTTTGGGGAGCAAAACTTCCAACAACTCAAAACATTGTTCTGATTATCACGGCGCTTGCCTTAATTCCAACATTTATCTGGGGACGCAAGCAAGTTAACTACCAAGTTCCAACTGATGTCCCAACATGGAATGCTGAAAATCCACACAGTGATTGGTAGAACTCAAGAAATATTATAGAGGTTGTAATTCTTTGCCCTTATTAATCTTGTACCAATGAATGGATTTACAAGTGGCGCTTCAGTAAAACATATTCAATACTGCCAGTAGGTTTAAAGCTGACACTGACAGCTTCCCAGCCTTCTAGTCCCAACTCATTCAACGCAGGTGTTAATTTCTTATTGCCCCCGGTTAGGGCCATATTCTGGATTATCTGATATTCCCATTTTTCATTCATAGATAAAATGTAGGCTTCTATGAAAATTTGTCAACCACCTTCGACTGCCCAGGAATGTGTGGGTAAAAGCAGTTCAATGACCTAGCCACACCTAAAAGGGGTTAGATCACAAACTACGCACTCACCCGATATCCAGCAGCAATAACCGCTCTAGAAATCGCATCGGCATCAAGTGCCACCGATGATGTAATAACAGCTTGGGCATCAGCGGCATTCGCCTTTACTTCACTCACGCCCTCTAGCTTGCTTAATTCTTCAGTGACGCGACCTTCGCAGTGCCCACAGGTCATTCCAGTTATCTTCACAATTGTTTCACTCATCTTTTAACCCATTCTCTTGATCATCGCAGCCATCTGCTTATTCTGTGCACTTTGTGCAACCACAATAGCCTGACCAAAGCTCTTAATCTCTGCGTTCTCGGCATCTTCAATCATGGCTGCCACATCTATCGCGCCATCGTGGTGGCCAGTCATGCCCTTCAACCACAGCAGATCAAAGCTCTTTCCCGTAGCCGTTTTCAGTGCTACAAGCTCTGAATCACTGAGCATCCCGCCCATGGAATCTCCCATGCTGTGTCCGGGATCCATACCGGCCTTAGCACCAGCTAGCCAGGCCTTCATCGTAATAATCTCAGCGCCTTGTTCATCGCGAATATCTTTAGCCAGAGCAAGTAGTTCAGGATCAGCACTTTTTGTCAGTGCAAGATCTGAGATATCAATAGCTTGTTGGTGATGAGGAATCATCATCTGCAAAAACATGATGTCGGCTCCAGTTAAATCACCTGACGCATCTGATGAATGCCCCTCATGGTCCATTCCCATTGAATCATCTTTAGAACATCCAGCAAGTGCCATCACCATAAAGAGTGCAACTAAGCCGGCAATCACTGGCTTGAATACAGAGTTATTTGCTGTATTAATTCTCATTACCAAGGCACCACTTTCATCTCTTCCCACAGCACTCCCGTGAGCTTTTCTTGTTCACTTGATCCGTTAACATCAAAGGCTCTCGTTGCCAGCCAGATCGCTGTGCGAGCGCCCTCTTCGGCAGATAACGGTGCATCTGGGCCACCCATATCTGTGCGTGAATGATTCGGACAGACTGCATCTACTAAAAATCCTCTAGCGCCAAGTCCAGTCTCATGTGCCAAGTTTCTAACTAAAGCATTTACTCCTGCTTTGCTCACTCGATAGGGAGCTAATCCCCCAGCATTTCCAGGTCCTGACATACGCCCTAAACAAGCAGAGAAGATAACTACGCGACCAGCACGTGCCTCTGCCATTGGC
>Ga0114975_10001765_pt1 | contig 15109 bp, 14 predicted proteins | sample S_130626_EF_Meta_FD_87031 | JGI IMG/M metagenome (GOLD analysis project Ga0114975, IMG submission 87031) | Freshwater microbial communities from Lake Simoncouche, Canada to study carbon cycling - S_130626_EF_MetaG | ecosystem: Environmental > Aquatic > Freshwater > Lake | place: Lake...
CTCCGTCGTGTCGGTGAGGACATCCAGATACGAGGCGTGTTGGGTGTGCGCGGCGCGACCAATCGCGGGATTCCGGTAGATCAGTGCACAAGCGTCGAAAGGTGCATACAGCCATTTGTGTGGGTCGACGATGAATGAATCGACATCGCCCAGTCCAGCGAAATATTTTTTTGTGCTCGGGGCGAGCATTGCGGCGACACCGTATGCACCGTCGACGTGTACCCAGACGTCGTGGGCTCGGCCAACGTCGACAACACTCGCGATGTCATCGACGATCCCGAAGTTGGTTGTGCCGCCCGTAGCGACAAGGGCGAAGATTCCGTCCCAATCACCGTCAAGGGTTTCCTCAATGACGTGACCATAGAGGCGCCCGTCCGCTCCAACCGGAATCGTGATGACGTCAATATCCATGACGCGCGCAGCGTGCGCGACGGAGGAGTGTGCTTCTTCAGATGTGGCAACGCGCCAGCGATCCGGTCGTCCCAGGCCAGCTTCTTCTCGCTTGCGCGTTGCTTCGTGCCGAGCAGCGACGAGTGCGCTGAGATTTCCAACGGTTCCGCCCTGCACAAAGACACCGCCCGCGCCGGTCGGCATTCCCGCTTCGCGCGCGAGGAACGTCAGCACCTCGTTCTCGGCGTAAACGGCGCCGGCTCCTTCGAGCCACGAGCCGCCGAACACGCTCGATGCGGACACGACCAGGTCAAACAGAATGGACGCCTCCGACGGCGCGGTGGGAATGAACGACACCTGCCCGGGGAAATCGATCGACATGCAGGCGGGGGCGAGTACCTCTGTGAACAGATCCAGTGCGCTATCGCCACCGATGCCCTCCTCGGTTACGGTGTCGGGCATCACGGCGCGCAATTCCTTGTACGTGGATGAGCGGTCTAGTGGCGGGTCCATCTCCATGCGCTCGCGCGTGTACTGGAAAATGCGTTCGCGAAGCGCGACCGTTGCCGCGTCATGCTTGTGCATTCGTTGTGGATCATTCATCAGAAACTCCAAGGCTCAGTTTCCTTAAGGTTACGCGTGCGCGGGCGTTTCTCTCTATGTGTTGCGCCAATCTGCGCGAAAACACAACTCGATTCCGTTCAGAGCGCCAAAAGGAGCATTTCTTGCGCGAGTGGGCGAACTAAGCCCGCTACCGCTGGGTGACGGTGTTGAGCGCGGCGCGCAAAACCTGGCCGCGTCCACCGACGAACTCGGAATCGATTGCCTCGAGCAAAGCCTCATGGAACGGAATCCACCGAATATCAAGGGCATCTTGTCGAGGCTGGCACTCTCCGCTCACGGGAACGATATAGACAAGGGAGACGGCGTGCTGCCGTTCGTCGACGAGCCTGCCGGGGAACGGGAAGTATTCGGCGACCGTCGCGGGAACCGGCGAAAGTGGGAGTCGCGGAAACGCGAGTGAGCCCAGGTCCTTCTCGAGATTGCGAACGAGGGCGTCGCGGATCGACTCACCGTACTTGACGCGACCCGCGACCAGCGCCGATCTCATTTCGCCATACTGGTCGACGCGAATGAGGACACCGATGTCGGTCACGAAACCGAGGTCGTCGACGCGGGCGGGAACGGCCTCGACGTAGAGCAACGGGAGACGCCGACGGACGTCGTCGAATTCGTCGTCCGAGAACCAACCCGGATCGGGCGTGCGCACATCGTTCATCTTGTTATTGTCCCACGCAACCGCGTCCGGCAGTGGAACATCCGACAAAGCGAAAGCCCCGCTCACAATGAATGTGAACGGGGCCTCGAGGCTCAGTAATTGTTACTGGCAGCTGTCACACTGCAGCAGGTCCATCGGGTCGACGGGAACCGCGTAGCCGCCAACACTGTCGTTGTCGAAGTCCATACGTTCCTCCTGTGGTTCAAGGTTGCGGCGTAACCGCGGTAGATGAACACTATATCGCGGGAATGACAGGAGTGTAGTTCCACTACATATTGTGTTTTTCGGCGTGTCGCGAAACAACGCGCAAACACCCACGATGGTCCCGTTGTCACAGCCGGCAAGGGCCACTTTTCCCCGATTTCGCGGGAGTACTTCCAAGGTGCTAATCTCACATGGTGCCTTTGTGCACGCGCCCCGATAGCTCAGTGGTAGAGCACTTCCATGGTAAGGAAGGGGTCGTCAGTTCAATCCTGACTCGGGGCTCGACCTAAAAGGTTGCGGCGGGGTAGCTCAGGTGGTTAGAGCACACGGCTCATAATCGTGGTGTCGCGGGTTCGAGTCCCGCCCTCGCTACCAATAGGCCTTAATCGGTGTACTTCTTGAGAAACGCGAACGGATCGACGGCGACGCCCTCCACGTGAATTTCGAGGTGTAGGTGGGCGCCGGTCGACGTACCGGTGTTTCCAACGCGACCAACATAGTCGGAGACTCTTACCTCGTCACCCTCTTTGAGTTCAACCGATTTTCGTTCCATGTGCGCGTAGACGGAATCGAACACGAATCCGTTCAGATTATGACGAATGACGACCCAGCGGCCAAAGCCCCACGTATCGCTGTGAACCTCTTTGACGACACCATCAGCAATCGCATAGATTGCGGTGCCTTCTTTCGGATCAAAATCGAGCCCCTGGTGATACGACGAACACGCAGCACACGGGGCAACTCGCGCGCCGAATGGGGAAGAGATAGGCGCCGCGTAGGGGAACGGCCACCGAACGGCTCCCGTACTCGCCACGGAATAGGAGAAGTTTCCCGAGCCGTACCTCAATGCGAGGAGATCCCCGTAGTTGCTGATTCTGAAGGTGCCGAGCGTAATCGGCGTAGCCACATCGGAATTCGATGCCGCCGTGATCTCTTGGTGAACACCGGTTCCAGTCGCCGCGTACCCGGGCATCGCGAGATTGAAGCCAGTCGTCGGCAGAGTCAGGGTCACCATGAACGCACCGATAACCAAAACCACGAGCCCCCGAATCGAAGTCGACCACGTCTCTCGCGCAATGCGTCGAATCGCTCGGCCGGCGCGTGGCACCAAGTCTCGAGCGGCACGCTGAGCGGCTTCAGGTTTTAGTCGCACTGTTCGCACCGCTGGTTCACGGCGCAACCGACCAATTGTGGCGGGAAGAGGTTTCTCGCCTGCCACTGCCGGGGCAGTCGTGACGTTGCTGATCAGCTCCGAAGCGGAAACGGGCTGAGGAAGGCCACCCCCGGCAACTCGTAACGATCCGCTGAGCAGACGACGCTCGCGCCTTGACTGAGGCTGGCCCGCGATTTCTTGGCTCACCGAGCCATCCGACGCGTTCTGCGGCGTGTTCAGGTGATTGCTCACGAAGCCTCCCGTATCAACGGCATTATGAAAGTTTATCTCAGTACCCTATGAACGCGCCAGTCGACGTTTCATGCGCCCAACCCTGGTGGTGGATGAGGGATTCGAACCCCCGAATGCTGAGCAGTCTGATTTACAGTCAGATCCCTTTGGCCGCTTGGGTAATCCACCAGGTGCGTTCCCAACCCATGTAATCATCGGTTGAGCGCGCAATTGACAACAATACAAGATTGCGCACGGGTGTGGAAACTGACTGTGCCGAGGACGGTGCATGTCAACGTTTTCGCGCTGGGCAGCCATTGATATGAGTTTGATGAATCTTTGACAAACGGGGTTTTGCGGTCAACGGTTCCGACCTAAACTCGAGGCATGGCTGATTCCGCTTTTGACATCGTGAGCAAAGTCGACTCGATGGAGCTCGACAACGCCGTGAACCAGACCGAGAAGGAACTCGCGTCGCGATTCGACTTCAAAGGGGTTGGCGCGACAATCGAGAAAAAGGCGACAGCGGTGAATCTCGCCGCCAGTTCCGAGGAAAGGGTCAAGGCAGTTCTCGACGTTTTCGAATCCAAACTCATCAAGCGCGGGATTTCACTCAAGTCGCTGGAGATCGGCAAACCATTTCCCTCGGGCAAGGAATACCGCATCGAAACGACGATCAAGAACGGTATTTCGTCTGAACACGCAAAAGATATCTCGAAAATCATCCGCGAGGACGGTCCCAAAACCGTCAAGGCCCAGATTCAGGGTGACGAGCTTCGCGTGACGTCGAAAAGTCGTGACGACCTCCAGGCGACGATGGCTCTCCTCAAGAATTCCGACCTGCCCATCGACATCCAATTCGTGAACTTCCGATAACCGATGAAACTGATTCGCACAATCGGCGCAACCGCCGTCATCGCCATTTCCGTCGCCGGATTCGCCGTATCCGCGGCGGACGCGGACTCGCGTGAAACGGAGTTTTCGGTCCCCACCGTCGGCGAATGGGTCGCCGAGAACGGTGTGGCCGCGGCTCGTGCCCTCAACCCTGAGCTGACCAAGGCCGACATTGCACAGATTCGCAACGACCCGACAGCCCGCATGACCGAATCGGGACTAATCCTGTACGTCGACCCCATCAGGCAAAACCGAACACCTCTCGCGGTCGGCATCCCCCAAAACGTGACATCGATACCACTCGCCAATTTCAATACTCTTAGCAGCAGACCGGGCTCGAATCGCACAATCTTCATCGATTTCGACGGTCACACGGTTCCAACCGGCACTGCATGGGACGACCCGCCACCACCGGGGTCACCACCCAGCCCGACAGTTGCCGGGGTATACCCCGCCTTCACCGTCGATGGCAGCGCGTCCTTTAGTAACGCCGAAAAACAAATCATCATCGACACCTGGGCGGCCGTCGCGGAGGATTATGCGATTTTTGATGTCAATGTCACCACCGCCGATCCAGGGGATGCCGCCATCGATCGTGTTAACGTGGCGGACCTGGTGTTCGGGACGCGCGCGCTGGTGACCGCCGGCAACGCAAGCTGGAATCCCAGCACGTGCCAGTGCGGAGGCATCGCTTACGTGGGCGTCTTCGACTATTTTGACCAGTCGGAGGGGTACACGCACGAAACCCTGCAACCCGCTTTCGCGTTCGCAGGAACGGGGGATGACGGAAAATTTGTTTCTGACGTGGTGTCGCACGAGGTCGGCCACAACCTGAACCTCAATCACGACGGAAACGACAGCGATGGAGAATATTTCTTCGGCTCGGGTGACGGGACAAACTGGGCCCCAATCATGGGAGCTGGGTATGTGAACGGGCTCGTACAGTGGTCGAACGGAGACTATGGAACGGTCGGCGACCCCGCAACCAACGAAGAAGATGACGTGGGCACCATTTCGGCGGCCGGTGCCCCGCTCCTGTCGGACGAAGCGAATAACTCGACGGCAACGGGGTTACTCATCAGTTCCAGTGCACTCGATGGCGTGATTGGCAGTCGCGCAGACGTCGACTGGTACAAGGTGACGATTTCCAACAGCAGGCTCGGTGTCTATGCGTGGGCGCCGACGCCGAACACTAATCTCGACATCAGTCTGTCCCTGCTCGACGCGGCAGGGCAGGTGGTCTTCAGCACCGATGCTTTGAGCGATATGTGGGAAGACCCGAATCCGGTCTACAACGGCGCGGGCGACCCCTTCTACCTCGGCCGCTCGCCCGTCACCGGCATGGACGGAATCATCAACGTCGACCTGCCGAACGGAACGTATTACATCACCATCGATGGGGTGGGTCGGGTCGGCGCCTATTCGGATTACGGCAGCCTCGGCTCGTACTCGATCAAAACCCGAACACCGACCGTCTCATCAATTGCCGCGCGGGGAACGCCAACGATTTCGGGTACCAAGCGCAAGGGTCGAACTCTCACCGCGAGCTACGGAACGTGGACGTCGGGAACTGCAATTGCGAAACAGTGGTTGCGTGACGGCGTCGTCATCGCGGGAGCCACCTCGAAAACGTACGTTCTGAAAACAGCGGACGTCGGCCACAAGATTTCGGTGCGGTTGGTGGGCACGAAAGCCGGCAAACGCGTCGCCATCAAGGTCAGCTCGAGAACCTCAACGATAACGAATTAGACTGCCTCACCGCGCGAGATGTCGATCATCTCGTCACGGGGAACGACTTTGATTCGTTCACGACCGGCGGCTTCACCGAGGGTCTTTTCGAAATCATCGAGTCGGTGCCAACCGTCAAGGTTCGTGTACGCGACGCCGCGCGAATTCAGCAGGTCGACAATCGCAGTCTCGCTGGGGTCTGCGGGCGCCCACCACGACGCCTGATCCTTGACCAGATGAGCGACGGTTTCCATCGCATCCGATTTGGTGTGGCCGATGAGCCCGACCGGTCCGCGCTTGATCCAGCCCGTGGCATACACGCCGGGGACCACATTGTTGTCGTCGTCCTGGACGCGACCCTCGTGGTTGGGGATGACGCCGTGCTTGGAGTTGTAGGGAACGCCGTCCAGTTCGGAGCCGAAGTATCCGACGGCTCGATAAACCGCTTGAACAGGGATTTCGCGAATCTCGCCGGTCCCGCGAACACCGCCGGCTCCATCGGATTCGGTGCGTTCGAATCGGAATCCGACAACTTTTCCGGCAACGCCGACGATTTCCGCCGGCTTCGCGTAAAAGTGAAGGTGCACTCGGCGGCTAGCCGAACCGGTTTCGCGCTCGCGCCACTGGGTCAACACCTTGTCGATCACGAAAACTTGCTTGTTGGATTCGATTGCCGCCTGAGACGCTTCGTCGTAGTGGAAATCTTCGTCCTGCACAATCATGTCGACATCATTCATTTCACCCAGCTCACGCAATTCGAGCGGGGTGAACTTGACCTGCATCGGTCCGCGCCGGCCGAACACGTGAACGTCGGTGACGGGGCTCTCTTTCAGTCCGCGATAAACGTTGTCGGGGATTTCGGTCGTGAGCAGATCGTCGGCGTGCTTGGCCAGCATGCGTGCGACGTCGAGCGCGACGTTTCCGTTTCCGATGACGGCAACCTCGCGGGCGTTGAGGGGCCATTCGCGGGGAACATCGGGGTGCCCGTCAAACCAGCTGACGAAATCGGCGGCGCCATAGGACCCGTCCAGTTCGGCGCCCGGGATGGCGAGCGGTGCGTCCTTGATAGCGCCCGTTGAAAAAATGACGGCGTTGTAGTGACGCTTGAGATCGTCCAGCGTGATGTCGGTTCCGAAATTGACGTTGCCGAAAACGCGAACACCGCCCGAATCGAGGATGTCCCGCAGCGCCGTGATGATCCCCTTAATGCGCGGGTGATCGGGGGCCACTCCGTATCGGACGAGTCCGTAGGGGGCGGGGAGGCGGTCGAACAGGTCAATGCTCACGTCAAACGAACGTTCGTACTTTCGCAAGATATCGGCGGCATAGATGCCGGCAGGACCGGCACCGACAATGGCGAGACGCAACGTGGACATTTAGTGTGACCTTTCCACAACTCGGGACGCGAATCGCGTAAGGGATTGTTTGGTGAGTCCGTCGGGGATCACCCCGAGCGCCTCGACGGCCTCGGTTCCCCACCGCTGGGCGGTGGCGATGGTTTCGGCGGTGAAGCGGCTGGCGCGCAGTTCGTCGACGAGTGTTTCGAATCGAGCATCATCGCCCGCCTCGGCGGCCGCAGTCAGTCCTTCATCGAGTGCTCGTGCGTCGGCATCGCCCGACTGGCGCATGAACAGCACCGGCAGAGTTGCGACGCCGTGACGGACATCAGTCCCCTTGGACTTTCCGGTTTCGCCACCGTTGAGGTCGAGCACATCATCGATGATTTGGAAGGCTACCCCGATTTTTTCCCCAAACTCACGCAGTGGCTCCCCGAACTCAGCCGGCGCGTTCGATGTCATCACGCCGACCATTGCGCTCGCGGCAATTAGCGACCCCGTCTTGTCTGCCAGCACTTGCAGGTAGTGCTCGATTGGGTCAGCGCCCGAGGTCGGCCCCGTGATTTCATGCAGTTGCCCCAGACACAAGCGCTCAAAGGTGGATGCGTGAAGCCGCACCATTTCGTCACCCAGAGTTGACGCGAGCGAGCTGGCACGCGCGAGAAGCAGATCACCGGTGATGATCGCAATCGAGTTACCGAATTTTGTGTGAGCAGTTGGCACCCCGCGGCGAAGGTCGGCATCGTCCATCACATCATCGTGATACAGGGTGGCCAGGTGAATCAATTCGACGACCTGCGCGGCAAGCAAAACGTCGCGGCAATCCGAATCGCCCAGTTCGGCGGTCAACAGCGCAAGGAGCGGTCGGACGCGCTTGCCACCTGCCTCCAACAAATAGCGTGCGACGGTGTTGGTGTATTGGTCGCCGAAGTGCAGGTTCTCGGCAAGACCGGCCTCGATCGTCTGCAGTCCCGTGTCGAGTCGCTTGACCAACGCGCGCTCCTCGGGCGTTGAGGTCATCGCTGCGCCAAGACCGAAGTTCGCTGCAATTGTCGTTATGTGGCTCATAGATCTGCTCCCAACGGTGCGCGGCCGCGATGAAGTGCAACAACTCCCGCGCTGAGGTTTCGATACTTGACTTCACCGAAACCGGCGTCGCGAATCCAACCGCTGAGGATTCCCTGTGCGGGCCAGTCCACGATTGACTGCATGAGGTAGGTGTATGCGGTGGGGTTCGAACTGGCCAGTGCCGCAATCGACGGCATCACCTTGTTGAGATAGAACGCGTAAGCCTCGCGAACCAGACCGTTCGGTGGTGTTGTGAATTCACATATCACCAAGCGACCGCCCGGGACGAGCACACGTCGCATTTCGGCGAGTGCCTGGTGCGGGTCGTTCACGTTGCGCAGTCCAAACGAGATGGTGACCGCATCGAAGCTGGCATCGTCGAACGGCAACTTTTGCGCGTCGCCCTCGACGAATTCGATCTCGGGGTGACGTTCGCGGCCGACGCTCACCATTCCCGGCGAAAAGTCCAGTGCGGTCACGCGCGCACCGGCGCGGGCGAGTGCGGCTGAGGACGTTCCGGTCCCCGCAGCAATGTCGAGAACGCGGTCTCCGGCGGAAATTCCGAGGGCCCTCACGGTGGCGATTCGCCAGAGGGACGCCGAACCGAGGGACAGCAGAGCATTAGTGAAGTCGTATCGCGGTGCAACATCGTCAAACATTGCGGACACCTCGCGGGGGTCCTTACCCAGGTCAGCACTCGTCACGGTCACAAGTCTATCCGCGCGGGCGTAGCCTTAATGTGTGTCGTTTGCCCCCCAAGAACCCGTCGTCGTCGAGTCGTTGCCGACCGCACGTTTTGGCTCGTTAATCGAGTTCGCTTCAGCGTCTCGACCGATGTATTACCGTCACGGTGAGGTCGAGATCGTCGGCATGGGGGAACACACCCGCTGGACGGCGAGTGGCCCCGACCGATTCGCCCAGTTGAGCGCGTTGTGGCAAGCGGCCCTCAAGACAATCGCCCCCAATCTGCGTCAACACGTTGTTGCTTTGGGCAGCGGGCAGTTCGACCCTGTTGGTCTCGCCCAGCTGGTGGTTCCTCGAACGGCGATCATTCGACGAGGCCGGGACGTTTCCATCGTGACCATCGGTGATGCGGCGGCGGCACCAGAGACGGCTCGTCGCTCGGTGGGAGCCGCTCCCGTTGTTGCGTGGCCCGACATCGATTCGGTGTATCGCGACCGCGTACGGGCCGCTCTCGCGCGGCTTGATTCCAGTTTTGGAAAGGTTGTCGTGGCCCGTGCCATTACAGGCGAAATCATCACAGCGGGAGACGAGCGGGCACCGCTCCAACGGTTGACCAGTGACTATCCCGACACGCACATTTTTGCGCTCGACGGGTTGTGGGGTGCATCCCCCGAGACGCTCGTCAGTGTTGAAGACCGGCGCGTCACGGCCCGCGTGCTGGCCGGCTCGGCGGCGCGCGGCGCGGATGCGGTGTCGGACATGGCGGCTGCTGCCGCGTTGGCCGCCAGCGCGAAGGACCGCGAGGAACACGAATACGCCGTCACCTCGGTCATCACCGCTCTCGCACCGCACTGCCGCTCGATCGTCGGCGCGGCGACTCCGTTCACACTTCGGCTGGCTAACGTGTGGCACCTGGCCAGCGACGTGTCGGGAGTCCTGGGCACGCGGTCAACAGTCTTCGACCTGATCGACTCGCTGCACCCGACCGCCGCGGTCGCCGGTGTTCCCACGGATCGCGCGCTCGCGACCATCGCCGACATTGAAGCCATTCCCCGCAATCGCTATGCCGGCCCGATCGGCTGGGTCGACGGTGCCGGAAACGGCGACTGGGCGATTGCCCTGCGCTGCGCACAGTGGGGCGAAAACGAGATCGTCGCCCACGCGGGTGCGGGAATCATCGACGGGTCTGACCCCGAATCCGAGTTTGCCGAGACAGAACTGAAGTTCCGCCCGATCCGCGACGCGCTCGCGGGCTAATCGCGGGTTAGGACGACCTCGATCAGGGTTGGACGAGCAAACTCCGACAGTACCGCCGTCAACTCCCCGCGCGTTTGTACGCGGTGGAAGTCGAGCCCGAATGCGTGGGCTGCCGACTCGAAGTCAATGCTTTGCGGTGTTCGCATAACCCGATCGAAATGGGCGGGGTTTGCGGTGGTTGCCACGGGCAAATCGTCGAAGATTCTGCCCCCGCCGTCGTTTCCCACAATGACCTGAATGCTGCCCTGCAGGTTTGCGAGGGCGCCGATGTCGTGTTGCGCGGCGAGGTCTCCGAGAACCACGCGCGTGACGCCAACGTGGGTTGCTTCGGGGTCGCTCATCGAGGCCGACGCAATCCCCTGCGCGGTGGCGATCGTCCCGTCAATTCCGGAAAGTCCGCGGTTGGCGTGCACCCTGAGCGGTTTGCCGGGCAGTATCGAATCGGCAACGCGAATCAGCCGCGACGCCCCGAACACGAGGCGGTCGTGTGGCCACGTCACATCCCACACCGCGCGGACGAGCATTTCCGGAGTCACGGGTTGCCGTTGAATGAGCATTTCCTGGCGGGCAAAATCAGCGCGCTCGGCGTGTTTCTCGGCGAGGCTGCCCTCGACATTCGCGGCGGGTTCGGCGAACCTTTCGTCGATGGTGATTCGTGATCGCCGCGCCCAGGGCAACGCCCAGGATTTCGCAAGGTCCTCGCCATCACCCGTGACCGTGATGCCGTCAACGAGGTGCACGCGGTCTTGGGGGCGATACGGGTGCGCTTCCGGGCCGCGAACGACGGTGACGTCAACGCCCTTCCGCGCGCACAGCGCATCAATTTCGCGCGACAGCGTGGGCCGACCGACGACAATCACCGACGTGATGGCGTCACTGAATTCGGGGACGGACAGAAGGTGGCGGTAATCGGTGACGAGATGGGGGCCAAAGTGTGCACCGCTCGCGATTTCGGAGATGAGTGGTGCACCCAGTTCGCGCGCCCACTGTTCCGCGCGTGGACCTGCGCCGTAACCCGCGACGACGATTCTGCCCTCTACCACGGCCACTTCGACACTGTCGGTGACGGTCGCCGATTCGGGCAACTCGCCCTGTTCGACCGAGTCGAACGCCTGTGCGTCGAGGGTCGAGGAGAGAGGTTCAGCAAATTGCGCGTTGACGTGAATCGGTCCGGATTCGGTAACAGCGGCGACAACGGCGTCTGCGGCACACGCATCACTGGCGGCTTCGGCATCGGCCCCGGGCGGCGCACTGTCGATTGTTTTCCGAGCGGCGACGCCGAATGCTCCGATGTGCGTGGTCGTCTGGTTTGAACCCGTCGACCGCAACGCCTCGGGCCGGTCGGCGGTGACGACAATCAACGGGATTCCCGCGTGGTGCGCTTCCAGCACACCGGGATGCAGGTTCGCAACCGCGGTACCGGACGTGACAACAATGGCGACGGGTCGCTGCGATTCGACCGCCAACCCAAGGGCGAGATATGCCCCGACTCGTTCGTCGATGACGACGTGCACCGCGAGCAGTCGGCGATCGGCAAATTCGGCCGCGACCAGAGCGAGCGCCTGCGACCGCGATCCGGGCGAAATGACGACGTCACGAACACCGCGGGAGACGAGCCCGCGCAGGAAAGCGAACGCCCACCGCGTTGCCGGAGCGACCGACTCGGCGATCATGAGCCGGGACTCGGCGGAATACCGTCCTCGTCATCGAGTTTGCGCAGTTCATCTTCGAGTCGTGCGATGCGCTGTTCGGGAGTCTCTGATTCCACGCTGCGATTGTTCGGAAAGTTGTTGGGCCCGGCAGACGGGCGTTCATTTCGGTTTCGGCGCGTTTTGCCGAGAGTGAACCACAGAATCGCGCCGACCGGCGTCACGAGAAGGACGATGGCGACCCACAACACCTTGTTGAGCGAGCGGACTCGGTCGCGGGCGGCGAACGCAATGTCAGCCAGCGCATAGATGTCCAGCGCAACGACGATGACGATGACAACGAACAGAACGCGAGCGAGCATAGTCAAAGTCTAAACGGCTGGGTGACCGTACGATGAGAGTCATGAAACCGTGGGTCATTTACACCGCAGTGCGCGTCGGATTGTTCGTCGTCTCCCTCGCGATTCTGCTGTTGGTGGGCTGCGGCTGGATTTGGGGTGCGATTTACGCGACCGCAATTTCACTCGCACTCAGCGTTCTCTTTCTCGGGCCGATGCGCCAGAACGTCGCCGACGACATTCGCAATCGAGTCGAGAAGCCCTCCAAGGACGCCGACTCGGCGACCGAAGACGACCAGCTCGACCGTTCGGGCAGCTAGCTGAGGAAGCCGCGCAATAGGGCGGCTGAGCCGGAGAGATGGTCTCGCATGGCGGCCTCTGCGTCGTCGGCGCGGCCGGTCAGGATCGCCATAACGATGGCCTCGTGCTGTGAATTGGAGTGGGCAATGTTGGGCGGCAACAGCGGGATCTCATCCAGTAGCTCGTTGACCTTGACGCGCGTTTGGGCCACCTGATTGACGAGAGCATTTGAGCCGGTCAGCTCAGCGATGAGCAGGTGTAGGCGCGAATCGAATCGGCGATAGTCGCGCGGATCCGAGCTGGCTGTCTCGTGGTGGGCGGCCCACAGCTTTTCCCGCATTTCCCCCGTGAGCTCACTCGTCGCGGCGTGATATGCGGCGCCCGGTTCCAATACCGATCGCAGCACAAGAACGTCGTGGATTTCGGGTGCGGTGAATGCGAGGCGCGGCGAGACATCCCTGTCTCGACCAATGACAACAGGCCCCTCGGGGATTGCGTCGGCTACGAACGTCCCGCCGTAACGGCCGCGACGAATGATGAGATACCCCGCATCGGTGAGTGACGCGATGGCCTCACGCACGGTATCGCGCGAGATTTCGAACATCGTCGCCAGTTCGCGTTCGGGAGGAAGCTGCTCGCCGGCTTGGACCAGACCGAGTCGAATCGTGTGGAGGATTCGCTCAACAGCTTCCTCGTAGGTGTTTCCCCCGCGAATGGGTGTGAGTAACAGCGATCGGCCTGCCCCGACGCCCGATGCATCGAGGGCTGTCGGGGCAAACAGATCGTAATCCTCCATGGGAATCAGAGGGGAGTGACGTAAGCGCCTGAGATTCCACCGTCAACGAGGAACGTTGATGCCGTGATGAACCCGGCATCGTCGCTGGCGAGGAATGCAACGGCAGCCGCCAGTTCCTCGGGCTTGGCGAAACGCCCGATGGGCACGTGAACGAGTCTGCGCTGGGCGCGCTCGGGGTCCTTTGCGAACAGTTCGCGCAACAGCGGGGTGTCCGCCGGTCCCGGGCAGAGCGCGTTGACGCGAATCCCCTGGCGAGCGAACTGCACGCCGAGTTCGCGGCTCATCGCGAGCACGCCACCCTTCGACGCCGTGTACGAGATCTGGCTCGTCGCACTTCCCATGATGGCCACGAAGGATGCCGTGTTGATAATCGACCCGCTCTGTTGCTTGACCATGTGACGCAGGGCTGCACGACAGCAGAGATACACGCTCTTGAGGTTGACGTCTTGGACCTTCTGCCAGGCAGGAAGTTCCGTCGTTTCAATCGAGTCGTCGTCGGGAGGTGAAATGCCGGCGTTGTTGAAGGCGATATCGATTCGACCGTGCAGTCGAACGGTTTCGTCGAAGAGGTGGTTGACCTCATCCTCGTCGGCGACATTCACCTTGATGAATGTTCCCTCGACTTCCGCCGCCGCCGCCTCGCCCGTTGTCGGGTCAAGGTCGCCGATGACGATAATCGCACCTTCCGCGCGCAGTCGCTTGACCGTCGCCAGTCCGATGCCGCTGGCACCGCCGGTAACGATCGCAACCTTGCCTTTCAGCCGTTGGGTCAGATCCATTTGTTCTATAGCCATGTCGAGTCCTTTCTCTGGCTAATCGGTGGGGATGAAAACGTTCTTCTCTTCGGTGAAGTGAAGCGGTGCGTCCGGTCCGAGCTCGCGGCCGAGGCCGGACTGCTTGAATCCGCCGAACGGCGTGTTGTATCGAACGGACGAATGCGAGTTGACGGACAGGTTTCCGCTTTCGACGGCTCGCGAGACGCGAAGTGCACGGCCGATGTCACGTGTCCAAATCGAACCGGACAGACCGAACTCGGTGGCGTTGGCGATCTCGATGGCGTCGGCTTCGTCCTCGAACGCGTGCACGGTGACGATGGGTCCAAAGATTTCGTCGGTCATGCAGGGGTCGTCCAACCCACGCGACAGTGCGACGGTCGGGGCGAACCAGTTTCCGGGGCCGTCGGGCGCCGAACCGCGGAAGACAACATTGGCCTTGTCGAGGTAACTTTCGACGGTCGCTTTGTGGTTTGCGTGGACGAGCGGCCCGACCTCGGTGGCGTCATTCGTGGGGTCGCCGACTACCACGCCTTTGACCGCGGTCTCGAATCCCTCCATGAACTGATCAAGCACCGACTTCTGAACAAGGATTCGCGAACGCGCACAGCAATCCTGGCCGGCGTTCTCAAACACCGAATACGGCGCTGTCGCCGCAGCTTTGTCAACGTCGGCATCGGCGAAAACGATGTTCGCGCTCTTTCCGCCCAGTTCGAGGGTCACGCGCTTGATCTGGTCAGCGGCACCGCGCATGATGTCTTTGCCGACCTCGGTGGAACCGGTGAAAACGACCTTGCGAACGGTTTCGTTGGTGATGAATCGGTTTCCGACGACAGAACCCTTACCCGCGATGACCTGGAATAGTCCAGCGGGAAGTCCGGCCTTCTCGCCGAGTTCGGCCAGACGCAGGCTCGTGAGGGGAGTCCACTCAGCGGGCTTGAGCACCACCGCGTTTCCGGCGGCGAGCGCCGGCGCAAAACCCCACGAGGCAATCGTCATGGGGAAGTTCCACGGGGTGATTATTCCGA
>Ga0114975_10001772_pt1 | contig 15050 bp, 19 predicted proteins | sample S_130626_EF_Meta_FD_87031 | JGI IMG/M metagenome (GOLD analysis project Ga0114975, IMG submission 87031) | Freshwater microbial communities from Lake Simoncouche, Canada to study carbon cycling - S_130626_EF_MetaG | ecosystem: Environmental > Aquatic > Freshwater > Lake | place: Lake...
AACAGTCTGCTATCAAACAACATAGAGAAAAGGGATTCAATGCAGAAGTTATTCAAAAATATGCTAGTTTCATGAAAAATCAACCAACTATTTTCCCCAAAGAAAAACACATTATTATTGAAGAGTGTGGAATTCTAACAAGGGACCATTTGGACTATTTACATAAATGTATTCTACTTGGAAAAAAACTAACTCTATTTGGTGATTTCAATCAACTACTCCCGGTAAATGAAATCCATACTTTCAATCGACCTTTATACATCAACATGGTATTTTCTACACAAACTCAAAAACTAGATAATTATCGCAACAACTTCACGCAAGAATATTACGACTCACTCATTAACTCAACCGATGAAAATTATCTAAAACAAGAAATTCTGAAATATTCAACTAAGAACCCGGAAGATGCAGATGTTATTATTGCTTATACTAATAATACAGTTGATAAATACAATAAGTACATGTTAGATTATCATAAAAAACAAATTACGGATGCTGATGTTCCTGTAATGTGTATTACAAACGAATTCAGAAATAAAGGTATGTATAATAACTTTCTGTTCAAATCACAAGAAATTGACCCTGAAATACTCACTGATGAAAAGTATTTCAGACCTGCTTATGCTAGAACTTTATACAACATGCAAGGAGATGATTGCAAAAGTTATTACGTTGCCCCGGAAGATATTAATTGGTTCTTGAATCCAAGAATGGCTTACACCCTAATTTCAAGATTAAAAACAACAAATGGATAATTATGAATTTCAACAAATCAAAAAGGAATGCGAAACTGCTTTCTTTTTGTTATGTATTTTACTTACGCTAGTTTTGATTTTGCAAAGTCACTCGCTTCTTTAGGACTCATTCCCTTACGACGTGCTTCACCCCATAACTTCTGATATTCCGTCAAAGGTTTCTTACCTTTCACTTCCGGTTTTGCTTCCGGTTTTGCTTCCGTCTTCGGTTTAGGAGTTTTAGGTTCATCTTTAACTTCCTTAACCTTCTTAGGAACCTTTACCTCCAATTCTTCCACTACCTTAACCTTGGAATTCGTCGGTTTCTTTTTACGAAGTTGTTCTACGGCTTCATCTATATGCTGTTCTACAACTTTATCTGCTTTAGGAGAAGGTTTTACTTTTGCAATCTTCTCAACCTCAACTGCAACATGTTTTACAGGTGATGCATACTTGCTCAATTCAGCCATAACACTAGCCCTAGAAAGTTTAGAAACCGGCATCATAGAAGAAGCACGATGAGTTTTCAATTCAGAACGTAATTCTTTTAAGGACTTTTTTACTTCTACAGCACCTTCCATTTTTATATTAAGATTGAGGGAAAAAGTTCTACTTTCATTTTCTATGCTAAATTTCCAATCGCAGAAAATTGAACTTTTACTGAATTTATATTTACTAATGCTGGAACTCCAGAAACAAATCCTTGGAGAACATAAGTTTGTGTTCCTGCTGGAACTGATAACCCGGTTGCTTGTATAGGGAATGATACACTATGCCCAACTCCTGCTATTGTTGTAACAAAATCAAATCCTATTTGCACTCCATTTTGAAGAATTCTTAAAGTTATATCATATTGTGTAGCCGAATTTGAAGTAAATTGAACTACTCCAAAAACATCAACATCATAAAGTGCAGTTGTAACTAAAGTTAATGAACTTCCGACTATTGTTGCTAACGTTCCAGTCATTCTTTGAGGAGTTGAAAAACTTACTCTATTTGTTACTGGAACATTTATTTGACTTATAGTTAAAGTATTTCCACCACTTGGAACGATTGAAATATTTGTTCCTGCTACTAAACTTAAAGCACCAGTCAAACCACTTAATGAAGTAACACCTCCCCCGGTCGACGCAATAGTTATATCTTGTCCTGATGGCGTTAAAGTTATACCTGACCCACTAACCAAATTTACAATATTTGTTATAGAAGAACCTCCATTTGTAGTTATAGCACTAACACCTGCACTTGCTCCTGAACCATCAATTGTAATTATACCGGTTCCAGTATCAGTAGAAACACCTATCCCACCTACTCCAACAACTTGAAGAGAACCTTTTGCAGTATTTACTTGTGTTACATAACTAGAACTAATAACTCCTACTGCTCCCGTAACTGTAGCAAGTCCTCCAGTTAAAGTTGTAATTTCACCTTCTATTATACCTATTTCACCTTGTATAGTTGCTACTTCTCCTTGTAAGGTTGCAACATCTACTTCTAATGCTCCTACTTGTTCTTCTAATGCTATTAATCCGGGAACAGATAAATCTACATTTGAAGTCAAAGGAACAGGTGTAATAGTAACTGAAGCATCCGTAGATACTAAATCAACATTTCCAGTTTTGGTATTCAAAGTAATAACTCCAATATCTACTGCAGGAACTTCAAGATTAATTACACCTTCAGCCGGATTAGTTATAGTTACAGAACCATTAGTAGAAACTAATCCAACAATTCCAGTATTGTTTCCAGGGTTAAGTTCCGTAACACCTACTGGGACTTCAAAATTAATTACACCCGGTGCAGGATTGGTAATGGTTACTGTTCCTCCATTAGAATTTAATCCAACAATTCCAGTATTCCCACCCGGATTAAGTTCTGTTACACCAACAGGAGGAGCATCAATCCAAGTTATTTTTGCTTCAGCATCTACTCCAGTAATGCTCAATAATTGTCCAGCAATTCCAAAATCTCCACCAACATTTTTTAATTGATTTGTTTCAACTGATGTTGCTCCTATAACACTTTTTGTCGCCATATCTACATCCGCAATAGCAGGATACAAAGCCCAATCACTAATGTTTTGTATATCACCTGCCTTCGCTAATAATTCACCATCAAAATATAAATTTCCATCTCGTGCATCTAAAGGATACGAATCGCCTAAATTATCAGTCATATTCATAATTCCCGATGTTCCAGTAGGACCAACTAGATTAATTACTGGAAGTGTAATTTGAGGCAAATTATTAAATGTATATTGCGCCATATCTACATCCGAAATAGCAGGAAATAAAGCCCATCTTCCAACATCTGCTTGAACATTTACATCAGTTAAATAAATAGGTCTTCCTCCTGCATAAGTTAGATTTGGAGGGCTTTGATAATCTGTTAATGATGGACCATTTGAACCAATAGGAGCATTCATCATCTCCTTAACACCGACCGGACCATCTGGAACAGGCAATCCTATAACCGGTTTTGATTCTAGTTTTGGTTTTGATAATTCTCTTTCACGCATCAGTTCAAAGGGGTCACCCAATACAACAACCGGCTTTTGTTCTTGGTGAACAGGCAAAGGTTTAGGAATTGCAGGAGGAGGTAATACAGGCGTAACTAACGGAGGTGGTGAAGATTCGACCTTCGTTAGTTTTAGTTTTCCAAGTAGTGCTTTCATTTAATTAATTACAAAGATTTTTTATTGGGATTATATTTTTAGCGATTAGGCAAGAGGCGACAATACTACATTAAGCGTGATAGTAGCAGGAGCGAGGGAAGAGTTTAAAGTTAGGTCGTAGTTGCCCGGAACCCCCGTAGGGTCTGACGGCCACGCGATGCCGTTTCCTGATGTTTTGCCGACGACAAAGGGTGCACCAGTTCCCGCCGAACAGCACAGTAACGCACTCGCATAAGCAGTCGGGAAACCGGCGACAGTCACAGACACAGCGAACACCCGAGCCGTGTTTGTATTGATTAGAGGAGCAAGACCAATCGCATTCTGATTTTGCGTTCCGGGAATAGAGAGAGAATATGCGTAAGACCCAACGAGACCACGAGAAGAAGGAGCAGCGGAGACAGACCCAGCAGAGTTTGAAACAGCCCCCGCACTGGGTAGGATTAGGGACGCACCCGTAATCGCACCAGAAGATGTTACAGTCGCAGCACTTACAGAACCAGAAGCCGTTACACTCGCAGCACTTACAGAACCAGCAGCCGTTACAGTCGCAGCACTTACAGAACCAGAAGTCGTTACAGACGCAGGCGTGAGTGCACCCGTGCTTACAGCACCTGAAAGAGAAGTAGTTCCACCAACAGCAAGATTACCGGCTATTTGAACATTGCCGGGGAACACATCACCGCCACCTGAACTAGGAACTAGAGGAACATACAAATCTTGACCGCCAGCAGTTTTAGTTAGAGAAGGAGAGATGACTACACCTTTGTAAGCAGACGCCATTTTTAATTTAAGGATAAGATAATTTAAATCGGTAAAATTAATTTTTCAGTGGCGATAAGAAAATTAAAATATTTTAAAATAATCTCTCTAACTAAATAAAAATGCTTCCAGCACATACCCAATTTATCCGCAATGCTTCAACTGTAAAATCCCAACCTCCTCGCGCAGTTATGGACGGAATTATCCAAGGTTCACTAAATGCGTTTCAAAAGGGAGCCGTTGATGGTTTAATTCATTCTGCTATGCCTAGTGGAATGCATGAACCTGAAGGACACAAACCTCTCGTACATAAAAGTAAAGGAAAAGCGCCTGCTACGAAAAAGGAGGATGGATTCATGCCTTATCCGGGTGCTGGTGGTAAAAAAGTAAAAGGACAAGGAGTAAATCCTTCAAGTGCCGGGCTTGATGGTTCCAAAAAGAGTTACTAGTTCCAGAAACTATTCTTGACGAAGGAAAACATTTAAACAATAATAAACAAACCATATTGAAGTTGCGTCGTCTAGTGGTTAGGACTCAGGACTTTGAATCCTGCAACGCCAGTTCGAATCTGGTCGCGACTACTCTTTCTCTTTAAACAAAGATGAAGAATAGTCAAATATTTTATTGTATATATAATAAATGCAGAACGCCTTTCTTCGTGATTTCATCAAAATGAGGTCGTCCCTCCATACTCCGGCAGCAACAAAAGGACCAACACCAACTAACCGAGCCGAGAACCTAACCAATATTACCTTAGCAACAATTATAGAAAAGAAACTACCCGGGAAAGATGTTCTTGAATATTTCCGGAAAAGAACAGAAGAATTAGAAGAAGAGAGAGAAGCAAAAGAAAGTTCCAAGAAATAATTTTTCCTTTCAGTCAAGAAATAATATGTTCTATATATACAAATGCCGTCATTAGTTTTATCTGCCTATGCTCCTGATGGGAAACAAGTTAAGAAGTCCATCAGAACCGAATATTTTACTAAAAAAGAGATTGAAGATATTACTTTAAACTATAAAAGACATATTCACTCCGGCCTTCCAAAATCTTCTTTTAAGATAAGTGTGGGGGTTGTCCCTGATAGGGATGAAATAGTTGAAGCACCTAAACTAAAACCTTTTACTAGAATGCATATTAATGATTTGGAAACACCTGAGAATGGTTGCTTTTCTTTTTGCTGTATAGGTTCAACGAGGTCCGGTAAATCTTACGCCATCAGTTATATTTATGAACACTTCTTCAAGAAACATATTACAATGTTAATGACGCTTTCTTCTCACGCTGAAATCTACAAGGGATTCAAAAAGAATGCTATTATTACGGATGGTTTCTTTCCGGAACTTATAGATGAACCCATGAAAGTGAATAAACTTACGCAGAACCATTATAAGTTTTGTTTAATCTTTGATGACCTTTGTATTGATGGTAAGAATGCCTCACCCATGACTAAACTTCTAACTATCGGAAGAAATTCAGGAATGTCTGCAATCATATCCGGGCAGAAGATGACGATGTTGAACTCAACTGGAAGAGCAAATGTAAATTATGTTCTTTGTTTTAAACAGAATACGGAAACGGCGATTGAAGATACTATTAAAACATTCTTGAGGTCATATATGCCTAAACATTTGAAGATTTCAGAAATGATTGCACTATATAAAGAACTAACAGAGGACCATCACTTTTTCTTGATTGATACCTTAAATGATAAATGCTACATTTCTAAAATCTAATATTAGTATAAATGGCTCAACAATACTTAGCAGAAAATTGTCTTCAAAGTGCAATAGTGAACGCCCAAGGGCAACCTCTACGTCAACGGTTAGATAGTTCTCTTATTAATACTAGTCAGGAAGGTATCATTTATAATAGTTTGAATCTTCTTAATGATGTAACCGGTAGAAACGGAAAACTGGATTTTGTATCTATTCCATTTGTTAATAGAGGGCAATTTAGAATTAATGAAAGTAATTTATTTTTAGAATGTTTTGGAGATAATCCTAAAGTAACATTTGATAATTTACTTATTGATGGACCCTTGAATATGGTTACAGCATGTAATTGCGAAACACTTAATAATAAAAAAACAGACGTTAGTGTTGCATCTCTTATATTTCCAGAAGTAGTTCAATTAGTTCAAGGTTCTACTAATCAATTAACAAAAAATAAACTTGTATTTAATTATCCTTTCCAAGCCGGAGTTCCTGCAGAAATTAAATTCGAATCAGAGTTATTAGCAAATGGAATGGTATTTGTAAAAGATACAAGAGGAATAAATAATATACCAGGTATAACTCTGACTTTAGATTTTCCTCCACCTCCTCCAGCACCTGCTCGCCCTCCAGTTTTAACTATATCTGGTCTTCCAAATATAGGAGGATTTTCTTCTGCAATGTTGTATATAATATAAATAATTATTGGTTAAAATAAAATTTACTAATAACATAAAGATGAATACTAATCCTCTTTATGCTACGACTATATTACAAAATAGGCCGGGACTTCCTCAAAGTGTTTTAGGCGATGTTGGTATTCCGCCTAATAAAGGTATATCATCTGAAAAAATGATAATAAGGTCAAATTTGGTTGGAATTCAGTTCTCGCATCAAGGAAATTATATTACATTAAGAAGAGAACTACGTCCCGGTAATATTCCATCTTTAGTTATAGCAAGTCCGGATGCAAATCAAAAAGTAAAAGTATTTACCGATATTGACGCAGTTACAACTGTAAAAAATTTAGAATCAAGAGTTCTTGCACCAAATACTTCTAATGTTTCAGAGTCACTAAATATTACTCTACCAATTCCTAACCCTAAAAGATTAGAAAACCTTCTCCCTTTTGTTCAAGGTTCTACTAATAAAATTGCTGGTAGCAAATTTATGTTCTTTTATCCGTATAACCCGGACATACCAAATACTATTAAATTTGATTTCTCATCTTATTATAATTTAACAAACTTAAGCAACTTAATATTTTTTATTCGAAATGTGGATGGAACTGTCGATTTAATGACTGAATTTGGAGTTACTGCATCTTTGAATCCGGATAGAATTCTAACAATAGCAGGTATTCCAGTTGTGAACGATGAATGCAATGCTATGCTGATGATTTCATAACTAAATATTTTGTTTATTAATAATAAATGGCGTTTGTCCCTCCAGTTGTTGAAGGTTGTATATTAAGAACTAGTGAAACGCCGCAATTTATGTATTCTCCTTTGAATATTCAAAGATGTTTAGTATCTAATGCGGCTGTAAGACAACAAGTAGTATTTCAACCAGAAGCACCGGGAACTCCTATCACTACTATTTCCTATGATTACGCAGACAATAATCTTAAGTTTTCTAGAAATGCACAAATTAAAGGACAATTTTATACAAATATTGTAAATGCTACTCAATCTACAAAAACTGAAGTGTTTGAAAATGATACACTAAATTTAGGAGTTGCACAAGCATATGGCTCTAAAGGGTCACCTTTTAATTTAGATGATTCACTTGGAACTTTACAAATGGGTTCTCAGAATAAATTATTTTTTCAGTATACACCTAATCTTTATCAGGATGGGGTTGTGATAGTCAATGATTTAGTAGAAACAGCGGCTGTGTTTGTTAAAGATGTATATGGAATAAATGATATTCCAAACATAAGTGTTGAATTGAAAAATATTAATGCTGGAGAGGGTGTTCCATTTGTAATTATTAACAATATACCTCCTGACCCGGATGGAATGAGTAGAGGTATGTTATTGTTTTTATAGTTCTAGAAAAATTAATTTTACCATTTAAAATATTCTCGACATTAAATTAAAAATGGCGTCTGCTGAAATCTCCGAATCTGTTCAACACGCAATCACTCCTGCTGAATGCAAGGATTTGTATTATTCCGGCGAAGGTAATACGGAACTTCAGTGCTTCCCCACTCTAGTAGACAATCGTTACTACTTCTCCCTCCCTTCTCTTTCTCAATCATCTACCAACACGATTATATTTAACCCGGACCAAGGTCTATCTGATATTGTTCTAACCGCCCAACTCCAACCTTCTACTGGTGCTTCAGGTGTAGGTTCATGGTCTGGTTATGCGATGCCTCGTGGTTGGCTTGCGGCGATGATTCAGCAAGTAGCGGTCCGTATTGGTGGTTCTTCTCTCTACTACTTCACTGGCGACCAAATCATGGTAGACACTCTAACTGATTGCGAGGAATCAGGTAAGAAACAGGCGGTAATGAACTTTGCTGGCTCTGAACTTCTTCAACCGGCTGACTTCCAAGAAGGTCCTCAACTTTCTGCGTCTGTGTATCTAAAGATGCCTTTCAACTCTATTTCTGCACTACAAAAGACGCTTCCTCTACCTACGGACCTTCTAACGCAACCGGTTCAAATCCTAGTGCAATTACGTAGTTTCCAAGAAGTTGCGTTTTGGTATGGTGCTGGTCTACCGGTGCCTTCTAACATTCCCACGCAATTCCAAAGTATGCAATGCAACTTCCGTAAGACGACGATGCAATCTTCTGAGCATCTTCTAGCACGTCGCGAAGACATGCTACACAAGGCGCTAACTTACCCTCTACGCTATTTCTCCCAAACGGCGTTCCGCACGGTAATCCAAGCCCAAGCCGGACAACCTACAACGGTGAACTTAACTGGCTTCCGTTCAGGTTCTGTAAAGTATATTGATGTGTGGGCGAGACCTCTAACTTCTAGTCAACAACCTATTCCGGGTTCTAACTGGAACTGGACTCCTTTCACGCAAGTTCAGATGCTAATTAACGGTCTCGTGATGTACGATTCACGCAATACGAATAACGGTCTATGGTCGCTATGTGACCGTAAGACGCCTGCACAGGTAGATACAACTTCTCTAGCGGCGGCTGGCGACAACTCTCAAGCGGTTCCTACGCCGACGGTGATGCCTTGGACTCCTATCCAACTTGGACAAATCTCTGAGTCCGGTTGCTTTGAAAGTGATGTAGCGCTCGGTTACCCTATCCAAAACAGCGTAGTCAATCTTGCCGTAACTCTACCCGTCAGCGGTTACTATGAAATCTCTGCGGCATACCACTATGCTGCGTCCCTCGTATTCACCAAGAACACGGCCGAGTATGTATTCTAAGCATAATACCAAATCTGGAATTAATAAAATGAAACCAAAATAATCAAGGTTGAAATCAACTCTGATTATTTTTTAAGGAACTATTGAACTATAAGAAATTAATTCTCTGTTGCAAGTAGTGTGATTTGGAAGTTAGGATATGACCCGGTAAATGTTGAACCGAATTGTGATATTTGAGGAAGAGGAACTAACTCACCATATTCATCGTATACTGCAATATCTAACCAATCAACGATTGCGTCTTTATTCCACATTAGAGTTTTAGGATTTGAAAATTGACGATGGATTAAGAAAGGTTGATAGAATGAATCTACATTTTGTGCTATAGATATTTCATCTGCAATGTATAGGCGGCATACAAGGGCTTGAGAAGTTAGAGGGTCAGATGAACCATCTTTTTGGTGTGAGTAGTAGTTGAGTTTTTCAGATACAATATCAATATATTGCGTATATACAAGACCAGTAGGATTACCGGTAATTGTTGAACCAACCGGACCAGGAGGGAACGGAGGAGTAGGAGATTGAGCAACAGGTAGTTGGTCCCATAGAGGGTCTTCTGCTGATAATACATAATCTGCATCAGCCCATACCATGCAATTACCTACAACGGGTAAATTAGGCATTCTTACAGGCGCTTCTTCATAAACTTGTTTTAGAGTTGTAGTTCCACTTGGAGAAGCCCAGAATCCAAGACCATCGCACCAATCAGAGATTTGCACTGTTGGATAAAACGCTTTTAGTTTGTTGTTTGCATATATTAGAGCAGCATCAACTAATTCCGGGTCAGTTGTGTTATTCCAAGGAACTCCTAGTTGAATGTCCTGTGTAGCAAATCCAAGAATCATTTTAGTAGACCCTCCAAGGTCTTGCGCTCTCTTAACGAGGAAAGCCCATTGAGTTACATTGTCGTTAAAGTAAGCACCACCCGGCAACCATTCGGCTTCTTCGTTATACATTTGAGGAAACACTTGACTGAAAAATTTCAGTTGGTTAGGATGGATTTGAGCGTCTTGAGAAATACCACTACCGTTATTATATGTTGATAATGCGGCAGTAGGAGTTGGGAATGGTTGATAATTGCCTAGGGCGTTTGTAGGAGCCGTATTTTTAGTTAGTAAAGTTGTAGCCGGACTTAGTGGCGCTATACTAAAGATTTTACTGGGCGAACCATAAGTTGCCCATGCAGTACACAATGTCTTACAAGTTGCAATCATGTAATTGTATGTTGAAGGATACGGGCCAGTTTCAGGAACAGGAGGAGAAACAGCAACAGGAACAGCAGGAAGATTTCCACCACCTGAAGCAGGACGATTAGGATTACCACCCTGACCGATGTTTTCTAAATCCAGATTTAAACCATCGAAATAAAATCTTTGTCCTGTAGAATCTACAAGACCGGACGCATTCCAATTTAGTTTGTTCCATGAAGCATCACCAAGACCTAGTAGAACATATGCTACTGTTTGCATAAAATCACTTGCTTGTTGTGTTGATGCTAGAGAACCAAGCATATCATAATAAAATCCACCAAGAGATACTTGAATCTTTACTCCGGCTTGTTGTCTTGCTTTCAAATAATCTCCTGATTGAGGAGAAGCGTTTGCTCCTGATGTAGAATACGACATAGTTCCAGCAAGATTTGAAGGTTGTCCGGGCTGTGATGTTAGAAACAAATCACCCCATTTAGGAGCGTTATCAGTATTAATATACCAATTCACATATTGGTTTGTCTGGTAAATATTAGGACCGTTAATTAAAAAGGTTACCATTGCGTTGGTAGTCAGAGTGGTTGGTGTTTTTAATCTCTTGGGAATAGATACAGTTGCCGTAAGTTCGGATACTTGTTCATATTCAAATCCCATAGAATTAGCAAGAGAAGGACGAGTTAGATATTGCTGTTTGGGAGGTGCAGTAGTTGTAAGGGCATTGTACCAATATGTTTTTGTTGCGTTTAGAACATCCGGAACAGTTAGTGTATAAACTTTCGTGTTATCATTCCAAGTTACAGTAGGACCAGTAACAATCCCAGCAGTTGTAATAGCAGCATTCAAAAAATCTGCTAATTGTTCGGGTGTATAAAAACCCGGAGGAACAGTAACAGGAAGATTTACATCATCTCCTCCTGCATCAAATCCATCAAAAAATATGAAATTGTTGCGTTCAGTAATGTTAGGAATATACATTGGGAATCTAATCTCTGAAACACCAACGCGTGTAGCGTAAGATTGCATGAGTGCTTGAGGTCTTCCTAATCTGAATTTGTTCCAAGGTTGAGAGATAGGAGGTCCACCGGGTTGAGAACTTACAGAGCGGTTTTTAGAATCAAGAACAAGGAGTTGTGTTGCTTCTGTTCTTGATACGACAGTTTTTACTGATTGAGGGTCAGTTGATACATAATCAAAATTGTGATACGCCATTTATTTATTGTAAGAGAAGAAAAATATGATTAATTCTTTGACGAAGGAGAACTAATTTTCAGTAGCAAGTAAAGTAATTTGGAAGTTAGGGTAAGAACCTTCGGCGGTTGTTGAACCATAATTTATTGAAGGTAAAGGAACAAGTTGACCGTATGCATCATATACAGCAATATCTAACCAATCAACTACTGCATCTTTATTCCACATTACAGTTTTAGGTGTTTTGAATTGTCTATGAATTAGGAAAGGTTGGAAGAAATTTCCTTCATTTTGTGCTATAGATATTTCATCAGCAAGATATAGACGACATATTAATGCTTGAGATGTTAGAGGGTCAGATGAACCATCTTTTTGGTCTGAATAATAATTTAGTTTTTCAGATACAATATCAATATATTCTGTGTATAGTGATTCAGTAGGATTCCCGGTAAAAGTATAAGGTGCTCCTGATTCGGCTAATCCAAGTCCGGATGCTTGGTAAAAAGTAAATCCTAAAGTTCTAGCCAGAGATGATTGTTTATTGTAATTGTCTTCATCTACTTCTGCAGGTATATTAGGATTGATAAACGGATTATTCCAGATTAGTAACCAAGATTGATTACCATCATCACCACCAGTAAAAGTATAACTGCTTGTATTTTCGTCATAACTTAGTACAGGAGGGTCGTTGAAAGCAAAAGCAGTAATTTGTAAGTTGATAGCAGTTACAAGTTGGGCTGGCGTATAGTAACCCGGGGCGAGAAGAATCTCAACAGATTCAGTTCCTAATCCTTTTGAAGATTCAATAAAGAAATAATTATTTTTAGTTGTGATGTTAGGAATATACCAAGGAAATCTAATCTCGGAAACTCCTACTCTTGTTGCGTAAGATTGCATGAGTGCTTGAGGTCTTTGAAGACGGAAATAATTCCAAGGTTGAGAAATAGGAGGTCCACCGGGTTGAGCAGTTATATTTCTGTTTTTAGAATCAAGAACAAGAACTTGTGTTGCTTCAGTTCTTGATACGATAGTTTTTACATCTTGAGCATCAGTTGATACATAATCAAAATTATGGTAAGCCATTTATTTACTTATACAGAAGAAATTATAATGAAAACTTTTTCTTGAATTCTCGTATGTTAGTATTTATACTTTTAGAATCTCCCCATAGTATCCAGCGAGATAAGGAACCGGCTGATTTGGGGTTGTTCCAATCCTCTCTTGCTTTATGTCTTGCTAAGTAAAGTTCTCTCCGATTTTTGTCGCCATGTTGAGTGTAATCTTCCATACCTGCAAATCCAAAATCAGTATGAGTTCCATCATCGAACGTTGCCCGGTATTTTTTAGATTTCAGAGGACTCACGGATACCTTCATTTATTTAGTAGTATATATTTTTTTAAAAGGGTTGTTGATAAACAAGTTCAACGCCATTCTTTAGAGTTTGTGTGTAATAGCGTCCGGACCCAAGAGGGTCATGTTGACGGAATCGGAAGAAATGTTCTGTAATATCTACTTTGACTGCATGATATTTGTGTTCCATAACCCAATGTGTGGCTTCGGAAAGTGAGAACCGGGAACGAGGAACGAGAATAGTTTGTAGCATTTATTATAGCATAATATTATTTAATGCAACCAATAATTCTTTTTCTGTGTCTTGTAATTCCAAATACCAATTTTTTTCATCTGAATAAACTTTGTAATAACCTCCATGACCTCTCTCCTTTAACCATTCTTTGCATTCATTTATAGTAGGAAATGCTTGTCTTGAAAAAATATATTGCATTTATTATATTAGGTGATAATAAATGACTCATCATAGAATCATAGACCATATGACTCGTGAAGATATTATTGATTGTATCCATCGTGCTAAGTGTTTGAAATTAAAAGGATTGAAATTAGATAAGATGACTAAAGAAGATATTATATTGCATCTACAAAGTCAAAAATGCCCGGAAATAAAGAAGTTGATGAAACCTATTTCTTGACTGAAAGGAAACTATTCAAACTTCACGATACAAGGACCACGAAAAATAACTGAAAACTTTTCTGTTGGAGTTTTTTGAACTTTTTGTTCGTAATATGCTTTTTGCTTTTCTCTAATTCTGGGTTTGTTCTCTTCGTAATATTTCCTCATGCGTTCTTTATGTTTCAAATAGTATAATTGATTGGGAGTTAGTTCGTCCATTTATTTAATAGATAGAAAAATTGTTTGCGTGTGAATCACACATACAAACAAACTTGTGTTGTTGCCGTTCTCTTAATTGAGGTTGGCTAAGTTGGGTGGAAGATGCAGGCAGAACCCATTAACTCTTCAATATAGATTGAGAGAATATATTTGATTCATTATTCAGTTTTGCGTATAAGGGATTCATAATTAAACATTTCATCCCTATGATTCATTTCTAATTTATTTAGAGCATTAAATAGTTTTTTCTTAAACATGTCGTGAAATCTTACATTTCTTATAGCATGTTGAGATTGTATTTCCGGGTTTCCAGTATATAAATTTTTATAGTCATTTACAAACTTGCGAATAAGGTCATATTTTTGTTTTGCTTTGTTGTATTCTACTTCATAATCTTCAGTAAATTCCATTGCGTCTTACCTGGTTTTGCTTAATTTTATATATTCCGTTTTTCATTTTTTATGCTTGACGAGTTAAAAATCTTCTCGTCATAAGTTTAGGTTGAAAATATAGAGAAACCATCCCGGCAACATCTTGAGGTTCAAATGGTTTACAACTGAAAACATCTAAATACATATCATCAGTTTCTTCACAAAAATGTGCAGTAATATTTGAAGTTTCAATTAGTTGAACAAGTGTATAACCTGCCTTATTTCCTGAACCAAAATGTTCTATGTGAGGTTCTCCAAAGGGAACCATATCAATCTTTCTTACAAGTTCTTTTGAAAAGCAATAGATATTTTGACTACATCTAATTGTGCGAGGAATACATTTTGAAGCATCGAGTAATAAATGATAGCCCCACGACATTGTTTATTTATTATATATATTTTAAAATATTTATTTATTATAAAATGTCGGAGGATGAGGTTATAATTGAATGGTCCTCACAACTAGAAGATATACTTGCAAAAGAAGGTGAAAGATGTCGTGGATTGGCTTGGTTGCATACTCGTGCTGAAACATTAACCGGGAACTATAATGCCTGGATTCAAGTTCCGGTTATTATACTATCTACTTTGTGCGGAACAGCATCTGTTGGTTCTACAACTTTATTTGATGGAGATACGAAATCATCTTCAATTGCAATTGGATTAGTTTCGATAGGCGTTGGTATTCTAAATACTCTTGGAGGATTCTTTGCATTTGCTAAAAGGTCTGAAGCACACAGAAT
>Ga0114975_10001775_pt1 | contig 15038 bp, 25 predicted proteins | sample S_130626_EF_Meta_FD_87031 | JGI IMG/M metagenome (GOLD analysis project Ga0114975, IMG submission 87031) | Freshwater microbial communities from Lake Simoncouche, Canada to study carbon cycling - S_130626_EF_MetaG | ecosystem: Environmental > Aquatic > Freshwater > Lake | place: Lake...
GAACAGAAAGATCAACAGCTGGCAGGTCGTCAGATACCACCAGACCTGGATGAGGCATTAGCTATCCGAGAGGATAACACCTCATCCACCCCTGCCCGTACTACATTCGGCACAGAATTCCCAAAGAACCCTGTGCGAGGACAGATGTTCCTTTCATTGGATACATGGCCCAGCGTGCTCTATAAATGGAACGGTACTAAATGGATCAAGGTAGACAAGGAACAGAACACCAGCTACCTCAATGAGGAAGGCCTTGCTAAGCTCTGGGCAGACCAACTGAGAGTAGGTAGGATCGCTTGGAACGATCTGACAGAGAACGAGCAGAATGCAGTCATGCCATACATGACGAGGGATCATGATTCCCGATAACAAGATAATAACAGCACCAGATCTAGAGCATAGCAACATGATGAAGGTCATGTTGGTAGACTTCGATTGGAGGGAAGCAGAACTGTTTGCTAGCATATCTAGGCGCAGTCCAGTCCCATTGGTGATATATGTCTATAATCAGACCGAAGACGATCACGCATGGTGTTTAACTGCTGCTAGGCAATCAGATAGCGTGTTGGTCAACTGTGTCAACAGGACTCCATTAGAGATGCTTAAAGGATATCTGCTCAGCTTGCCACAGGCTGTAGCATACGGTAAGAACGATAACTCGTTCATGGCTAGAACCACACATCACGACATATCCATATGGTTCACAGAAGTGATAAAATACTATACAAGTCCAACGAGAGGAAAAGATGGCGGAATTCAATGATCTGAGGCAGAGAGGCCTCTATGTAGAAGTACATAACAACGATGTCAACAAGGCACTACGCAAGCTAAAGAAGATGTTGCAGTCAGAAGGACTGTTCCAGACCCTGCGTGAGCGCGAACGCTTCGAGAAGCCCAGCATGAAACGCAAGAAAGCCAAGGCTCGTGCGGTCAAGCGTTGGGCGAAGAAGAAGAAAGATTTGAAAGAAATCTACGGATAACCCTTGACATCTCACTGAGGAAATGCTATATATTGTTAGTAGGATGCTTAACAGGTCCTACCAATTGTCTTGCTTAAACAAAGGAGATAAAACAATGACAAATGCACAACTTACTCGCTTCGACCTCACCCCATTCCATCGTTCGACGATCGGATTTGATAGGATCTTCAATGACCTAGATAGGGTGTTCACTAACTCAGCGGGCACACAGACCTACCCTCCATATAACATAGTTCAAATCAACGAGAACGAGTTCGAGATCGCTATCGCTGTCGCAGGCTTTAGCATGGAGGATCTGGATATCACACTGGATCACAACGATCTGACCATCGTGGGCAGCAAGTCCACAGAGACAGAAGATACTGTGTTCTTACACAAGGGTATTAGCTCTCGTGATTTCCAGCGTGTGTTTACCGTAGCTGATCACGTTGAAGTAGCAAGTGCTACGCTAGAGCTAGGTCTGCTAAAGATCAAGCTGATTCGTAACGTGCCTGAGGAACTGCAGCCTAAGAAGATTGCAATTACCTACGCAGGCTAATATAATATAATAACGTAGCAGGGCAATTCCGCCCTGCTACATTAAATATGTGAGCACCATGACAGATTCAGATACCAAGATTACGAACAAGATTGAGATACGCACAGACTTGGTTCCTCCAAGCAATTACAGCGTCATCTTTGTCAATGATAATGTGACCACTGTAGAATTTGTCATCGCAGTGTTGATCAGCATCTTCTCATACGAACACCCGGATGCATTGATCATGACGCAGAAGATCCATGAGGATGGACTAGCTGTGGTAGCTGTATATTCCTACGAGATGGCTGAACAGAAAGCACTAGAGACCACTATGATGGCTCGCAATAACAGTTTCCCACTGATGGTAAAGATCGAACCTAGCTCTTGATGAACTTAGGATAATATATCGCTTGTGATAACTTATCCTCTGGACTGCCACCAGGATTGCTGACATATCTAATGCCGTCAATCATCTGATCATGCGTGTGATGAAGATGCCCAAACGCCCATATCTTGACCTTGCTCATCGTATCGTGCATCAGCACATTCTCTAGGAAACTATTTCCTTGCATGCTCATGGTCTCGATCGGTATGTGACTATCGGGAAACCACGCTAGCTTCCTATTAGGTACAGTGTGTGTCACTAACACGATGTCTTTGATGGTGTTATCCATGGAACAGTGTTGGACAGCATTGCTTAGATATTCTGCATCTTCCATAGCCATCTGCCATTGTTCGATCAACAGCTCTTGATCCCTGCCATGGTCCATGAGCCAATGCCAGCATTCCTGTTTCGTGATATAAGGTTCTCCGAAATCAAAGCTATACCATCCGTTGCAGCCTATGAATGCGGTTCTATCTAACACTATGGTGTTTCGATATAGATACGTGATGTTGCGATATTTGTCGAACTTCTCAGCAATCTCTTCTCGACGTTGATTTATGTTGTCTTGGTTTCGATGTTCGTGATTGCCGTCTAGATATACCACATGCTTATAGTTCTTGCTGATGTCTAATACTGTGCTGTATACTTCGTCTAGATCTTGGCTGATATCTCCAGCAACGACAGCTATCAAACTAGTACCGAGACCTTCCCAGTTTACCTGTCTGTCTCCCCAAGTCTCTACATGTAGATCGCTTATCAAATCAAATTGCATTGTCGACTAATTCCGTTTATAATAATTACATGATGCAGATAGTATTTGACGAGAAACTGGCTCAAGAGATGAAGGATAGATACACAGTGTTGGAACTTGACACTGTGATGCACGAAGGGTTGACAAAACCGATCGTGCTGCATGCTGTCGTGGATAGGATTCCTATAGATGAGATTCCGTTGACGGAGAATCATATGGAATTGCATCAGCAGCTGATAAGCTATTACAAGTCTGGTGATTGGCAGAGCGTACAATCACTCATTCCTTTCCTGACAGGAAAATGGGGAGGAGAATTGGATAGCTTCTACGAGAACATTGCTGAGTTCGTACGGACCAATAATGTGGATGGATGGACAGGCATACGCAATACTGTTCCATCGGTTGACAAAGATATATAATATGCTATTATGAGAAACTGGCCGGCATAGCTCAGTTGGTAGAGCAACTGATTTGTAATCAGTAGGTCCGGGGTTCGAGTCCTCGTGTCGGCACCATATAGTTTTGAGGGTAACATGTTATATCTAAATGATAGCAAATGGGTAACCACACTACGCAAGCGATTTGGCATCGATAAGCCACAGTTTGCAGAGATACACAAATGGGAAGATATCGACGCTCGCATCCGCCGACAGCAGCCAGTAGGGTGGTTCCTCACTGAGACGCTGCCAGATTTCATCGAGGATGTACACCGGATCATCACTAGCCCTTACTACAACACTCGCTATTATATCCGCAATCGCTTCTTCCGCAAGACGCATGTGCTGCGTACAGACTGCCCGCCTGGGCAATATTGGGATACTGACGAGCGTATCCTTAGTGCCATGGCCAATGCCATCATTGACTATGTGGAAGTGGAATTGGCATTCAAACACAAGTGGTGTGGATCTGATGAAGTGCCCAACGCGGTGTGGCGTAACAGGCGTTGTCCCGAACTGGGGCTCAAATACCTAGAATGGGAGATGACTCTAGATGATCCTGCACTAGACGAATACAGCCGTGCTGACAGCCAGGCAAAAACATCAAGAGAAATTAAAGTCATCTACGACTGGGCCAAGGCTCGTCCTGATCGGCCAGATCCCATGGAAATCAGCGGTTGGAGTGAATTTTGTGCCAAGTATCCCAGCACGTGGCGTAAACAAGAGGCGCCCGAACAAGCAGAGGAATCTGCAGTTGCACTTAAGAAACTTCGCGAGATCGAAGCACAGTACGAGCAGGAAGATGAAGACATGCTGATCCGCATCATCAAGATACGCAGAAGCCTCTGGACATGAAATTACCTAGATCATTCTGTTGGCGACCGTTCGTCGAGCTGCATATCAATCAGCATAATAGCTATGCACCGTGCTGCAAGTTTATATCCAACAACATGTATGGATCCGACACGGAGTCGGACGATATACATCGAAAAGTACGAGATGCGATACTCGAGGATAGATGGCATCCGGGTTGCCGATCGTGCAATGATATAGAGAACTCGGGTTTTTCCAAGAGCCACCGGCAAAATTATCGAGGACCTAAGGATAAGAATCTCGTCTTAGAGAATAGATTTTCATTGAGACACTTAGAGATAATAGTAGATAACGTGTGCAATCTAGCTTGCACTACCTGTAGTCCTTTTCACAGTAGCAGATGGGAATCGGAGAACAAGAAGATGGGGGATACGACAAAGTATCCTTCGATTCTTAAGATACAGGATCGGTTCTTATATGAGCCTTGGATATGGCAGGACGTAGAGCATCTCGTGTTATACGGTGGAGAACCTATGTATAGCAAGAATGTATTGGATCTATTGAGATGGGCCACGAGCAACGGATTCTCAGAGAACATCGAACTCATGTTCTATACTAACGGAACGCAGTTCAATGAGAACATCATACAACTGTTGAAATCCTTCAAATCAGTCAAGATAAGATTTAGCATAGATGCTACGAAAGATCGTTACGAATTATTGCGTTGGCCCGCTTCTTGGACCACGACGGTAGATAATTTCCAACGCATGTCCGAAATGCCGAACGTAGAGACAGGCGTCACATACACGCTAAGCATATTGAACATCATGCATGCTCTAGAAGACATGACCGACATCTCTACAGTACTGGGCACCGGCAGGATCGGAATAAATCTGTTGACAGATCCTCACTTCTTCTCGATCAGGCACTTGCCACAGGATATCAAGGATGTGTTGATAGCGAAGATGAGATCCCACCATTCACTTAATGCGATCATTCCAGAATTACAGATCAAAGGTTCTCCAGAGGAATTAGAGAAGGCTAAGGAACGATTACGGTCATTGGATCAACATAGGAAGACTGATAGGAGGATATTAGGTGACATCTTTGATTAAGATTGCTGTACTGTTAGCTACAGCATTGTTGATATCAGCATGTAGCCACCGGGTTCCCGATCAACTTCGAAACACGCTACGCAGTTACACACCACAATCTGCATGGATGACATCTCGCACTAACGATGCAGGTGTTGCAATCAATGCACCCGTATTGCTACGCATATTCAAAGACGAACATGCGTTAGAACTTTGGAAACAGAAAGGCGACAGCTATGTGTTGGTAGCCACGTTCGAGATCTGCAAGTATAGCGGTAGTCTCGGTCCAAAGAAGCGTGAAGGTGATCGGCAAGCACCTGAGGGCTTCTACGAGATAAAGCCACATCAGATGAATCCTGGCAGCAGAGAATGGCTCAGCTTTGACACCGGTTATCCCAATCAGTTTGATCGGTATCATCATCGTCATGGTAGCGCACTGATGGTACACGGCGGATGTTCAAGCATCGGCTGCTATGCTATCAAGGATGGACCGATGCAGGATCTATATGCAGTGATGCGTGATGCATTTGCTGCTGGACAGAAGAGCATACAGCTACAGATCTATCCCAAGCGCATGGGCATGATGTCAGATCTATCAGGCGAACATGCGGACTTCTGGAGTCAGCTACGCACGGGCTACTATGAGTTTGAACGCACGAAGAAGCCGCTAGATGTAGACGTGGTGGGCGGAAGATATATCATTAACATTCATTAATTATTATTGACAAAGCACCTGCTCCTTGCTATATTAGATGAAGGAGTAGTGCTGTGTTGATCATCGGATATAGAGGCAACGTGGATTGGACCAAGGTAAAGGACGCTTTCAAGCGTTGCACAGACTTGACTGCGGCAGAGATATCAGACATTGCCAATCGAATTAAGAAAGGCCAATCAGTGTCTATCTCGTATGATTTCGTGCTCCACGACGAGCTGAAGGACCTAGGACTGCTTATTAGATAAGCAGAAACGCAATAAATACATCATTAACTTATTCGGATGAATGATGAATTTTTGGCATTTGATTCATAAGGTCTACGATGCAGAATATCTAGCAAATGCTACGAGAGTAAAAGCATCCATAGTAGAGAAAGTATTGGCTGACATAGGATTCCGCCCTACTACTGTGTTTTTCGCAGCATACAATCCTGTTGCTGAATTGCTAACAGATCAGTTTGAAGTATACCTGCCTTCCGAGCAGATGCATTACACAACCAATGATGATATAATGATTGCTCCAGATGGCATGAAGTTCGATTGTGTCATAGCATTGGACGAATTCCTGACATATCAATCAGATGAAGCAGCACAGAAAGCTGCATTAGAGAAACTCGCAGACGTGTGCAACGGTTGGTTGATAACCACGTTGATGGATTACAAGAACCTAGCACCTTACAAGAAGAACCAAGTCGAGGTGCTCCACGATTACAAGAGCGATGCTATACTGCTGGAACAGAACAGCGCAGACCCGAGCGATAAGCAGAGATGGTCTAGCTATTTCTATGCGGTCACTGACCATAAGACGCTGGATACATATGGTCCCGTATCCAGGAGAACCATGTATTTCAAGCAGCTAGCCAAATATGCCAGCGATCTCGGTAGCACGAACTACATAGTACAGAAGAACACCCTGTATCGTGGTTTCGGCCGCAAGCATTGGGAGCATATCATAACCATAAGGTTCTAAATGAGCACTCAACTAGATATTGCCAGCCTTGTCGATCAGCAGATAAGACAGACATTAACCGAATATCTCGAAGGAATAAATCTCAAGTCATTGATAGATCAAGCAATGGCATTCGCAGTAAATGATATGGTATCTAAGATGTCAGTGCGAACTGCTGAGACGATGATCAAACAGAGAGATCTGTCAGACGAAGTGCTAGGCATAGCAAAAGAGAAGATAGACAGTCAGGTCGATGCTCAGGTAAAATCTTCGATTCGATCAGTGATTGCTGCTACTGATATAAAGAAATTAGTCGTCGATGCAGTAAACCGAGAACTTAAGATACATATCAATCAATACAATTTTCCAGAAGCTAGCATTCCTGCAAGAAGCATAGATTGGAAAGGATTGAAGCTTAGTGGTGATATGATAGATGGCGGAATCATCCAGAATTTTAACAGCGTGGGAATACAGGATAACGCCGCCGAGTGTCAGCTTACCATCGTTGACGGTATGATAGTAGCTGAAGGACAGTTCATCTCAGATAACATCGTTTCTAAGAAAGCTGAGATCGATGCTATCTCGGTTAATACCTTAGACATATCTGGCAACATCAGTCTAGGACAGCAAGCAAGAGACACCATATCATCGTTAGTCTCTGAGATCTTTAACAGTGATCTGGACATCGGCGAACATGCAATCACCAACGGCGTTGATAGATTGCTCACCCACCAATCGCTGGGACCCAGCATCGTCTATAGCAATATCCGTAAGCTAGGATTGCTACAAGATCTGAATGTATCCGGATCTGCTACTATCGGCAGCACTATGATAGTAAATGATCGAAAGGTAGGAATCAACACTGAGAATCCCAATGGTGCACTGACCGTATGGGACGATGATGCAGAACTATCTGTACTGAAATTAGCCAAGAAGCAGATGTTCATCGGATCTACTAGAGGTAGCGACATCATCATCGGAACCAACGCAGATGAACGCATGCGTATAGGCGTGAAGGAAGTATCCATATCCGGACCGTTACGCATCATGGGCATACGTTTTAGCGTTGCTGATGCAGTACCTGATAGGCAAGGTGAACCTAAGGAGATAGTCATGCTGATAAATGCAGGTCCAGGACAACCTATGTTCTATATGTGTCAGGGCAGCAATACTTGGGCTGCACTGGAGATCAAAGCGCCATGAGCTTTGGATTCGTCATCGGCAACGGTATCAGCAGGACAGCAGTACCTGCTAAGATGTATGACAAGAAGGACACTTGGGCATGCAATCTAGCATACAGAGATTTCACTCCTGCTAATCTCATCTGCTGTGATAGACACATTACCGTATCTGCCGTATCAGCAGGAATGAACACTAAGTGCCAGATGTGGACCAGAGACAGATGGTTTGGTGCTATCGAGATGCCCGGAGTAAAACCTCTGCCCAGCTTGCCGTTTCCCATAGAGATAAAACACGACAGGGAGATGGATTGGGGGAGCGGAACTTATGCTGCATATCTAGCAGCACTTAGCGAGCATGACATAATAGTGATGATAGGATTTGATCTGTGGGGGACGAAGGATCGTCGGGTCAACAACGTGTTTGCTGGAGAGGAAGGTTATGGTCCCAAGGATGCTGGTCCCGTAGGCCCAGAAGGATGGATACATCAGTTCGGCAGGATCTTCGCACACTTTCCGGACAAGCAGTTCGTGTTCCTCAATGAGGACGGCTGGGAAGCACCCGATGCATGGTCTGTATATGACAATTTCAACAAAGATGAACTGAGACAACTGAAGAATTTGTGAGGTATCGACATGAAAAGATTGATTGATTGGGTAAAGATGCTATTATATAGAAGACGCATGCGGAAACAGCTGGAAAGATTAAGGAAGAACGATCCGTTCATATATTAATATGCTCTTAGGAATCAACACTTACAATCACGATGCAAGCGTATGTCTTGTGAATCCACACAATCACGAAGTCGTGTTTGCTGCACATGCCGAACGATACAGCAGGCAGAAGAACGACAGCGAGCTCAATGCAGAACTGATCGAGGACATGCTAGACTACGGCGAACCTACCCAAGTGTGTTGGTTCGAGAAACCTTTCTCACGCAACCTCAGACAGATGTACAGCGGTGAAGGCATTCGCCCTTACAGCATCAAGAATCTGCTGAAGAGATACAAGCTAGGTGAACTTCCCATACACAAATACTCTCATCACGAGAATCATGCAGCGCAGGCATTCTATACCAGCGGCATGCGTCATGCAGGCATACTAGTGATCGATGCAATAGGCGAATGGGATACTACCAGCATATGGACTGCGGACAGCAACGGATTGCAGAAGCGATGGAACAGGCAGTATCCTTCCAGCATGGGGCTGTTCTATAGTGCTATCACCCAAGCATTAGGATTCAAACCTAACGAGGAAGAATACATCGTGATGGGCATGGCAGCATTGGGCGCACCTATACATGCACAGGCAATGCGAGATAGACTGTTCACATCTTTCAATCCTCCTAATTTCCGCACACGCCGGATGCACAAAGGTATCCGAGGGATGCTTCCCGGATACTGGCGAGCAGAGGACATTGCTGCCAGCGCACAGCTGATATGGCAGGACTATCTATTAGGTACGGTCATGTGGATGCGTAAGAAGTATAACATACGCAATCTCATCATAGCAGGGGGCGGTGCTCTCAACTGTGTGGCTAACGATCTGATCCGTTCCAGCGGTGCGTTTGATGAGATATATGTCCCACCAAACCCAGGCGATGCAGGACTAGCATTGGGTGCAATCGCAGCACATCTAAAAGCACCTATCAAGATGAAGCATGCTTATCTAGGATATGACATCCGTCGGCGTGTTCCGGTAGATGGAGTGATCAGCTTGCTCGAAGCAGGTGAAGTCGTGGGCATTGCTAACGGTCGTGCAGAATGGGGACCGAGGGCATTAGGCAATCGAAGTCTGCTAGCAGATCCGCGTGGACCAGATGTTAAGGACCGAGTCAATGCTATCAAGAAGCGTGAGGAGTTCAGACCTTTCGCACCAGCAGTGCTGGACGAATATGCAGACAGCATGTTCGAGATAGATCACAACAACATGGATTACATGCAGTTTGCAGTGAGGTGTTATGATCCTGAGAGCTATCCAGCGATCTGCCATGTGGATGATACCAGCAGGGTGCAGATGGTCAACAAGAACAATCCCAGCATCCTACGCACCATACTTGAAGTTTGGCATGCTAGGACTGGATGTCCTATGCTGTTGAATACCAGCTTAAACATCAAGGGAGAACCTCTAGTGAATAGCGTAGATGATGCTCGGAGATTCAGTTCTCTTAACAACGTAGTAGTTTTCTGATGGATGCATCTGACCTCTTCGACGGACGCATATGGTGTGCTTTTCCACGCACTACCGGTGAGGAGATGGATGAGATGTTTGCCTGGGCAGATGACAACGGCATGGACGTACTGTGTCAAGGAATAACGCAAGGCACGCCCTCTAACGAAGAAGATCAGGAATGGTATAGCATCTGGACGTTTGGTCACGATGACGAGAGGTTGATGTTCATGCTTAGATTTGGATCGGTTGACAGTTAAATGATCTCTTGCTAATATAACAGCATGAGGAAGATCCGTTGGGAAAAGGTACAAGGAAATCCATTATGGTTACGCGGTGTTCGCACACGCAATCCCAATCCCACCAGCTTCACTCAGGCTATGGAACCAGAACGCAATGCTGTCTACAATGAGATGAGACCGTTCATCGATCAGTCCAACGAGCAGGGATTGAATGTCAGATGGTTAGGGCAGGCGATGATAGCTTTCGAGAGCGAGGAAGATCTGTTGATGTTTGCTCTAAGATGGAGTTGACAAGCTACTGTAGCTGTGCTAATATGATAAAATGCGTAACATATTCATAATCTCCGACACACATTTCGGGCATGCCAACATGCTCCGGTTCACTGACAGCACCACGGGAGCCCGTGTGCGTCCGCAGTGGGAGAACGCCGACGACATGGACGAACACATGATTGCACAATGGAACGATGTAGTCCACGATCAGGACATCGTCTATCATCTGGGCGATGTCTACATAGGAGGCAATCGAGGCGTCACGATCCTGCCACGACTGCGTGGGCGCAAGCGTCTTATACTGGGCAACCACGATAACGGCAAGGATCAGAACCTGCATCGCCATTTCGAGAAGATAATGATGTGGCGTATGTTCCCCGAGTTCAACTGTGTGCTGACGCATGTTCCCTTACACGAGAGCACCATGTTCAAGGTAGAATATAATCTACACGGTCACATACATCAGAACGCCTCACCTTCACCGCAGCACATCAACTGCTGCGTGGAAGTGCAGGATTACACGCCTAAGAGCATAGAAGAATTGGTGCCGCAATGAAGACACGAATACACGTCAATCAGCATGTGATAAAGCGCAACGCCAAGGCAGGCGAGAGCGAACCAGTGCTCACTGTCAAGCAGGGACGCAAGAACACTTATGCTCATGAGGTAGAGATACTGGGTCCTAGCCGAGTGGTATACAGTCCTGAAAAACCTCTGAGCTGCGGTGCGAGAGTATGGGTAGAGACCGAATCAGAAGTAGTGTTCGTTAGATGAGCAATGTTAAGCGTGTATATGATCTGAAGGATGATGACGAGTATCCATACGTCGCTCATCTTAGGGCTCTGCCAAAGGAGTTTTCACTTGACTGGCTAGAGGAACGTGCTATAGTTTGTAGTAAGATTGGTCGCATATTCTTCTTCAAGCACGAAGAGGATAGGCTTGTATTTTTGATGAAGTGGGCAAGAGATGTTGACTGACACCAAGCGAATCGGTTTCTGCTGCAAGTGGCTAGATGAACGTGGCACGACCGACGATAAGACTATGAACACTCGTGCTACAACCGTAGCATGGCTCAAGCGGCAGACCAAGGCCGAAGCTGAGCAACGGCTGTGGGACATCATGCAGCATAACACTGCAGCCACACTCAACTTGGTCAAGCGAGTAGGAGAGATGGATGGACACCTTAGGATGGTGCGTTTGGGCAGCGATCTTCTGCCTGTCTATACAGAGCCTAATTTTGGCTATTTTCATAATGATCCAGATGTTAAGTCTTTCTGCGAAAGAGCGTTCGCGGAGATCGGCGATGTGGCACGTCGCAATGATGTACGGCTTAGCTTTCATCCTAGCCAGTTCACTGTCATGGCCTCTGATAATCCGAACATTGTTGAAAGGTCTATAGAGGAGTTCGAGTATCACACTAACATGGCTCGTTGGATGGGCTATGGTCGTGAGTTTCAGGACTTCAAGATCAACGTACACATCGCAGGTCGATTAGGACACGAGGGCATCCGTGCTGCTTATCAGCGTCTCAGTACCGAAGCTCGTAACTGCATAACTATCGAGAACGAGGAGAATGCTCATGGACTCGATGACTGCCTTATGCTCCGGGATATCTTGCCTATCGTTCTTGATGTCCATCATCATTGGGTCCGTGAAGGTGAATACATTTCGCCAGGCGATCACCGTGTACAGATGGTTGAGGACAGCTGGCGTGGTGTTCGGCCTGTTCTACATTATTCTGTTAGCCGCGAAGATTATCTTCCAGCTCATGGACGTGATGTGATGCCCGAGATGGGCATACTGTTAGAGAGCGGACACAAGAAGCAGAAGCTTCGCGCACACTCAGACTTGATGTGGAACACAGCAGTCAACAAGTATGTTGGTACCTTCTGGCCTCGTTTTGACATCCAGGTAGAAGCTAAGGCAAAGAATCTAGCGAGTGCTGCGCTTTTCGCAGAGCTGAAATGCTAAGAAACATGTTGCAATGCAACAAAAGATATTGCATCGCATATAAATATCATGTAATATAAGAACTTAACCAAATCAAAGGAGACTAACATGACCGACTATAACATTAACCAGACCCTCGACCAGTATGCAACCAGCATGAAGATGATGCTCGGCTACGTTCCTAACAAGGACTTCAAGAGCATCTGCCAGAAAGCTATCGAACTGCAGGTTGAATCGACCAAGCTGTTCCTAGACACTGTTAACGACAGCTTCAAGAAAATCGCAACTGCTGGCAAGTGACTGATAAATATTCCTAGTAAGATCTATTAGGAGACAAATCAATGATCGAAGCAATCGGTGGACTGGTTTTTCTAGGTGTCGTAGGTTACATCATCCACAAGATGTCAACCAAGAAAGAGACCTTCGAACAAGCAGTGAAAGAAACAGTACAAGAAGTTAAGGCTACAGAAGCTAAGGTAGAAGCAGCAGCAACGGAAGCAAAGGCCGAAGTTGCTGCAATAGAAGCCAAAGTAGAAGCTGTGGTAGCTGAAGTGAAGACCGAAGTAGCAGCAGTAGAAGCGAAAGTAGAAGCTGTTATAAAGAAGGTCAGGAAACCTAGGAAGAAGAAGGGCGAATAATGCCCTCGCTACTAAAAATAGGGGCATTTAGCCCCTATCTTTTTGGTTGACAGACATGTGTTCTATGCTATTGTGTATTATAGGGAACGAAGGAGATACACATGTTTGCATACCGTCTTTACGCTGCTACCCAATTGCTTTTGTGCCACGTTTTTTGGGAATATCCCCGTTTTTCTGACCGCGCTTTTGCGCTCCAAGTACGCTTAGCTACCGCTTTTCCGCGCTATGCTCGCTACTACACTTTCGCAACTCGCGCTCACGCAACCATCTAATAGGAGTTCAATAAAATGGGTATGGTAGTAGATTGCAGCACCGAGTTTAAGATCCGCCAGCAGGTCAATCGTGTACGGCAGATCGTTGAATCTAAGGGTTTCGCAGACAAGGTAATGATCACGATCGAGCCTAACGAAACTACGGATACTGGTTATGGTATCGTAGTGTATGATAAGGCTACGCATCAGAAATTAGAAGTAAACATGGATCTGTTCAAAGGAGCGACAGCATGAGTGAATTATTGATCGAATACGCAGTTCTCGTGCGTCTGCCGGATAACATGGGAACGGTCACCGAAGTGACAGTCCATGCTTTCGATTCTTACACTGCCTGTCGAATTGCTGAGGCTATGACAAGCGGACATAGCATGACCGCTCGCAGGAAGTAAATCATTTCTTATCGCTGTTGCCGAAGAAGAAGCCTATGATAGTGGCAACAGCGGTACCTAGCAAGAAACCAAGTATGATATCTGCAAAGTGTGCTGCCTTCTCTGGCATCGGTGCAAAGGTCACTGCAAAGAAATATACAGCACTTACTATGCTCCAGAACCAAGCAAACAGATATACAAAATGATCACCGTGTGCTGCAGCATCTGCAACGCGATTCCTAGCATCTGCCACGTCTTTCTGTTCAGTCTCTGTTAGATTTGACATCATTTATCCCTCATCGATGCTAATATTTATATGGTATTTGTTTGATTTCGGCGTCTAGATAAATATTTCCATGCGTATATTGCTATTTCTTGTCGCATTATTGTCAGTTTCTCCTGCATCTGCATCTGAGCAACTGTTTAGATTCAACAACCCTAGCTTCAGCGGCGATGGGTTCTCTAGCCATGCGCTCACTATCGAGAACATGGAATACAATCGCAAGCAGGCTATCAAGCAGGAAGATAAGGCTGTACTGGATGCCATTGCAACTGCTGCTAAGAACACCAATCTCAACAAGTTCTTGAACAACCTAGAGAGTCGCATCTACGCACAGCTTAGCCTGCAGATGAGCAATGCGATGTTTAGCGATGGATCTACATCGGGTAGCATGAATTTCGAAGGTACTACCATCAGCTGGATCAAAGATGTTACAACCAACATGATCAAGCTAACGCTGATCGATCCTACTGGTAACAAGACAGAGATATCAGTGCCTATCGGGAGTTTCAAGTTTTGAGGAACATAGCATCGATATTGCTGCTGGCTACACTGCTGGCAGGCTGCACACTTGGAATGAAAGAACCGCCTAAGAGCGTAGTGCCTAGCGATGAGCCAGAGATCATCACTAAACCTAGATTGAACGAGATGAACACGATCCGTGGTCCCGACGGTCCGGTGATACCTATAGCAGTATACAGCTTCACGGACAAGACCGGCCAGCGCAAACCAAACGACAAGTTCAGCACTTTCAGCAGCGCAGTGACGCAGGGATCGGAAGTGTTCCTCATCAAGGCACTCCAGGATGTAGGCAACGGTAAGTGGTTCAAGGTAGTAGAACGTGTAGGACTGGACGATCTGATCAAGGAACGCCAGCTGATACGAAACCAGCGTGAGACCTACGAGGGACAGAACGCAAAGCCACTGGCACCTATGATGGTTGCCGGAGTCATGCTGCAGGGCGGTGTGATAGGTTATGATAGCAACGTAGGAAGCGGAGGCATTGGTGCTCGCTTCTTGGGAA
>Ga0114975_10001776_pt1 | contig 15034 bp, 8 predicted proteins | sample S_130626_EF_Meta_FD_87031 | JGI IMG/M metagenome (GOLD analysis project Ga0114975, IMG submission 87031) | Freshwater microbial communities from Lake Simoncouche, Canada to study carbon cycling - S_130626_EF_MetaG | ecosystem: Environmental > Aquatic > Freshwater > Lake | place: Lake...
GATTTCCCAAGCACATATAAATTTGCATTTAATGATACATCCTCAGAAACAAACAGACGAGCATTCATAGATACATCACTAGTAACAAACAAACGACTGTTCATGGAGACATCACCGTTAATAAACAAACGACTATTCATGGATACATCGCCCTGTAAAATTGTTCGTCCGACTGCATACAAATTTGCATTTAATGATACATCTTTTGATACAAATAAACGCGCATTCAAAGATACATCGCTACTTACAAACAAACGACTGTTCATTGAAACATCGCCCTGTAAAATTGTACGTCCAAGTACATACAAATTAGCATTCAATGATACATCTTTAGAAACAAATAAACGAGCATTCAAAGATACATCGCTACTTACAAACAAACGACTGTTCATAGAAACATCACCGTTTATAAACAAACGACTGTTCATAGAAACATCACCTTGATTGACTGTTTTACCAAGTGTATATAAATTGGAATTCAAAGAAACATCGTTAGAAACAAATAAACGAGCGTTCATAGAGACATCACTTGAAACAAACAATCTGGAATTCATAGAAACGTCACCATTTATAAACAAACGACTGTTCATAGAAACATCACCTTGTTGAATTGTTCGTCCAACTGCATATACATTTGCATTAAATGATGCATCTTTTGATACAAATAAACGCGCATTAAAAGATACATCACTACTAACAAACAAACGAGAGTTCATAGATACATCACCGTTTACAAAAAGGCGGGAATTCATAGAGACATCGCCTTGTAAAATGGTTCGGCCAAGTGCATACAAATTTGCATTCAAAGAGACATCATTTAAAACAAACAATCTGGAATTCATAGAAACATCACCATTAATAAACAACCGACTGTTCATAGATACATCACCTTGCTGAATGGTTCGTCCAAGTACATAGATATTGGCATTCAAAGAAACATCATTAGAAACAAATAAACGAGCGTTCATAGAGACATCACTTGAAACAAATAATCTTGAGTTCATAGAGACATCACCGTTTACGAAAAGGCGGGAATTCATAGAGACATCGCCTTGCTGAATGGTTCGTCCAAGCGCATATACATTTGCGTTCAAAGAAGTATCGTTACTCGCAAAAAGTCTACCACCCAATAAAAAATCACCAGTTTGAGTAGTAGAGCCAGTTACGTTTAATTTTCCACCGACTGTGAGATTATTTGCAATATTTAAGTTGTTACCCATAGACACATCATTTCCAATAAACAAACGACTATTCATAGAAACATCACCGTTTACAAAAACACGGGAATTCATAGAAACATCGCCTTGATAAATTGCTTTCCCTAGAATAAACATATTTCCATTAAATGATGCATCCCCGCTTGTAAATAAACGCGACCCAAGTTTAGTATCAAACATTACATTTAATCTGCCGTTCAATGATATATCTTCACCAACTATAAGTGAATAATTCGTAACATTTGTATAAATAATGTTTGATTGTGTATATTGGGCTACATTTAAACGACCTAATATTGTTAGGTCTTTTGAAATATTAACATTCCCTCCAATATTTAATGCATTCGTAACGTTTATACTATTAAACGAAACATCGCTGTATGTATTCAATTCCTGATTGGCACCAGGGCCAGTTGGACCTGTGTAACCTGTCGTTCCTTGTAATCCATCAACACCTTGAACGCCCTGTACACCCTGTACACCCTGCACACCCTGTATACCTTGAATACCCTGTAAACCACTAATACCCTGCAAACCTTGTGGTCCTTGTATTCCTTGAGGACCAGTAGCACCAGTGTTTGTTGAAAATCCTGCTACACCTTGAGGACCTGTATAACCAGTATAACCTGTAGAACCTTGTGGACCAGTATAGCCTGTAATCCCCTGTGTTCCCTGAGGTCCAGTGTAACCAGTAGGACCTGTAGCACCAGTATTCGTTGAAAACCCAGCAACACCTTGAGGACCAGTATAACCTGTATAACCTGTATAACCTGTAGCACCAGTATTCGTTGAAAACCCAGCAACACCTTGAGGACCCGTATAACCAGTGTAACCAGTATAACCTGTGTAACCAGTATACCCTGTAGTTCCAGTATAACCTGTATAACCTGTATAACCAGTATAACCAGTATAACCTGTATAACCCGTGTAACCTGTTACACCTGTATAACCTGTATAACCCGTGTAACCTGTTACACCTGTATAACCCGTGTAACCTGTTACACCAGTATAACCAGTATAACCTGTATAACCTGTATAGCCAGTGTAACCTGTTACTCCTTGTAAACCTTGTGGACCTGTATAACCTGTATAACCTGTATAGCCTGTTGCACCAGTATTCGTTGAAAACCCAGCAATACCTTGAGGACCCGTATAACCTGTATAGCCAGTGTAACCTGTATAGCCTGTGTAACCTGTATAACCCGTTGGTCCTTGCAAACCTTGTGGACCTGTATAACCTGTATAACCTGTTGCACCAGTATTCGTTGAAAACCCAGCAATACCTTGAGGACCCGTGTAACCTGTGTAACCCGTATAACCTGTGTAACCCGTATAACCCGTATAACCCGTAGTTCCAGTATAACCTGTGTAACCCGTATAACCCGTAGTTCCAGTATAACCTGTGTAACCTGTGTAACCAGTATAACCAGTGTAACCTGTGTAACCAGTAGTTCCAGTAGAACCCGTATAGCCAGTGTAACCAGTGTAACCAGTGTAACCAGTGTAGCCAGTGTAACCAGTTATACCTTGTAACCCTTGAGGGCCTGTATAGCCAGTGTAACCAGTATAACCTGTGTAACCAGTTATACCTTGCAAACCTTGAGGGCCTGTGTAACCAGTATAACCTGTTGGTCCTGTTGCACCAGTATTAGATGCAAATCCACCAGGTCCTTGAGGACCTGTATAACCTGTATAACCTGTTGAACCTGTTGCACCAGTATTACTTGAAGTTCCAGCTGCACCTTGAGGACCAGTATAACCAGTATAACCTGTGTAACCTGTGTAACCAGTAATACCTTGTAAACCTTGAGGACCAGTGTTACCTGTAGAGCCTTGAGGACCAGTGTTACCTGTATAACCTGTGCGACCAGTATAACCAGTATAACCCGTATAACCAGTAATACCTTGTAATCCTTGAGGACCAGTATAACCTGTGTATCCAGTGTATCCAGTATAACCAGTTATTCCCTGTAACCCTTGAGGACCAGTATATCCAGTTGCTCCAGTAGCACCTGTATTTGTTGAAAAACCAGCAACACCTTGTGGGCCAGTTGCGCCAGTTGAACCAGTTGCGCCTGTGGCACCAGTATTCGTTGAAAATCCTGCAACACCCTGTGGACCAGTAGAACCTGTTGAGCCAGTTGCGCCTGTACGACCTGTATCGCCTGTATTACCAGTAGAACCAGTAGAACCCTGAGGACCAGTAGAACCCTGAGGACCAGTGCGACCAGTAGAACCCTGAGGACCCGTATAACCAGTAGAACCAGTATAACCCTGAGGACCAGTAGAACCTGTATAACCAGTTGAACCTTGAGAACCCGTAAATCCAGTTACACCCTGTAATCCTTGGGGGCCAGTATAACCTGTATAACCTGTAGCACCAGTATTCGTTGAAAACCCTGCAACACCTTGGGGGCCAGTATAACCTGTATAACCTGTAGAACCAGTAGCACCAGTATTCGTTGAAAACCCTGCAACACCTTGGGGGCCAGTATAACCTGTATAACCTGTAGAACCTTGATTACCTGTTGCTCCTGTAGAACCAGTTGTTCCTACAGGTCGCCCATCTAATGTAAGACTACCAGTACTTTCATCAATTCCAAGAGCATTCGCACTTGTTGTACCTGGTTTAACAAAATAAATATTGTTTGTGCTAACATACAATGAATTAAATGGTTTCTCTAATGAACCTAGATTATATAAAGCCGATTTTTCAGGAATAATATTACCGTTCACAGATATATCACCAATTAATCTAGAATGGCCGTTTACTGTTAATGAATTTGTGACATTTAAACTAGAGAAAGAAACATCGTCTGTTGTATTTAATGATTGATTATACGCAGTTCCACCAGACCCGCCACCAACTGATGCGCCACTTCCAGTAAATAATATTGCGCTTTGGGTTCCAGCTGTTTGTTCTAATCCCAAATAAACCCATGTAGGAACAGCTACATCGCTAGGCTCAGTTGTTGTTGTGTAATTATTTGAACCATCTGTTGATAAATATATTAATTGTCCTTTTGTATAAATTGAAAAATCTAATCCAGGGAAATTTTTCTGAACGTCATAATAGTACGTACCATAAACTTTAAAATTAAAATTGTCTATTGTAATACTATTACCGTTTACATCTGTATCTAGTGAAATACAGCTAACTACACCTATAATGTATTTAGCATTTGCATTGTTAACTTTTTTGTATTTACCATCACTTGGGTCTAACCAAATTGGGTCACCAATATTCAATCCATGATCTACTTGATAAATAGGCAAATCTTGCTTAAATACATTAAACATTGAAAATCTAGTAATCATATCTACTGGTAATTGACGCAATGAATCTGAAAAAATATCTATAGGAAATATCAATGGTTGTCCGTCTTCGTTTACTTCAAATGCTATAAAATAACCACCTGTACTTGGTACGCCTTGATTACCAGTATTATCCAAGTTTATACAATAATTATCAACGTCTTCTAAGTAAAATGTAACACTGCCATCTTGATTTATTTGTCTATCATAAACTTTCCATGCAAGACCACCATTCGTAGAAATCCAACTTCCTACTTTTATATCGGTTACATCATATTGGTATGCACTGGTTAAATCATTCAAAATATATATTGGTGAAGTTGAATATGTAAACGGTGCAGACCATGTAAAATTTCCATTTCGTGGTGTCTCTATGTTTGCTAAATTCTGACCCAGTGATAATTGTACACAAACTGGAAATACATTATTAAATGTTGACATGCACCGCTATAAAATAATATGACATTTTAATTTATTATCTAATTAATACGCAAATTATATTGTTTTAAAAAAGTAGATAAATATAAAACTCTATATTTAATTAAAGACATAACAGGTTATGTTTGAACAAAAGAACGTAAATGAAGATGTACAAAAGCCAGTTGTAAACGATAATAATAACAAATATAAAAATATTATTAACTCTATTGCAGTATCTACATCGGAAGATGATTCAATTGCAATAGACCAAATGTTAGAAATGGAAAAACAACACAACAAGAATGAACAATGGAATAAACTAGATAAAACTGTTAAAATACAAAAGTTACATCAATATGCAGAAAAATATGGTAAAGATAATAGTCTTCCCATAAAAGATATTAAATCATTAAAGGTTTTTTTTGTTAGTTGCTTAGATGGTAATAAATTGCAAAAAACTAAGGATGTTATTTATGACAAATCTGCGAAAGAAATTACTGCCATACCTGCTCTTCATTTCAATCAAGTATCACGAAGTTATACTCTTAGAATAACTGATTCCAAACGTGTTTCTACACTAAAATCGCTTACACCTAAACGCACAACGGAAAAGAATACGCAGGATATTGATGACGTATAAAAAACTGATTTTTATTTATTGTTATAAATAAAAAACATAGACACAAGGCAATATGATATATAAATCAATGGAATCAGATTATTTGCCGTCTAGTGAATGTGATACAGAGTCTATTGAATCAATCTGCCAAGGTTTAATAGAGAATTTATCTGAAGATGAAATCTGTGATATAACTGCTGATGTTTTGGAGCAAATAGAAAGTTATATGACGAATGAGATAATTTCATTATCGTCGCCTAATTTTTATAAGAATATGATAGACCATATTTCTAATTCTTTATTTGAGAATTGGTTGGCATTGGATTTGTGCGAAGACGCTGATGAAGATTACAGTGAAATAGTTGAGTTTGTTGAGCAACAAGTAGATTATTATTTAGATTTCTCCAAAATTCCTAAACGAGCAAGGGGGTATTCCAATGACCTAGAAACTATTAGCGATTTTCAAATTATCAATCAGAAAATAAAACATCTACAAAGCATTCCACAACCTACCCAAAAGACCAAGGAATGGTATGATTTTCGTTATGGGCTTATAAGTGCTAGTAATCTATGGAAAGTATTCGGGTCAGAAGCCCAACGTAATAGTCTTATTGTTGAGAAATGTCAACCCATAAATACAAATGATTTTACTAGATTTAGCGTGGATACTCCTATGCATTGGGGTAATAAATATGAGCCTGTTACTGTAATGATTTATGAGCATATGTTTGGAACCAGAGTTGGTGAATTTGGTTGTATTCAACATCCGAAATATCCTTTCATTGGGGCATCTCCAGATGGTATTAATATTGACCCAACGAATCAGCGATTTGGTCGTATGTTGGAAATAAAAAACATTGTAAATCGTGATATTACTGGTATTCCAAAGGAAGAATATTGGGTTCAAACACAAGGACAAATGGAAGTATGTGATTTAGATGAATGCGATTTTATGGAGACGCGATTTTTGGAGTATCTTGGTGCGGATGCGTTTTACCAAGACATTGAGAGAGATTATCGTGGGGTAATTTTACATTTTATTGAGCGAGATTTGAAAGTAGGATCTATGCCGATCTATAAATATATGCCCGTTGATGTTTCATTGGATAAGGAAACTATTGATGAATGGACAAAGAGTGTTCGTGATGAATGCCGCTCACAAAACTTGGTGTTGTTTAATACTCTTTATTGGTATTTAGCAGAATATTCATGTGTTTTGATAGAACGTAATAGGTTTTGGTTTCAAAGTGCACTGCCGAAAATAGAGGAGCTTTGGAGAATTATTGAACGGGAGCGCGTTGAGGGTTACGAACATCGCACATCAAAAAAAAAGGTATCTGTATCTATGAGTACTGACGTTTCTAATTCTTATGTAATTAATAATATGCCTTTACAAAACTCAATTTGTTTGGTGAAGTTGGAATAAATGTTTAGATAAAATTTAGGGAAATATATTAGTATATTGTATATCTAGTATGTCTCCACCAACTGTGAATGATACTTGTCCTCTCCCAGAACAAGCCAATAAAGAAAGACAAGAAGCACTTGCTATGGTTAACGGTATGTTAGCAATGCCAAATGAACTGAAAAAAATTGATAAAACACTAGAAGAGTGGTTTTCAGAACATAACTCTAGTTTTAGAAATGCACTTAACGAAATTATACAAAAAAATTATAATCTTAAAAAAACTCATCTGAGACTTTGGGGTGGAAAGAAAAGAAGAACATTAAGGAAAGGAGGTAATGCAGAACTTATTAAATTGTTTAAAGAAGGTTCTGCGAAATGTCATATGATGTGTGTAGCAGTAATTTTAGGTGCTGCTGGTATTAGCGCAGCTGTTCTTTACGCGTCTTATTCAGGCGCATTAAAAGCACTTGAAACTCAACTTGCTTCTGTTTCAGGAGCAACTGGATTGTGTGATATGAGTACTGCTACTGCTCTTTTAAGAGACCAACTCGCTAAAAATGCATTAGGATCTAGTTGCACTGAAGCTGTTACAGAATTTGCTGCTAAAATGGCTAAAATATATACAGCAATGGACAAAAATCAATCATGGGCTACAAACTGGACATATAGAATAATATTTGGAAGTCCAGCTGCTTATATTGCTTTATATTCAAGTGTAAATAGTATTATGGAATGTACCAATGCAGCACAAACTGGAGGAAAACGAAAAAATAAAACTATCAAAAAAAATATGAAAAGCAGAAAATCTAGGCGCTAATTGTATTTTGTAATAGATTTTTGATAATAAACTATTGTTTGTTATTATCAAAACTTATTGTTTTCTTGTTCTTCTATTAACTTTTTTATTCTTTTTACTCCTTAATTTTTTCTTCTTTGATTTTTTACCACCATAAAGATATGGTAGAATTTGTTCTGCTTTTGCTTTATTAATTTCTGGATAATTTGGCACTCCAAAACGGTCTTTAAACGTTTCTGTTTCGTATGGTTTATAATCTCTTAATGACGTTAAATATAATACAAAATCTTTTATTTCTTCAGATTTATTTGGGTTAGTTGAATCTTTAAATGTAAACTCAAGTAATTTTGAAAAATTTTCGTTAGGTTCAAGTATTAAAGGTAATTTATTAAATTCTATTTTGGTAAATAATTCAAACGCTTCTATAAATATTGTTTCTACACTATTAATTGGTGAAAAGTTAATTAAAACTGTTTGTTTTGATAAAATAAAATTTAATAAATTTTCAACTTCTTGGTAATGTTTTTGGTAATCTGTATTATCATCTTTTCTACTATGATCTATTGAAGAAATACCATTTAATATATAAAAAAATCCATAAAATAATTGATCATTTAAATCTGGATCTGCCCCACCAGAAAATCCGCCATGTTTTCCTCTACCAATACCAGCTACAATACTTAAAAGAATCGGTATACCTGTTAATGATTTTTCTATTAATAATGTGTTTAATGTGTTTAATGTGTTTAATAATGTGTATGCGGTAGCAGAAATTGTTGATGAATAACTAACTATTCCAGCACATGTTGATGCCCCATATTGATACAATGTATATCCAGCTATAGATTTAAATGCGGATGATGTCTCATCGTAAAGACCATAACTTAATTCGGCAGTTCCTTGTACTAATTTATATAATCCTGTACTACCGTCTTTTGCTGCTTCTCTTATTTCCTCTTTTTTCTTTTCTAACTCCTCAGCTATAGCTCCTTTCAATTTTTTTCCTTCTTCAATATATTCTTTTGTTACATCTAAATCAAAAAACGTCTGACTATCTGTACTAGTTAAAATATCTAATAACAAATAAGCCCCCCAACTTAATAACGTTTTTGTATTTTCTTTTACAGCATTTTGTACGAGTAAGTCTATTCTACCAGATAGAAAACTATTAAAATCATCTCTACTAAGTATTAGTTTTATTGGATACTTTCCTATTGGTGCTAAATGAACTATAATTTCTGAACCTTTTTCTTGATGTTGTGTTTCTAAATAAGTATGACGATTTGATGATCTTATTACTCCTAATGACTCTATTGCTAAATCTACAATTCCTTCTTCAAAATTCATTAATTCTCCTTTTGAAAAATGGCCTGCTAATGCTGTTATCTTTTCAGGATTTATTCCTGTACCTGCAAGTGCGCTTGCAATATTTTCTTGTGAATTAGATACACCCAATAATCCCTCTTTTAAATGAGTTAATCCTTTGTGAATATTACTTGTTGGTTGTGGTTTGTCTAGTGCTGATACAGAAGAAGAAAGTGTTAATAATGGTAATAAAAGAAATTTACTATTAAGACCACCGAAAATCAACCACCTTTTATCCCTCTGCTCCATAACTAATCTTTCTAGTTTTTTAAATTCCTTAGGAAGAAAAAGAAATAAATATGGTGTAGTAAAGAATATGTTTAAAAATTCTACTTTATAATTTCTTAACCCACTCGTGCCTGTAATACTTTCACCAGAAATACTATTTATTATATTTTTACATTGTTTCTCCGTTAAACTAAAAGCTTTCTTGAAGAATGATATAACTTTTTGTTTTTTGGTTTCATTTGGATCATTTAGAACCTCGTTTAAAAACAATTTCATAAGTACTATTTTCATTTTTAATGTTGTGTAGAGATCAAAAACTTTTGTGTTTTTAAATGTGTCTCCATTTATTAACGTTGGTAATTCATTACTCATTACTTAATATATAATAACTAAACAAATAAAAAATTGATTTATAGAATTAACTATATATCAATATATAACCAATGTCCACTCCCCCGACCCATAAAATGGATGATGAAATGTATGTCACAAAACGTAATGGCAATCGCGAAATCGTTTCTTTTGATAAAATCCTAAATCGTATTAAAAAGCTAGGGAAGGAAGCCCATTTCGGAAAAGAGGCCGATATTAAAATAAACTACACTACCCTCGTTATGAAGGTTATTGACCAACTTTATGATGGAATTTCCACCACCAAGATTGATGAGCTTTCTGCAGAACAGTGTGCTTCCATGGCATCTATCCACCCCGACTACAATGTCCTAGCTGGTAGAATCACGGTCTCTAACCATCACCGAAACACCACAGATTCCTTTGTAACCGCTATGACTCAACTCTATTCTTACCAAGATAAGCACGACAAGCATTCACCTCTTGTTTCTCAAGAACTCTACGATATTGTCTTGGCGCATCCCCTAGAACTAGAGGCAATGATTGATTACGAGCGCGATTATTTGATTGATTATTTTGGACTCAAGACATTGGAGCGTGCGTATTTGATGAAGGTAAACAAAGTATCTATTGAGCGTCCTCAACATATGTGGCTTCGTGTATCTATTGGAATTCATGGACAAGACTTGGTCCGTGTTAAGGAAACATACGATTTAATGTCTCAAAAGTATTTTACTCATGCTACACCGACTCTATTTAACGCTGGAACCCCTCACCCTCAACTCAGTTCATGCTTCTTGCTAGCGATGGAAAATGATAGCATTGAGGGTATTTACAATACATTGAAGGATTGTGCTCTTATTTCTAAGTGGGCTGGTGGAATTGGCTTGCATATTCATAATATTCGTGCATCGGGTAGTCATATTCGTGGAACAAATGGCTCATCTAACGGTATTGTTCCTATGCTCAAGGTCTTTAATAACACTGCAAAATATGTTGACCAAGGAGGCGGAAAGCGCAATGGATCGTTTGCTATTTATTTGGAGCCTTGGCATGCTGATATTGAGAATTTCCTTCAGATGCGTAAGAATCATGGTGATGAGGACCTCAAGGCTAGAGACCTGTTTTATGCTCTTTGGATTCCCGATTTGTTTATGGAACGCGTAAAGGCGGATGGGACATGGACCTTAATGTGTCCTGACGAATGCCCTGGCTTGGCAGATGTTTATGGCGATGAGTTCAAGGAGCTTTATACCAAGTACGAAACCAGCGGTAAGGGTAGACGATCAGTAAAGGCACGTGAACTGTGGTTCCAAGTCATGGATGCACAGATGGAGACGGGTACACCCTATTTGTGCTACAAAGATGCTGCGAATAAGAAGTCCAATCAACAGAATGTTGGCACGATTAAATCATCCAACCTTTGCAGTGAAATCATTGAGTATTCGGACAAGGACGAGAGTGCTGTATGTAATCTAGCAAGTTTGGCACTTCCAGCCTTTGTAAATGCATCAAATCCTGATGCACCTTTTATTGACTATGAAAAGCTACATGAAGTTACCAAGGTGGTTACATACAATCTCAACAAGGTGATTGATGTGAATTACTATCCTACGGAAAAGACTAGACGTAGTAATATGCGTCACAGACCAATTGGTGTTGGTGTTCAGGGTTTGGCGGATGTCTTTATGCTTATGAATATTGCTTTCACGAGTGACGAAGCAAAACTTATTAACAAGCGTATCTTTGAGACAATTTATCATGCTGCCGTAGAGAGTTCTTGTGAACTAGCGGGGGTTGAAGGACCCTATGAAACCTTCGCTGGCTCTCCTGCATCAAAGGGTCAACTCCAATTTGACCTATGGGCAATTGACCCTAGCTCATCTGAACAGCGTTATGATTGGAACACACTCAAGCAAAAGGTACAACAAGTCGGTCTCCGCAATTCTCTTCTGTTGGCTCCTATGCCCACTGCATCTACTTCCCAGATTCTTGGATATAATGAGTGCATTGAACCTATCACATCTAATATTTATAACCGCCGTACTCTAGCTGGTGAGTTTATTTTGGCCAACAAGTATTTGATGAATGATTTGATTAAGTTGGACCTATGGAATGAAAAAATAAAAAACAATATTATTGCTAACCATGGTTCGGTGCAACATATTGATGTTATTCCTCAGCATATTCGTGATAAATACAAGACGGTTTGGGAGATTCCTATGCGAACTTTGATTGATATGGCTGCTGACCGTGGAGCATTTATCTGTCAAAGCCAAAGTTTGAACTTGTGGTTGGAGGACCCCAATTACAGTAATCTTACGTCTATGCATTTCTATGCATGGCAAAAGGGTCTTAAGACAGGTATTTATTATTTGAGACGTAGGGCGAGGTACCAGGCGCAACAGTTTACGATTGAGCCAGAGAAAAAAGATATTAGTGGAAATATTTATGAAGAGGAGGAAGAGATATGTGAGATGTGTTCTGCCTAATGGAACTATGAGTTCCCCCTTAATTAATACCATGGCGCATCTTCAAATAACATTTTAAACAAGCATGTACATCCACCATAGAGTTATGTAGACCATCGGGAACTTCATCAAACAATTTTTTATGAAGTTCAGAAAGCCTTGGCCACTTTTTTGTTGTCCTTGAATCCACTATAATCGCACACAATTCTGTTCCGTTCTTCATTGTGCAATATCTTTGAACACCCTTTAATTTCTCATAAATCTTACTGAATATTGTAAAACAATAAGGAATCCTATCAAGAATCACTTGACGATTCCTCTGCAGTTCAATTGAAATCATCTTCTCATCAAACTCAATGTTATGAGCAACAATAACCTCTGCTAACATATACGCCTCATAAAAGTTGTCCAGAACTTCAATAATGCTTTTCCCTTTCTCATTGCAAAGTTGTTTATTGATTCCAGTGAGCTCTGTTACTTTTTCAGAAATCTCAATGTGTTCAGGTAACTTAATATACGAATCGTAAGTATAAACAGGTCTAGACTCAATAATATCATATAATACAAAGCTCAATTGAATAATATAAGGATATGATTCAATTGGAATTTCAGGTTCACTGACTTGTTGACTGGTGTGTCCAATCGCTTGTTCCCCCTTTTTTGCTCTAATTTTCTTAGGCAAAAGACCCGTGGTTTCTACATCAAAAACCAGAATCATTCTTTTTCTTATCGGTGCATAAATCTTGATGTGTGACATTTTTTAAATTACTTAATGTTTTGAGAAAGTAATCAATTTTTTAATTGTCAACCAAACTTTTCATAAAGTCTAAATTGCACCTATTAGTTTGGTGTAAAATAACATATAATTCACCATTGTTATTTAATATTTTATTATCTTGAATATTCAAGTTTTCAAAAGCAACTCTATCTAATGTTAGAATTTGAGACTCATTATAAGGCAAAACCTTTCTAAAATCCGCATTAGTGTAATTATAAATATAAATATTATATAATCCTTGGTCGTTTACACCTTTTTCTACAGGTCTTTTACTCTGAACGTCAACGTAAAACTTTAAATAATCCAGAATGCCCCAATATTTACCCAAAATAGTACCAGCACATAACACTGGTTGGTTTTCAAAATTATCAGTATAGTATTTAGCCACAGTAAATGATTCGTTAATCCAATATCTGTTTAAATTTGAGCTCATATTGTCGTGTTCTGTGATTATATTTTTCTCTGCCGCACAATATATTTGTTCATCAAAATCTATTGAAAATGGATCACCCTGAAATATGACATCATCTAAATCACTAAACATTATTTTATTTATGTCGTGAATAAACCATTTTGATATTATATCATAATATATTTCAAAACGATAAAACATCATATCGTATTTTAAAGTGAAATCTGTATAGATATAAAAACCATGTTCGTTACAGAATTCTTCTAGTTCTGCAAATACTTTTTCTTTCTCACATATTATAATTACCTTGCATTCCTGGTTATATTTTCGCAAGCTTTTGGCAAAATAATATAAACCACCCTTATCTGTTTTAACACTATCGTATCCATTATAAACACCAAAAATAACATTCATTTTATTATTCGGTTATTTTATTGTATTAAAAATAGCGAATCCATATTAGCAAAAAGGTATATCAAATAATTTATTACAAATCCCCCGCCAATATTCATGATTAGACTTTATTTTCTCTAAATGACAGCTATCCACAAATCCAAATAGCTCTGAATCTGACCTAAATTCGGCTCGTAAAATATAATCCAATTCGCAGCCAACTATTGTTCTCAAGAAAATATCATGTAGATAAACCTCCATATTTTCGTACAGACATTCATTCCAATCTACTACATAATCTGCAAAGTTTATATCTGTAATTCCTGGCTGTTGATTAAATCTTGTATATCGTTGTTGATTACCCTTAATGTATCCTGTTATGCTATCACTGTTTTCTTCTACCCGATAATTATATAGTTTTTCAGTAAGTTGACAATATAAATGCTCTGGAGATGCCCTTCGTAAATATTCTGCGAATAATACATCACAGCATTTATTATCTATTATATCTTGATAGTCAACCAATCTTTCATAGAACTTTCCTATCATTTCTATATTTACACAGTAACACCAATATTCGTGGCGATGCTCTCTATGGTCCTTTCCAAATGTGCTTTCATATAGTCCAGCCAGAGTTTTATTCATTTGTTTGCATTGATGGTCGCCAGAATAAATGTTTTGTGCTACTCTTTCAACACGGTTAGGTTCATACGTATCGTCGTCATCACAAAACATTGCCCATTTATATTTTTTTTGTAATTCTGGATACAACAAATAAATATGTCGCATCTGAGGTGTTTTGCTTTCTTGAATTCGCAAATTTATTTTATTACATAATTCAGAAAGAATCTGGTTATTAAAAAATTCGTCTTTAATTTCCTGGTTCTGAAAAGAAATAGATAAATAAATAGAAATAGGGACACTTTGTTTCAGAAGAGATTCTAAACATTCTATTAAATAATTGATACGTTTTGTATTAGATAAATGAGATGCTATAATTATACAAAATGAATTTACAAAGTTATCCATAGCAATCAATATATCTAGTAATGTACATATTTTTTTAGTTTATTATATGTAAAAAATATAAATAATAATAATAATATATAATGTCATCTGTAACATTTGTTACTGCCTTTATTAATATATACGATAAAACGTTTGATAATAAAGATACTAAATGGAGGTATAATCATTTTGTTACATTAGCTAAAACAGGTATTAATATTTGTTTGTATACTAATGAGTGTTGCTACGATGA
>Ga0114975_10001777_pt1 | contig 15034 bp, 45 predicted proteins | sample S_130626_EF_Meta_FD_87031 | JGI IMG/M metagenome (GOLD analysis project Ga0114975, IMG submission 87031) | Freshwater microbial communities from Lake Simoncouche, Canada to study carbon cycling - S_130626_EF_MetaG | ecosystem: Environmental > Aquatic > Freshwater > Lake | place: Lake...
AACTTGGCTTTCTTAGCCCAATGAATAGACGCATTGGGAGACAGCTCTTTGGGCGGCCATGGCAAAAAAACAACATTCATAAATATTTATCTCGGTAGGTGACTAATAGTGGGTACAACCTAATGACTTGTGATATGCTTACACACAAGAGGAGAATAACATGAAAATTACCAACAAATTCAATATTCCACAGACGTTTATCAACGTCTTAGATCGCCCTACATATAGCAAGGGCAAGGCTCATCTGTCTGCAACCCAGCTATTAGACAGCCCTAAAGTGGTAGCACTACGGAGAAAGTTTGATGATGAGATTGAACAAGATGCTTCTGATATGGTTTTTTCTTTATTTGGTAGCGCTCTACATAATGTCTTGGAGCACGGCAAAGATGAGAACCATTTAGTAGAAGAGCGTCTTCATGCCGAGCTAGATGGCTGGCATATCTCTGGTGCGATTGACTTACAGATACTGCATCCAGAAGGTATTTCTATCCGCGATTACAAAACCACATCCGTGTGGGCAGTAATGAAACAAAAGTTTGAGTGGGAGCTGCAGCTCAATATCTATGCATGGTTGGTAGAAAAGGTTAAGCAAGCACCGATAGTGGATTTAGGTATTGTTGCCATTATCCGCGATTGGAGCCGCCGCGATGCCAATCACAAAGAAGGTTATCCAGAGTCTCCGATTAAAGAGCTGCCAATTAAGTTGTGGCCAATGGCTGAGCGAGAGTGCTATATCTCTAAGCGGATTGCAATGCACAGCGCTTGTGACTTTGATATGGAAACATCAGGTGTGTTGCCAGATTGCACACCTGAAGATATGTGGGAAAAGCCGGCTGTATGGGCGATTAAGAAAAAAGGCAATATCCGTGCTAAGTCTTTATATGATGCAGAGGATAAAGCAGAAGAGGCCATTAAGGATCTTGGTAAAGAGTATGAAATTGAGTATCGTCCGGGCGAGCGTACTCGGTGTATGTCGTATTGCCCAGTAAGCCATTGGTGTGAGCAATGGCGCAGTTATCAATCAACTTTGGAAGGAAACAAATGAGAAAGCAAGAAACATTTAAAAATACGCCAATGGTTACAGGTCAGCTTAATAAAGAACTTGGCATTCAAATTAACAAGGAATTTATTAAACGTAATCTTCGCATTAAGCCATTGCTTGAAACCAAGACAACTGCTTACTGGGATGATGTTGGTTTAATTAAGCAAAGACTAGGAATTTACTTTACAAGAATTTCTAAACTCTAATTGGAGTAAATATGAAATTGTTTGAGTTTTGGTATGAACCTCAGATTGATGGAGCCCAGATTATTTTTTATGAAGGATTCTCTAGGATTCCAAATAGAACAAGGTTGGACTGTATTCAAGATGCAATTGGGGAGTTAAATGAACTTTATAGAGGAGTAGAGAATGAGTGTGTACAAGAAATTACAAGACGCAAGAATGAAGCTGCAATCAATACAGCTAAAGAAATCGGGGAAGAATAAGTTTGCCGGTTACGAGTATTTTGAGTTAGGCGATTTCCTGCCAGCTATTCAAGATATTTGCCAGAAGGTAGGTTTATGCGGAATGGTGTCTTTTACGGCAACTGACGCATATTTAACCATCCATGAAACAGAAGGCGATGGGTTTGTTACCTTTACGTCCCCAATGTCCTCTGCTGCCCTCAAAGGTTGCCATGATGTACAGAATTTAGGTGCAGTTCAGACCTATTTGCGTAGATATCTGTGGACTAATGCTTTTGAAATTGTTGAGCATGATGCCTTGGATGCGGTAATGGGAAAGGATGAGCCACCAAAAAAGCTTGAGCCAGCAAAGGTAATACCGCTTAAGGCACCTATTGCTGGCCAAAAAGGTGAGTGGCAGATCGTAGCCCCAGCTGCACCAGAGGGAGATGTATCCGATTGGCTACAACTGATTAAGACTTCATCTTATATGTTGCTTGATCTTTGTACCAATGAAGAAGATGTGATGGCGATATTTAAAAAGAACAAGGTTCTATTTGATACCGTCAAAGCAGAAGATGCCATCTTTTTTAAAGAGATGATGGCTAAATTTACCGAAGTTAAAAATACCTTTAAGGAGTAATCATGGCTTTTGAAGTTAAACCAAACACCGGCGCTTTGTTTCCAAACAACGAAAAGAAGACCGACAAGTATCCAGATATGCGCGGCGATGTGCATTTAGACAAGACATTCCTTATTCAGATGATGGATAAATCTAAGGGTGCAACTGTTAAGATTTCTTTGGGCGCTTGGAAAAAAGAATCTAAAGATGGTCTGAAGTTCCTATCATTGGCCGCGTCTGAGCCTTATGAGAAACCAGCAGAAGCAACTAACAGCAACCCTTGGGAGTAATCTTGAATAGCATTCAGTTTGAAGTCTGCAAAGTAGCCCTTAAGCAGGACAAGACTGGTTATGTCTTAACGCTTTCTATGCACCCTGACGACATTCCGGAGGATCTCCTTCGGGATTTCGTTGGGTCGCGTTACATGGTTGTGATGGTTCGCATTGGTGACAATGAGCAGCCGCTAGAAAGAAAAGAACACGACAAGTATGTTCGTGCCGCAGGAATGCTTTGCAAGAACTCTTTATTCTGGAAGTTTTTATTTGATGACAACCAAATCATGCAAGAGAGTGAAGCCGAGGCTACAGAATGGTTAAGAGAATACTTAAACATTCCGTCTCGGTCTGATCTTAAAACCAATGACGCGGCTCAGAAACTTTTAGATAAAGTCATACAGGAATTTAATCAATGGAACAAAAAAGACTAATACCATATTCCGTTTATCTTCCGGAAAACCAGTTTCTGAAATTGAAAGATCTGGCCAAAACAAGAAAGGCATCCGCTTTGATTCGGGATGCTATAGATATGATCATTGATGGTAATGATGCGTTTACCAGTGGGTATAACAAGGCGGTCAAAGATGCAGCTCAGGTGGTCTACGATTGTAGTGAAGCACAAATGATTGCTGTCAAGGGCAAAGACCTAGGCTCCATATTGACAGAGCAAATTGAGGGACTACACAAATGAATGATCAAGACCTAAGAGATTGCTTTGCTATGTTTGCTATGAATGGTTTATTAAGTCATGGGCTTACCGATTACTCGGTAGCTACTGTTGCTTACAAAATGGCAGACCAAATGCTAGAAGCCCGTAAACCAGAACCAGAAATTGGTTTGCCGGCCATTAAACGAAGGAAAGCAAAATGATTGAACCCATACCATTTGCCGGTTTAGTAAACCTAGATCTTTTAGAGGACTCCAAGAAGTTTTGTACCAGCTGCCAGACGATGAAGTCTACGGTTGGTGGCCAAATGGTTGGGGAAAAGATTCGCCGCTGGTTATGTTTGAACTGTCAACAAAAGAAAAGTTACCGCAAATATGAGGCAAACAAATGAACACAAATGAACTGATTGAAGCTTTAGACCAGCGTTACGGCAATCCCCATGTGAAGGGATTAGAGCTTATTCAAGAAGCAATTAAAGTATTGCGTCTGCAGGCTGAAGAGATTGCTGCTTTGGTGGAGCAATTAAATGAACAATGAACCAGTAGCGTGGATGTATGAAAAACCTAATGGGGCATCAAAGCTATCTTTTGTTAAAGAAAAAATGCTTTGGGAAGATATGACTGAAACTCCACTCTACACCCATCCAGCAAAGACACTAACAGATGAGGAAATAATTGAGGTGTGGAATGCATTTGAAAGAACTGACAACATACCAATTATTGATTTTGCTAGAGCAATACTAAGAAAGGCGCAAGAGAAATGAATGTAAATGAACTAGCAGACGAATTAGCAAAAATGTTCAGAGGCGAGGAATATGACAGGCTTATCCACGATATACCCGATATGCTCCGCCAGCAACAAGCTGAAATAGAAGCGTTGAAATCTGAATTAAGGCTAATTGATGAATTAGTAACTGGAAAGGCACAAGAGAAATGAAAAACTTTGACATAGAAGTATTTGTAAAAGACCTTGATAAGCTATTTAACGATATGCAAGACAAGGCAATTGCTGGCTCAGAGAATGTAGCTACCGCGTCTTTGATTATAAAAAATCAAGCAAAAGAAATTGAATATTGGAAAGAAATGTTTGAAAAGGCAATGGAGGCACAAGAGAAATGAATGATCCAGTAAACAACCCAAAGCATTACACAACACATCCTTCCGGCATTGAGTGCATTCAGATTGTTGAACACATGGGTTTTTGCCTTGGCAATGCTGTTAAGTACATTTGGCGTGCTGACCTAAAAGGCGATGCCATTGAAGATCTACGTAAGGCCAGATGGTATTTAGATAGAGAAATTCAAAAACGGGTAGGCAAATGAGCAGCTGGTTAATTATTCTTACTGGAGCAATTTATGCGTATATATCCGGAGAACAGTATTTCAAGGGTAACGTTGGCATGGCTATTTGCTACGCTGGTTATGCTCTTGGTAATGTGGGTCTTTATATGATGGCAACTAAATAGGAGAAATGATGACAACTTTTACAACTGACGATAGAATTGAGGCCGGCATTTTCACAGAAGATCAGCAGATGCGAATACTTACATCCATGGTTACTGATCAATACAATCAAGTTAGAAATATTCTTGACCATGTAAAGCAAAAACCATTAGACACTTCTGAGATAATGAAAATTAGCAAACAATATGCAGACCGTTATGAATTTGCCCGTGCCATTGAAAAAGCTCACCACATAGGAGAATAAAATGTTAGGATTACTTACTGCTTTCTTTTTGTATTACGGCGATGCTGCTTGGGGATGGTGGGTAATCTGGTGTATTTTAGAATTTGGTGATGTGGTTAAATTTACAAGGAAAAATTAAATGACTTGGAATCTGAGATTGGTAGATGTATCTGAAGATGGAGAAGAATGCATTGAAGTATGCGAAGTGTTTTACGACATTATGGGTAAACCTTTAGGTTATACGCCGGCCACGATGTCTGGTGAAAATGTAGAAGAAATCCGCACTTACATTAAGTGGGCTTTAGAGGCCTTGGATAAACCAGTACTCAAGTTTAAGGAAAACAATGCACATTAAAGTTGAAAAAATGAAAGAGTTAGAAGATGGATCTGCCATAGTTTGGTTAGAAATGGATCCAGAATCTAAAGATTTTTTTATCGGGGAAGGTTTTTTAGCAGTACTGAAGCGTTCACTTGGCACTTCAGAATCGTATGTAAAGGAGAGTGAAAATGTTAAGCCAACAAGCAAAACAAAAACTAATAGCAGCAAGCAGCAAGGGGAAAAAAGACGCAACTCTAAAGGAAACAATCAAAAGAATTGATGAAGTTTTATATGAGCTGCACGCCACAGAGCCTATGTCGTTTATAACCACAGCCCATAAAAACGAAGACGGGGAAGTGTTTTACAACGATATCAACAGCTTGCTTGATGAAAGAAATTTTTACGATTATCCTATAATGGCTCATAGATTTAATTCCTTTATAAGACCTGTAAAAAATGCCTAAAAAAATTATTTTCGCCCCCGGATGTTTTGATGACCTTGACCTGAGTCAGGAGGAGCTTGACGCTCTGGTTGAAGATGTTATCCGGTCGGTTGAAGATGATTCATTTGAAGAAGATTCTCGGCCTCTTGATCAAGAAGAGGTTGAGGAACTCATTAAAATTATGGACAGGAAACACACCAGACAATGAACCGCTTAATAGAACTTGCCGAAGAGCTGTATGCCCTTGGCCAGAACCCTTTTGAGGACTCCCATGAAAACGGAGATGCAATGCAGGATTTAGCCGTGGACTTTGGGCAGGCAATCCAAGAAACCGGCCAAATGATTCTCAGATATCAAAAAGATATCACTGAGTTGACTGATAAAATTAAATGGATGGCCGCACGGATTATAGAATTGGAGCTCAAGCATGAAACTCGTCATTGAAGAATTTAGTGACCATCTGGCTTATATAGAGGCTTTAGAAAAGGCATTAGAGCGCGTCAAAAAAGAACGAGACGGCTATAAAATGGCTTATGAAGCCTTACTTGCAGAAGATGAGTTTGATTTGGATGGCCGTTGTTGATCTACCGGAACCAAAAACTCTTAGAGATTGTTCGCCAGAGCCCTTGCCAGCATTGTGAGATTGAAGACGGAACCATAGTCGCGGCTCATTCCAATCAGCTGCGGGACGGCAAAGGCCGGTCTATCAAAGCTCATGACTACCGCATGGCAGCCCTTTGTTATAAATGCCATATGGCCTTAGATCAGGGCGCTAAGCTATCCAAGGAAGAGCGTACCGAGATGTGGGAAGAAGCCCACCGCAAAACTATCGGCTGGCTCTTTGAAACCGGTAGGTTGGACGTACACAAGTAACCTATTGACAATAAATTTCACATCGTGGTATACTGCGAACAGTTAAGCCCCGCCTTAGCTATCGCTCTATCCCTTGAGTACATCCTAGCAGATTATCAAGGTAGGTTACACCTCCTCCTCAGCGCTCCCCGCGCCCAGAACCCTCAGACTAATCCTCTGGGGGTTCTCTCTTTCTATTGCACCTTTTTTTATTTTGGTGTATTCTGGTCTTACTGCTAGGATGGAAAATTAGGGGATAGAACGATTAAATTCGTTTCTATTCCTATCTTTTCTATCCGCCAGTCGTACTCCAGACGTCACCAAGAGCCTACATGGGCTGCGTGGATAATACATAGGCCGGTTTACACCTGATTGCGTGCCTCGTAGCGTTAAATGGCGACTACACAAGTGGGAAGATACATGGGTGAGACAAGTCTTCCAACGAATGAACATTAACTCCGGTAGGACTGGGTGTATACACTGGGTCAGGTAACAGCACTCTAGATGTGGGGGCTGTCACCCTTGGGGAACCTTTATCTAAATTTTTGTGGTAATATTATTGCACTGCAACATTTAACGAAAGGGCAGATATGTTTGATTTTGAAAAGCAATATAAAGATGCACTAAACAAGTTTGATACTGTAACCAAGCAATCCAAAGAGGCGTATGAGTTTTGGTACAACTGCGTAATGGATACTTGGAAAAGTTTCTACAGCAAGAAATAAGTCAAATTATTTCTACAGAAAGGGGCATTAGCCCCTTTTTTGTTTCTCAAAGTTTACAAAATGTGTAATTAACTACACATTTAAATGTGCAAATGTCCTATGTTTGCATGATTTTTTATTGAAATTTCATGCACTTATACCAATGTATAACGCTGTATATCATAAGAAAAAGTTTCCCGAGCGGGCAATTCTGATGAAAAAGTAGGCAAAAATAGGAAAATATTCCCGATCGGGGCATTTTGTAAGAAAAGGTTAATGACTCATTGGGCTGTCAACAACAAAGTAAATACAAAGCCAATAACAAAGTAAATGTCTACAAAACTGCAAATAATATACACGTCAACAAAATATGTTTAAAAAAGACCAAAAAGTAAACACATAGGTAGCAATATGTATAGCAAATTGGTACTTATAGGTCACAACTCCAGCGGATCAAAGCCTAACTCGTCTGATATAACCTTGGTGCGCCGGCGGAACTCGGCATCGTGATGTGACCATTTGGGAGTCTTCCAGCGGCTCATATGCACGCATTCATGAATTAAGACGCGGATCACTGTTGACAGATGACCGCACTTCTTATCTGAAATAGTAATGATGTGCTCATAATCCTCACCATCATCATATAAATACGTACCCATAGTCTCTGGGTCTGAGTCCACAATAAACTTAATTTGCTCCGGCAGCGGCATAGGCCAACGCTGGAATGGCTTCATACAGTAGATTGCACTGTATAGATTACGTAGGATGGACGGGGTAAGTTTCATACATTGTTTATGCAGCCGCGGAACTCAAATTCATCCTCGCCGCATACCTGAATTAGCTCTGGAAGCATTAGTCTACCACGCTCAAAAGACAATAGGGCGAATCCCGCCCTCCAGTCCTTACAACCGTCTTCCGTGTAATGTACGTACTGTTCGCCATTAGGATCGGATAGAGTGCCTGTTTGGACGCCATAGCGCGTTCCGTTGTAGTCGGTAATAGGCTGGACAGCCAAATTGTGTGTGTGGCCTGTAATCATGTTTACGCCAGAATTAAGGGCATTGGCGCGGCCAGCTCCAAAACCACCTTTCCAGCGGTGCTTGATGCAGGTATCCTCGTTAACCCAGTAAGACCAGCATGGTTTCCACATAGGGAAGTGGTCTTTAAGTGTAAACCCTGATATCCCCTCATATTGGGGAACTTGGGCTGCCAAGAAGGTTTCAAAACGGGCGTCATGGTTACCCATCGTCCAGACCAGCTCAGCACCAATAGATACTCTTTCAATGCCGGCCATAAATTCTTTACAGGCCTCTAACTCTTCTTTAACTGTAGGGCTTTTAGACCAACCTATCCTTGGATGCCGGCTATTCTGAGAGCCGTCAAAAATATCTCCATTTGCAATCACGACTTTCGGGCGGAACTCTTTAATAATCATCAGCAGAGCCTTATACGCGGTAGTGTAGTCATCTGGCCAGAAGTGGGCATCAGAAAAGACCACCACTCTACCTTTTTCCATTTCTGTGCCGCGCCGAGCGTTGCCAATGACTTGTTCTAGCTTGCGCAGCGGTGATTGGCGTTTATCGTCTATGGTGGGCAACGAGATGTTTAGGCGGTTCTCTATGGATCTACGCCGGTTATATACGGATCTGACATCCATGCCATGTTTTTTTGCAAATGCTTGTGGACTGCCAATCTCTTTCCACGATGTGATAAATTGATCGTCCGTTAAAAAATACGCCGCCATCTTTTTCCCCATTTGTTGAACAAATTCAAGCAATTAAACCATACTTTTATGAAAAGCAATAACTATTTCTTGTAAGTTGACTTGTAATACCTAATTTTTTTCTGTATAGTTTTAAGTCCACTGCTAGGATAAAAATGATTGATGAAAACGACCGCATTAGGGAACTTACTGATGTAATAGATGAACTATCGGAGGAAAATAGAAACCTAACAGAGATCATTGCAGCACAGCTCTGGGACGCAAGTGATATAGAGAGGGATTGGATACAGGAGGAATTAAAAGCACTAAGGAAAGAGAACAAATTACTAAAGATAGATAACAAGTCACTAAGGTACAGTAGGGATATGTTTCAGAACCGCAATGCCGAATTGACTGCATCATTAAATTCATATGCAAAAAAGTTAAAAAAACTTTGAGCCCACGCCAGAGGGATTCTGGCAGTTAAAGGAGAAGTATGTTAGTTTTGCGCGAGCACCAGCAGCACGTTATTGAAAAGTTGAGAGAGGGATTTAGGGATGGCCATAGATCACAGTTACTATACGCACCAACAGGATTTGGAAAGACTGAAGTAGCTATTGCCCTGATGAAGGCAACCAATGAGAAGTATAAGAAGGCGGCTATGGTTTTAGACCGCATCATTTTGGTTGACCAGACCAGCGATAGATTAGATAAATACAACATTCCTCACGGAGTATTGCAGGCCAAGCACTACAAGCACAATAGAACCCACCGGCTGCAAGTCTGCTCAGCGCAGACCTTGGAGAAGATGAAAGACTTCCCGCAGATGGATCTATTGATTGTGGATGAATGCCACATAGCACGCAAGCAGACCTCAGAGTTTATTAGAAACAATCCACACATTAAAGTGATTGGTTTAACTGCGACACCCTTTACCAAAGGTCTGGCCAGTCTTTATACCAATGTAGTGTGCGGGTCAACAACGGAGTCATTAGTAAATGACAAGTGGCTAACACCACTAAAAGTATTTATTGCCAAAGAGATTGACATGACTGGCGTTAAGAAGGTTGCCGGTGAGTGGTCACAAGACGCGGTAACAGAGCGCGGCATGAAGTTAACCGGCGATATAGTACAAGAGTGGATCAAGAAGACCCACGAAGTTTTTGGTATGCCTAAAAAGACTATTGTTTTTTGTGCAGGCGTAGCTCACGGCGCAGACTTAGTAAAACAGTTTGCCGAGCACGGATACAATTTTGTATCAATTTCATATAAGGACGATAGTGAATATAAACGACAAGCTATTGCAGATTTTTCGCGGCCGGATACACAGATTCATGGCCTTATTGCTACCGATATTCTTACTAGGGGCTTTGATGTTCCTGATGTCGCCATTGGAGTTTCCGCTAGACCTTTTTCCAAGTCACTTTCTTCCCACATCCAGCAACTGGGCAGAGTCATGCGCCCCCATCCTAGTAAAGATTTTGCTCTGTGGCTAGACCACTCTGGTAATTTCTTGCGGTTTAGAGATGATTGGGATGAGGTATTCCAAAACGGCGTGCAAGTATTAGACAACGATGGAGAGAAGGCCAAGAAAGAACCTACCGAGCGGCTAAAGAAAGAGGCTAAATGCCCAGCGTGCTCATTCCTCTTGCCAAAGAATACAGATTGCTGCCCATCTTGCGGTCATATTCGCCAGCGCCGTAGTGAGATTGCTGCAGTTGCCGGCACAATGGAAGAGTTGGCCATGGAAACTGTTAAGGTTAAGAAGGATGACAAGCAGCTTTTCTACTCTGAGTTATTGTATGTTGCCAAAGAACGTGGTTATAACGAATACTGGGCAAGCCATAAATACAAAGAAAAGTTTAAAGTTTGGCCAAGAGGATTAGAAGATAAGACTCGGCCGCCATCGTTATCCACCATGGGCTGGATCAAGTCTCGCAACATTGCTTGGTCTAACCGAAAAGAAAAGTTGGCAGCATGATATTTTTTAAATTTGTATTCTTTACTTTGTTTGTTATTGCTTTCTTTAATGGAATGCAGATGGCAGTAGATTATTCACTAAGGCCAATAGTGTATCAATGCAGCGAAGTAAGTACTGCAGATCCAATTAACGTGCAAAAAAAATGTAGAAAATGGGTAGCCGAAAAGAAGACAACCGAAGGTTCGTAAACCATCTGAACGCCAGCCAGCAAGCGGTGTGGGAGATGGCTCAATGGTTATCTTCCCTTGGAAAAGTGGTTACTATTCCGCCAACCAAGGTGACGCCTAGTTACGAAGAGCGTATGAACTTTGTAGACGAAGGTGATCTATACATTTGCGATGTACGCGGCCAAGATGAGAAACGGGTAGAAGTTAAGCACCTTGGGACACAATTTACTTGCGCGGAGGATTGGAAGTTTGGAGAGCATTTTATGGTTTGCGCGCGGCATAGTTTTGATAACGCAGACCCTAAACCTTATCTCTATATCTACTTAAGCAAGGACAAGACCCATATTGCAACCTTAAAGGGAGATACCCACGCGCAATGGTTCGTAAAGACATACAAAGATAAGCGGTACGATGACATGACACAAGAATTTTACATCTGTAAAACAAACCTATTAAAATTTATGAGGAACGAATAATGCAGCCAGTAGTAAAAAGATCATTCCCTATGACCCAGCAAGAAGTAGCAGACATATTGGGGGTGAGCCGTTCTATGGTTAATCAGTATGAGAAGCAAGCATTATCAAAGATTAGAAAAGCCCTAGAAAAACGGGGCATTAAAGCAAGCGATTATTTGGAGGTCAAATGAGGTTTGAAGATTTTGCAAAAGCTCATGGCCTAATTATCAATTCAATCATGCATGATAAATGGGTCAGAGTACCCACAACCGATCACCCACACAAAAAAAATGGCTCATATATATTTGACGGAAACAGAGGCGCGGTGCAAAACTGGGCGACAATGGAGAAACCCGCGGTTTGGAAATCCGAAAGCCCGAATCCGATCCATATTACGCGCATTAAGAATAGCAACAATCAGCGAAAAGAACTGGCGGACAAAGCAGCGGCCAAGGCTGGCTGGATTATGCACCAGACACAAATGGAAACGCATCCGTATATGGAGAAAAAAGGTTTTCCCGATGAGAAGTGGCCGGTTTGGAACGACAACGGCGTGCGTAAGCTAGTTATACCGATGCGGATCGGAGAACGATTGATCGGATGCCAGCTCATCAATGAGCAAGGGGATAAAAAATTCCTGTATGGACAAACGACTAAGGGCGCAAGTTTTACCATGGACGCAAAAGGGATTCCCATCTTCTGCGAGGGGTTTGCCACGGGGAATTCCATTCGCCTCGCTATGAAAAGCAGCAACCTGAGATATTGTATCTACATCTGCTTCAGCGCAGGAAATCTCAAGGAAGTAGCGCGGACAGTCGGGAAGGGGATCATTGTTGCTGACAATGACCCCAGTCATATCGGTGAATCCGTTGCGATTGAAACAGGCCATCCGTACTGGCTCAGCGGAACAGCTGGGGAGGATTTCAATGATTATCATATGAGAGTGGGCATCTTTACCGCCAGCCAAAGCCTTAAAAAAGTATTGATGCCCAATTATACTATTCACCGCTAGGATCGCCGGCGGTAATCTCAATATCGTTAACTTCCTCACCATCCTGAAGGTCTAGCTCATCATAAGCAAGATCTTCGGCCTCATCCTCATTGCCGCAGTCAACTGTAACTGTGACCGAGCGGCGTAAATAAAAGGTAACATCATACTGTCTTAACATTTTCTTCTCCTCTGAGTTTTTCAATGACCTGAGCATAATGCCGGCCAGTATCTTGAATAAAATAAGTGTTGCCGGTAGTGGCCTTGTAATCCGTACCCTCTTGCCAAGCCTCTACAAAAGTATCAAATTCACCTAAATGCTCTTTCTTGCTATCGTATAGTTTAAAGCGTTTCATTTTTTACCTTTCTAAAATTACATATTCACCAAAATGATTATCAAAAACCTGTACTAGGTTTTCGTAATCACCAGACTTCATTTCCGCTAAAACGGCATCCTTATCAAGCCCAAACTTTCTAGCATTTTTCTGGGCAAACCCCATTAAATAAAAGGCGTTGCCTTGAGCACCAGTTAAGTCAATCACCACGGGTCTATCCACTTTATCAACAATCATTTTTTACCTCTCTTTTCAATAGCTTTTTCAATCCAGTGATCCATGGAATCCCAAGTATGGCCATGGTTACAATCGTGGCGTTTTTCCATCATTTGCAGCACCCAGCGTGCCTCTTCTGTACTAATGTCTTCGCAAGCCTGCTCAATGACATCATCAACGCACCACCACTCTGCCATCCAATCAGGATCAAAATACCGCTTAACAGCCATCTCGGCCTCGGCCTTTGTGCCGTTGACCGGAATATTTACCTCAATCATTACTTTCATTTTCTGCTCCTATCTTCTCTCCAGTATCTTCATAATAATTGACGGCCAGCTCATCCATCAGTCTGGACAACTTGTTATATATATCACCATCAACCTCGTCCAAAATGTCATGGATGCGCTGATACATATACTTAGTGGCCACCCTACTGTTACCCCACTCTAGCATCATGTCATCGCCGCCCAGCTTATCGGCCATATCCATCATTGAGCTAAAGCAAGTAGGACAAAAGTCCACCGGCAAAACCCCAAATTCACCAGAGATACCGCCCTCTTCGTCCAGCGAAAACTCACAACTACAAACCGAGCATTTTTCCATCATTTTTCCCCGAAAAATAAACTTCACCTTTAAATAATGCTGGGATTAAATAGCCATCATATGAATGCTTGACCATAAAATCATCAGCCTCTTCCTCCTCCATCATCAGCTGGCATTGAATTTCATGGACGATTGCGCACGGAAAATGATCGCGGCCGCCATCCTTTAAAAATTCGCCAAACTCAATTCTGCCAAATAGAACGATATTACGCATTTTCTTCCTCCAGCTTGTAAATTAAAACCAGTATTTTGTTCCAAGTCTGATCGGCCGCTTTATTTATCTTTCCGGTCATATGCTCTTCTACCGTCAACTCCGTATAGTGCTCAATCAATGACCTTAAATCAGATCCTATTGCCTTCCTATCCATTTTCTTCCTCCATAAATTCAATGGCCTCACCCACAAAAGAGCTGGCCACCTCTAATTTAAGCCCTACATCCAGCCGCATACATTCAACTTGGCCAAGGATATCTTTTACCAGCCGCAGCTTTTCCAAATCAGTAAGATCTCTCATGCCTCTTTTACCTCCTCTATCTTAAAATCCACGCGATACGGCTTTAGCATGGTCAAACTGGTTTCTGCCATAAACGTCTCGGCATCCTCCAAATTGACGGCCTCCACCTCCAGCATATAGCTATACGTCTCAGACACTACCCCGATATATTTAGGCATTTTCGCCCTCCTCTTCCTCATCTACAAAAAACTGCACAATCCGGATGCCCTCTTCTACATCTATTACCGCAAAATCTATTCCGGCATCTTCCAAAATCTGATAAATCTCTTTGCTGGTCATATCTCCATCTCCGCATAAGTTTTTAATTGATAATCTCGCACCGCGTAGCCGATAACATTCGCGCGAAATTCACGCGCGGCCAAGCGTTCCATCATCTCCAGCGCCTGATCCTTATCTTCAAATTGCGCGATCACGCCGCTATCCTCCGTAGTATTGCGATATACATAAAACATAAGCCCCCCTAAATTGATAAAAAGAAAACAATTAAAAAATAAACCGCGGCCATAGTGGCGGCTGCCACCAGTACATTAAGGATAATTTCCTTTAATTCATTCATAGCACCACCTCAAGACCATAATCTCGTAGGTGAGCCCTAAACTTACTACCTCCAGACGTCTGCGCCCCCTTAAAAATCGCCTCTGCATCCGCCTGATCCATAGCTGGATTTGCATCTATAAAAATGATACGCGCCAGACCTTTAGGTACTGGCTTACTATTGAAATAAAATTGCATATATCCCCCTTAAGTTAATGACCGCCAAAAATGACAATCCCTAAGCCCCCCCCAGAGGCTTAGAGTTATCACTTATTTAATATGTGCTGGATTTTCTGAGCCGTCTCAATCCACGCCATAGGCTCTACAAAACCGCGCGCCGGATAATCTTCCACCTTAGACGCGGCCACCTCCGCAGAAAATTGGCTTATGGCCTCTATAACCATCATATAGGCCAAGGGTGAGCTATCAAGAATATTGTTTAGTGACTTTGACATTTAAAAACCTCTCATATATTGATTTTGATTTGATAAAACGGCCAGCTAGTGAGCCGTGGACTACGATTACCGG
>Ga0114975_10001779_pt1 | contig 15012 bp, 20 predicted proteins | sample S_130626_EF_Meta_FD_87031 | JGI IMG/M metagenome (GOLD analysis project Ga0114975, IMG submission 87031) | Freshwater microbial communities from Lake Simoncouche, Canada to study carbon cycling - S_130626_EF_MetaG | ecosystem: Environmental > Aquatic > Freshwater > Lake | place: Lake...
AATGCAGAAATAAGCTCTCGAAATGTCAAAAGTCCAACTAATTTGTCATACACCATCACAACTAAAGAACCAATATCGTGTTCGCTCATTACTAATACCGCAGTCTGTAATGGAGTATCAGGGGCCACAGTAAATAAGGTGCTGCCCTTCACTCGTAATATGTCACGAACTTTCATCTAATCTCCGAAACGATGATTTCATGGTTTCAATATATTCCTAAGAGTGCTTTGAATCAAGGATAAAGACCCTGCTTTTAGTAACGAATAACCCTAACAACTCCATTACGAACTTCCGGAAGATTTGAGACTAAAACTGCTCCTGCAAGCGTAATCCACCATGTTAGATAAATCCAAATCAGGGCAAGCGGAAAAATAGCAAATGCTCCATAAACAGTCTTATAAAAGGCTGTATTAGTAAGAAACACAGCAAATCCATACTTCATCAACTCAAAGCTTAATGCAGCAAAAAAGGCCCCAGTGATAGCATCGACCCACAGAATCTTGGAATACGGAAGGATCTTATAAACCACGGCATAAACAATGATGGCTAATAATATTGGTGTAACAGTTGCGATAACCCGAAAACCGATTGAAATAGCTTTGATCCAGCCTTCAGAAGCACTGAACAAAATCCCGCTTAAGTAGACACCAAGACCAAGTAGGATGGGCCCTAAAATAGTTGCTGCACCATAGATAAAAATCTTTTTATAGAGCGGCCTTTTTTCCCGAACCTTAAATATTTGATTAAAAGCCCCCTCTATGACAACTAAAGTCATGATTGTAGTAATGACTAGACCAATTAAACCGATGTAGGTTAAGCCTCGCGCCTTGGATGAAAATTGATCTAGATAAACGAGTATTTGTTGATTAAATCCACCGGGCATATAAGTATCTAGAAGCCAGTAGCGAAAGGTATTCTTGATTTGAATCACGCTTGGCAAATAACCAATTAATATGGTGGCAAGCGTTACCATAGGCACCAAAGATAAGGTGGTGGTAAATGCCAAACTGGCAGCAATTTGCTTTATATTTTGACCCCGATTGCGGTCCCAGATCTCTTTTGCAAGAGAGAGCCATAATTGGGGGTTACGAATAAGGCGCATCGCCGTATCATAAGAGAAGATTATGAGCCAACACGATATTTTAGTTTTGTACTACTCCCGACATGGTGCTACTAGGGATTTAGCACTCCTTATTGCTGAGGGGGTCGAGTCAGTTCCCGGCGTCAATGCGCGCCTTAGAACAGTGCCACCTGTTTCAACAGTTTGCGAAGCTACAGAGGCCCCTGTGCCCAGTGAAGGCTCCCCATATGTTGAATATGCTGACTTGCAGGAATGCATTGGTCTGGCATTAGGATCCCCCACACGTTTTGGCAATATGGCAGCCCCTATGAAATATTTTTGGGATGGTAGCTCCTCAGAGTGGATGAATGGCGCCTTAATTGGAAAGCCCGCCTGTGTCTTTACTAGCACAGGAAGTATGCATGGCGGGCAGGAGAGCACACTACTAACCATGATGATCCCCCTGCTTCATCATGGTATGGTGATCTTGGGTCTGCCATATAGTGAGCCTGAGTTAATGACAACCAATACTGGTGGCAGTCCATATGGTGTTACGCATCTTTCTCATGCCGATGGGAGTGCACCTATCAGTGCAGCGGAGCAGCGTTTAGCTAAGGCTCAAGGCAAACGTCTGGCACAAATTGCATTGCGTCTTATCCAAGCATAAAAGATGTCTATGTTTAGGAAACTTCTAGAAAAAAATCCTTATCAATTGATTGCAAGCGCTGCATTTATTGACCTATTTATTCTGTGCGTTTGTTGGGAGTGGTTTATCTCCCCATTACGACCTGGCGGATCGTGGTTGATTTTGAAAGCTATACCTCTACTGTTTGCCATACCCGGTTTATGGAAGGGTAATGTCTATACAATGCAATGGGCATCGATGTTAATTCTGCTCTACGTTACCGAAGGTTTAGTGCGAATTTTAGAAACTGGTGCCAACTTTTGGATGGCTGTACTTGAAACTATCCTGGCAACAACTGGGTTTATTGCTTTGTTGATGTACCTCAAGCCTATTAAACAAGAGGCAAAAGCTAAAAAGAAATTACAGAGGCAAAAATGAATCAGGACTTTCTCATTCAAATAGGTGCTATTTTAGATTCAAAATACGTTCTGACAGAAGATGCAGATAAGGCTCCCTATCTGACTGACTGGCGTAATCGCTTTACAGGCAAGGCCATAGCCGTCCTACTACCCTCAACCACTGCAGAGGTTGCTGCCATAGTAAAGCTCTGTGCCAATACCAAAACCGCTATCGTGCCTCAAGGAGGGAATACTAGTTTATGTGGAGGCGCTACGCCTGATCAGAGTGGTCAGCAAGTGATCCTTAATTTAAGGCGCATGAATCAGATACGTGAAGTCGACGTAGCTAATCAAACAATCAGTGTAGAGGCCGGATGTATTTTACAAACCATTCAGGAAAAAGCTGCTGATCAAGGCTTCTTATTTCCCCTTAGTCTTGGCGCTGAAGGCAGTTGCATGATTGGGGGCAATCTGGCAACCAATGCAGGTGGCACGAACGTGCTACGTTATGGAAGTACCCGTGACTTATGTCTTGGCTTGGAGGTTGTTACAGCCAATGGGGAAATATGGAATGGTATGAAGGGTCTGCGCAAAGACAATACTGGTTATGACCTTCGAGACTTATATGTTGGCTCCGAAGGAACCCTGGGAATTATTACTGCTGCTGTAATGAAGTTGTATCCTTTGCCGATTTCTCAATGGACGACTCTAGTGGCTACCCAAAATATTGGTTCGACGATTGATTTATTGAACTTATTTCAACAGCGGGCTGCTTCACTACTCACTGGATTTGAAATGATGACTAAAGAATCATTGGCCCTCATCGACAAACATTTTCCACAGATGGCTAACCCATTAAAAGGAAACCCTCCTTTTACGATTTTGATCGAGCTTTCTGATCATGAAAGTGAGGACCATGTTAAACAGCTTCTAGAATCTGTATTGGAGGAAGCGCTTGAGTCTGAGCTCATTTCCGATGCAGTCATTGCAAGCAATCTCAGTCAAGCCAATAGCTTTTGGCATATGCGCGAGCACATCACCCTAGCTCAAGCTCAAGAAGGTGCTAATTTAAAACATGACATTACTATCCCACTTTCTTCGCTTGATCGCTTTATTAGCGAAACCGACGCCCTGATCAAAGCAAAGTACCCAGGAGTCAGAATTATCAATTTTGGTCATTTAGGGGATGGCAATCTCCATTACAACGTTGCCCCTCCAGAGGGCGAGGATTTCAAAGCTTTTAATGCCGCTAATGAGAAGCCAGTTCATGAGCTCATTTATAGCCAGGTAGAGCGCTGTAATGGGTCAATTTCAGCAGAGCATGGGATTGGACAGCTTAAACTTGATGAATTAAGGGCCCATAAAGGAGAGGTAGCCCATGAGCTAATGAAAAGCATCAAAAAGGCTCTAGACCCTCAAAATATCCTTAATCCTCACAAAGTCCTCCCTATTTCAGGGTGAATCGGCAAATATTTATAGATTTTTTGTAATTCTTGTCATCTCAGCCTAATTCAGCAGCGTTGTATGCCCATGGAGGTGACAAATATGTCAACAAGATTAAAGCGTTGGGCCCGGGCAATTCAGCAAATCGATCTATCAAAGCAGGTAGATCCTGAGGTAGCTATTGGCTATTTGGACAGTAAATACCGCGATATTGCTTGGCGTTACATTCGCATTTTAGGCTTTGAACGTACCATTAGCTTCATGGCCAGTAACAACTTCCATCCAGAATAAACTTTCAATAGTCCTCTTAAATAACTGATTTATATCAGTATTTCAGCTTATTTAGCGCTTGATACTGGGCTTGCTGACTTTTCAGCCGTCAGCCTTGAAACACCCCCCCTGAAAAACTCATTTTGAAGTAGTTCCGACTACTTTAGACAAGTGATGACCCCCAATTCTGAGAGCTAAGGGGTATCAATTGTGATCAATAAAAAAGCGGCTACAACTGTCACAATCACTTGAAACAGCTATAAAGAAATCGTAGGATAAAAGGATAATCCAAATACCTACCAATACTACTTTATGGAGAAAAAATGAGTCAAAAGAAACTAGTCAAAGACTTAATGAAGAAGTTAGATAAATTAGAATCTGAACGCGAAAAGCTTATAGATAAGCTATCTAAGGCATTAGATAAGTTAGATAAAAAGGAAGAAAAAAAAGCTGCTATAAAAAAACCTGCCGCTAAGAAAGTAGCGGCTAAGAAAATACCGGCCAAGAAGATCGTCAGAAAAAGGACTGCAGTTAAGAAAACAGCAGTTAAAAATACGGTTACAACGCCTGCCCCAGTAGTCACTACTTAATCACTGCATGGGGAAAAGATTAAAATCTACTATCCACGTAGACGACTATGATGCTCAGATAAGGCTTTTGCAAATTGAGCTCGTAAAGCTTCAGCGCCAAATTATTTCTAGCCAATCACGTTTATTGATCATTCTTGAGGGTCGTGACACAGCTGGAAAAGATGGCACTATTAAGAATATCGTGGCTCACCTAAGTCCCCGAGAGACTCGTGTAGTAGCCCTTAGCAAACCTACTGAGCGTGAAGATGGGGAATGGTATTTTCAACGCTATGTAGCCGAACTTCCAACTTCGGGTGAAATCGTTATTTTTAACCGTAGTTGGTATAACCGTGCTGGTGTTGAAAAGGTTATGGGGTTTTGTACTGAGATCCAATATCAACAGTTCATGGATACCGTAAATGAATTTGAAAGCTTAATTGTTGGTTCTGGAATTCAGTTGATAAAATATTATTTAGATATCAATAAAGAAGAACAAGCTGCTCGCCTAGAGTCGCGGAAAACCGACCCCTTAAAGCAATGGAAAATTAGCCCTATAGATGAGCAAGCACAAAAGAAGTGGAAGGAATACAGCTTAGCTCGAAATTCGATGCTTCAAAAAACAAGTTCAAAACTTGCTCCATGGATAGTGATTGATGCCAACAATAAGAAGTTAACTCATTTAAATCTCATAAGGGATCTTTTATCAAGATTAGCTTATCCCGATAAAGAAAAGAAGCTTTTACTGGTAAATCCAGAAGTGGTAATGCCCTGCCCTCCACTTGCAAAAAAAATGCCTGATTTAGCCCCGTAAATATTGTTTATTTAAAGAATGTGATAGCTTCACTAATCAGCTCATCTGGCAATTCTTCTGGGATGTAATGGCCGCAAGGTACAGTCCTTCCAGAAACATTTTTGGCAACTTTCTGCCAGTCTTCAAGCGGTTTAAAGCATTTGTTTACCAAACCATGCTCTCCCCATAACACTCTTAAAGGCATTTCTAAGCGTTTTCCGGCCTGACGGTCTTCTCGGTCATGAACAAGATCAATGGATGCTGCGGCTCGGTAGTCTTCACACATTGCATGCATACTTTGTGGATTATTGGCACCCGTCAAATACTCTGCCCAGTTTTCAGCAGAGAAAATACCTGTTCCAGCATGCCTACCCATATGTTTTTTTAACCAGAACTCTGGGTTAGCCCCAATCAGAGTTTCCGGGATGGGTTCTGGCTGTATTAAGAAAAACCAGTGCCAATAACCTTTAGCAAATTCCATGCTGGTGTTCTCATACATGGATAAGGTGGGAGAAATATCTAAGACCATCAAACGCAAAACACTGTCTGGAAAATCTGCTGCCAATCGATGTGATACACGCCCACCGCGATCATGTCCCAATAAGAAAAATTGATGATGCCCAAGCTCTTTCATCAAAGCATGCTGATCTGCCGCCATAGATCTTTTGGAATAACTCGAATGATCACTTTTACCGTGCGGCTTGGATGATTCGCCATAGCCACGAAGATCTGCTGCAATCACTGTGTAGTGTTTTGCCAAAGCAGTTGCAGTTCGATGCCATATTGCCTTCGTTTGCGGAAAGCCATGTAGTAACAGTAAAGGAGGACCTTTACCACCAACTAAATAGGCTATATCTATAGGACCATCTGCAGATGCAATGCCAATTTTCTTTTGTTCAAATCCAGGAAATACAAGGGCCATAGTAATTCCAAAAATATATTGCCCTACCTAGATGCAAGGGCCTGAATTTGGGCAACCGTAACGTAGCCTTTATTGTCAGTATCGATATCGCTAAAATGATCAAAGACCCTTGACATACAGCCTTTTGCTTCTTGTTTAGTAAGCTTGCCATCCCGGTCTTTATCACAGCTTGCAAAACGATCTGCGATCTCTTTATTGCGCACTGAATTATCTGCTTGCGCTAATGAGCATATAGATAATCCAAGCGCAATATAAACAAGATTTTTAGTAAGTAATGACATAGACTCTATTTAGCCGAAGCTTCCAAGGCAGCACTTACTGCCTTTTTAGCCATAGCAATGAAAGAGTCTACAGAACCAGATGATGTTCGAAAAGATTCTCCTTGAACCGTTACTAAGCCCATTCCAAGAACTTCATTAGTGCTGCTGTCCGTAATTTTGTTTTCAACTACCAACGCTGGGGTCTTAGCATTTATACCTCCCGCAAATGCTGCAGCATTTGTAGCTAATCCAATTGGAGTAAAGTTCCACGGCTTCAAATAATCATTAGAAACTTCGGCGCCAGTAATTCCAACAGAAACCCTTACAACCCCAGGTCCTGGCTGTGTGACAATTTTAAGATTGCCACGAGCATTTACAGATTCCACCATGGAGGCCTGTAATGTCGCTTTAGCTTTAGTGATAGATTCTGCGCTAACGTCTTTCGTAGCGCTTTGATTTAAATAAATAGGATCTAATATCACGGCGGTATAGGTTGCGGGATTGATACCATCCTTGCGATAACGCCAAATTCTAGTATCAGATGCAGTGGTATATGTTGGCACTAGTAGTGAATAGTTGGGCAAAAAACCAGATCTTGGCATGGGCTCTGAAGCTAATTTCGGTGTATTACTACAAGCAGCAATTAAGCAAACAGTAGCGGTGACTGCTGCAAATAAACTCATTTTTTTCATTTTTTTAATCCTATTTAAAGTACCAAAGTATATTCAGCAAGTACTATGTCGACCATCATATAGCCGAATGATGATTAGAGGTTCATTATTCCAGTCGGCTTAGTGTTGATGTGCCAGTCTTTAGATGGAATTCCTGAGTTAATCCCTAGAGAAGCTAAGAAATGGCTCGCACCATTCTAGTGCTCTACTTAACAAGAGGTAAATCGAGGCAGGAATGGGCAATTATGCTTAAAGGGGGCTCCCTACCGAGCTAAAAAAAGCGCTAGATCCTCTGTCATCACAGAGGAGGAGCCCCTAAATCATTACCCAAGATCAGATGAAATATTAAAGTCGCTTACCAGTGATGACATTATCGTTATAAGACCTACTTTTATAAATGCCCTTGATCTCATTGTTATTGACATCCATTTTTACAAAATGTGCGCTCTTATTTCGATCAAGGTATGTGAAGCTTAAAGTTGAACCATCTATTCTAGGATTTAGAAGGGGTTGCGACTCATTACCAATTTGAAGAGTGCCGCCAATTTTTTGATAGTGTTGAGAAAGTTTTAAAGTTGTCCTAGCTGGCTCCATTCCTGAAATGATCCATTCTCCCGCCACTTGAGCAGGAACGACCCAATAGTAGGCCTTAGCAGGCGTATCAATTTCAACATCAGCCTCCCAATCGCCCATATTAAATGCGTGCGATGTGACTCGCGTACCGGGTTTCATTTTTAATATGGTGGGACGTAAAGCAATATTAAGATCGGGCAATAAATACATAGTAATAACGGTTGCCTTACTAAAATCTTCTTTGAAGATATCGCCATTAATAATCTTTACACGATCACTGACTCCAGAGCGGTCAGCATTTCGTTGGGCTAATTTTGCCATTTCTGGATTAAATTCAATTCCAATTGCGCGCGCGCCAAAATCTTTTGCAGCTGCAATTGCAATTCTGCCATCACCAGAGCCAAGGTCATAGACTAAATCATTGGAAGTCACCTTTGCAGTTTTTAGCATGTTGGCAAGTAATTCATTACCTGTTGGCACCCAAACTACGTCTTTACCCTCTTGACCAATTCGAGGATTATATTTATCGTCGCCGCCGTCGACATAGCTTTGAGCAAAAGTATTTAGAGCCAAAGAGGTACTTAAAATAACAAACCAAACTTTAAAATGCTTCATAGAATTTCCATAAAAAGAATGTAGTAGGATGAATTTTTTATATATTACAGGACTAATAATTACATAATAAAATAAATTTTGCTGGTCTGCCCAGCATCATTCAAAGCTCTAAAAGCGAGTGATGGTTTCTTGAATATGCAATCGCTTTAATGCCTTGCAGCATATAAAACATAGATATAGACTATCATGACCATACCAATAAGGCATGTAGGCAGAAACACTTAATTTAAGCAACCATCAAACAGTAATCAAACAGTACTCAAATTTTAGTAATTAATTATGGCTATTTTAAAAAATCTTGTAGACGAATCTATCCTGATTTCCCAAAAAAATATTGGCCATTATGAGCAAAATGCTGTTTCTTATGATCAGGGTACGCAAGATCATGATGTTAGTCAAAATATCGATGCTTTAATAAGAGCAATTAAAGCTAAGCCACCATTTCAAATTCTTGATTTTGGATGCGGCCCAGGAAGAGACCTGCAAACCTTAGCCAAACTTGGTCATGGTGCAATTGGTCTTGAAGGCAGCCAAAAAGCTGCTCAAATAGCCAGCTCGAAAAGTGGTTGCAAAGTCTTGGTACAAGATTTTTTTAACTTAAACCTACCAGAGAGTACTTTTGATGGTATTTTTGCTAATGCTTCGCTATTTCATATCCCAAATAAGCTATTGCCAAAAGTTCTAGGTCAGTTATGGATATGCTTAAAACCAAATGGCATTCTATTTAGCTCAAATCCTCGTGGTAATAACCAAGAAAGTTGGTACGGAGATCGCTTTGGCTCATATCACGATCTAGAAGGCTGGAGATCTTTTATGACAAATGCAAAGTTCACCGAAATTGAATATTACTATAGGCCAAGTGGCCTCCCGTTTGAACAGCAGCCTTGGCTAGCAAGTGTTTGGAAAAAAGTAATACTTTAAGCATTCATCGTAATCCGAGTTCGAATATGGAAAGCTGTCTATAAGCTAATTTATTCGAATCTATTATCTTAATAAGCTGGAGCCTTTGGTATGTATCCATTTTTTATACAACATTCCTCCAGCTCACTAGCAATCATAGACACGCCAACTGATTGCTGAACCAATTGAACTCCAGAAGAAAGTTTCTTTGTACCTTCAGTCTTTATTGTTTAAATTGGGCAGAACAAGCCCGCGCACAAGGAATACATATGGATTTCACTATCTCTAATACGATGCGTGATTGTTGGATCGTAAATGATGGTGTGATGGGTGGTGTGTCTCAATCTAGTCTTCGTCAAGATGCACAGGGTATGTTTTTTGAAGGCATGGTATCGCTTGAAAATAACGGTGGGTTTGCATCCATGCGTTCATCCGTACGATTTCCCCAAGGAACTCAAGTGCTTGAGCTTCTAGCAAAAGGTGATGGCAAGCGCTATAAGTTAGTCTTGCGCACTGAGTTAGCGCCACGAGTTACGTATGCTGCAGATTTCATCACTGAACCTACTTGGCAAACATATCGATTTAATGTAAACCAATTTAAATCGACTGTACGTGGGCAAATAGTTAATGCAACGCCCCTATCCTTTTCTGACGTGATTGAGTTTGGCATTCTGATTTCTAATAATCAAGCAGGAAAGTTTGGCATTCAACTAAAAATGCTGCAATCCGCTTAGGACAAAAGCGTATTAAATGAATTTCTTTCCATTCAAAATGTGATGAAGAATTTAAATTCTGGGCTTTAAGGAGTGATTACCAATTAAAGCTTCCAGGGACTCCTTTAAATGGACCAACTAGTTCTGGTGTGATCCAACCACCATAAAATCCACCAGGCTGGGGTATTACTGGTTGACCTCCAACCGTGCATTGCAGTGACCTTGCATAGAACGCTACGCAATCTTTTAATAGCTCAGCACCGGTTAAAGGGCTTGGATAACTCCATGCGACCTTAACTAAAGAGCGCGAACCATCTACTAAAGACCAGTATTGAGCGGGCCCTTTCCATTCGCAAACTGAACCCCCTCCTGCAGGCTGGAATAATTTCTGATTAACATCTACCCAAGGCAAATAAAAAGTAGGTGGATGCGCAGTCTCAAGTGCCATAACCGATCGATGTGTTCGAGCCACTTCCAAACTGCCCCAACACACTATCACTTCTCGTTGGTCAATCACTAGTTGAGGTGGACGCGGAAAGTCCCATACCGATACTTGCCCCGGTCCAGGCAATTGTGCAAAATCAGGCCTACTTAAACCACGCCATTCCCAAGCATCACGCGCATCTTGTAACCATGAAGGAATCTCGCTCATGTGTATAGCCTATAAAAGATAGTCATTGTTAAGAAATATTCATTAGCTAAAGTGCTAAGAAGGGATGATTTTATTAAGATTTTTGGATTTCTTAATAGGATTCGAGCGTGCGACCCGGATCTTGAAAGAAATTGTCGCTGCTAGAAAGTCAATTTATTCAGGGACTTATAGTGAAAAAATAAGGTCTCTTTAACCTTAGAATTGCCTGTTAAATAGGGTTTATGCAAAAACCCGGTTTTCCTGATAGCGTTACTCTTATTCTTTTAAGGAGCTAGCTCTTATGAAACGTATTTTTCTCTTCATATTGACCAATATCGCCATTATGTTAGTGATTACGATCATTATCAATATTTTTGGCTTAGAACAAATACTAGATGCACAAGGAAGCGATCTTAATCTCACCTCTTTATTGATGTTGTCGGCTGTTGTTGGAGTCACTGGTTCGTTTATCTCTTTGGCAATGTCAAAATCAATGGCTAAGCACTCAACTGGCGCCTATGTCATTACGCAAGCACAAAATGAAGAAGAGCATTGGTTAGTTAGTACGGTAGCACGCCAAGCAGAAGCTGCCGGTATTGGTATGCCTGAAGTTGCAATTTACGACTCTCCTGATATCAATGCATTTGCCACAGGAATGTTTCGCAATGATTCCCTGGTTGCGGTCAGTACTGGACTATTACGAGGTATGACTCGCGATGAGGCCGAAGCAGTCCTAGCCCATGAGGTCAGTCACGTTGCCAATGGCGATATGGTTACCCTTGCACTTATCCAGGGTGTTGTTAATACATTTGTATTCTTCTTATCCAGAGTTGTTGGACACGTCATCGATCGGGCTGTATTCAAGACAGAGCGAGGGCATGGGCCTGCTTACTGGGTCACCACAATCATTGCACAATTGGTGTTAGGTATCTTAGTCAGTGCAATTGTGATGTGGTTTAGTCGTCATCGCGAGTACCGTGCAGATGCTGGATCTGCTTACCTTGAAGGCAAGCAAAAAATGATTAAAGCCCTTGAGCGTCTACAAAAATCAGCCAATCAGCCACATCTACCAGAGCAATTAGAGGCTTTTGGTATCTCTGGTGATATGGCGACGGGCATAAAGAGCTTATTTATGAGCCATCCACCATTAAGCGATCGAATCGAGGCATTGCGCCGCATTTCAAATCATGATTGATAACTTCGGACCCATTATCTTGCTTGAAGTAGTGTTGGTCTTTGGTGGGGTATTACTCTTTGCATGGTGGCAATTACGCGACCTTCGAAAGGAGCGAGAGAAAGACCAGAAGCAGAAAGAGGTAAAAAAAGGGCAGGATTAGTTAGAAAGCTATCGAAAACTCAACAGGTCCACCCTAAATTCATAGATACTCGGCGACTTCAACTAAATTACCATCAGGATCACGTAAATAAACAGATCGAATTGGTCCTAAAGCACCTCTTCTGGGTACTGGACCCACATCAACTGCCACCCCAATATTTTTAAGGTGCAATATAAAGTCATCTAATGGCCCTGAAGCTATTAGACAAAAATCGCCTGAGCCGATGGTTGGAACCCTAGCCTTAGTAGGAGTTTCGGTCGCTTTATCTTGCAGATTAATTTTTAGCTGCCCAAATCGAAGCGCATAACGTGGCTGACCTTCCGGCCCCACAAAAAACTCCCTCTCAAAGCCCATGACCTTCTCATACCACTGGGTTGTCAACTCTATATCAGTAACAGTTAAAACAATGTGATCAATACGATCAATAATTTTTGTCATTTCATTGGACCAATAAAAAATATATTATAAATAATTCAAGTACTCTTAAATTTTCGCCTTTTAGTATTGCACTTATTAGGAGAAATTAAAGTGATCAATACTAAAGCATATAGAAATTAAAAATAATGATCATCCTTTTTTAACCCAGGCACTGCACCATCCTTTAGCTGAGACTGCTTTACCACCAAATGCGAGGCACGGGGCATCAGCATCTTTTGCAGTTCCCTGAAACAAAGTACAAGCAGCACAATTTTGACCTAATGCATATTGAGGAAATTTATTAGTATCAATTTTCTTAACATCGCTAACATAGCCTAGTGCAATAGCAGATGGATCAGAATCTAGAACTAAGTTTTGCGATGGTTTTTGGGCTATAGCAAAACCGCTCACCAGGGAACCGGCTGCCACAAGAATAAAATTTCGACGTTTATTCAACATAAAGATCCTTTTTTAATTAAATTTAATTGAGCATTACTTCTTCACTATTACAGTCAATAGAGTGAGGATAGAAAAGTATTCATTATTGTTTTGCTCCTTCAGATAAACGCCGACCTAAAGCAACAGCATAAGGTGCCGCACGAGCGCTTAACATGGGATCATTCGATGGCTCAACACCCTTAGGCATTACCATGGGGTTGAAGTTAACAGTTAGGCAAGCCCCTTTATCATCGTCTGATACTGAGGTGACCTTTAGAACCCCTAGATTTATTTTTTTACGACCCTCGGGAAGCGGCACTGTAGCATCGTCGAGCTTATCTCCAGGCTGCGCTAACTCTAAATTGAAATTGAATGCAACCTTGCCACTCTTTACTCTTTGGCGTAAATCATCAAACAAAAAGTTGCCCCCTTTTTCTTTCGCCTCTTCATCGGAGAGTCCTTGAGTGCCATTAACAGGCTCAAATACCCATTTACCGAATTGCTTTACTCCGCTGGGATTGGTAAAGCTAAAAGCATGTACACCCCAGTAGTTCACACTGCTAAAGCTCGCAGGCACTGGCTGTGATGCCAGATACTTTCCCTGTAGCAGCACTTCGGGATTGGCATCAGTAAATGCTTTTATTTTTGCAGGGTCTGGCGCCTTAGTCGCTGGATCTGGCTGACGTGCTGCCAATGAAGCCATTAGCTGTTGGGGTGTTGCTGAACCAAACACGGGCGCCGAAATATTGCCCATAAGCCATTGTTCGCCGTTTGGTAAGGTGAACTGGAGTGACATATTGCGCTGCGATTTTGTATTGTCAGCTGCCTTTGGATTTGCCCCACCAACTGAAAAACGAACAACTACAGGAATGGGCTTGCCACTAAATACCGAGGCTACCGATAGTGCACGCCCCTCAGGCGATCCAATAAATTCTCCAGTGGCACAGATGCCTTTTGCGCCAGAGCGTCGATAGCCCTCGAACTTACCGTTTGTAGCTTCAAACTGATTCACCATTGAAACTGGATTAACAGGTATTTGTGATTGTGCAAAAGCACCTACTGTAAAGCTAGTACCGATTAAGGTGATTGCCGACAATAACGGAATATTCATAAGGGGCCCCTAATTGAAATGAGTAAACTTTAATTATTATTAAATACAACATGAAGTTACTATAAAAAGTGCAAAACTTACTTTTTTAAGTATGAATTTCTTTTCAAATGATGCAAAGCACCATTATTTGACGCATGAAAGCATCATTGTCTAGTGTGATATTAGGCGAAACTGACCGCTAAGCATTTATTTAATGGAAATAGCTATAAGTTTTTGACCTGCCCAGCAGGATTCGAACCTGTGACCTAGGCCTTGGGGTTCTTCAAAGTGTTTGGTGGGTTCCATCACACAATGGCCCATTAGACGATTGTTTGCAGCCACAGAAATAAACTGTTTTAGTCTCTGATGCAATAAATTCCTCGGGAACTAAATCTGTTCTCTGATGTGACCCATCGCAAAAGGGTTGCTTATTACTTAAGCCACAACTGCACCAATAATAAGTCTGGCCTTTGACTACCTCTACTGGATAAGGTGAATTTTTAGCTGTCTTTATTTCCATGCTAACTCCCTATGCGATTTGTTAATAGATTTACTTACTCATATGACCACTGGTAACCTACATCAACGATCTCCAATGCATATCCAAAATGATGCAGGCAATAGGCATTCCAGTCTTTATGAAATTCAGCCAAAGTTGTATCGCAGTGATGGCGATTAATTAAATTCAGCAGACCATGATCCTTACTCTCAATCTGCCCATCCTTAGATTTCACAACAACATAAATTGCATGTTTTCCACTCATGACAACCTCTGCAGATTCAATGATGGTTTTAGATTAATTCCTTTATAGGGCTAAGGAAAGTAAAAAATGAGGGTTTGTAGGGTTTTGGCGTAGATTGGTCAGTATTTGGTCAACCGAACCTTATAAAATCAGCTTTTTTGACTAGGTCACATCGGATATTGAGATCTTTGGCCTCTCCAGCACGATTCGAACGAGCGACCTCCCCCTTAGAAGCTTTAAAAAAGAGTTCGAACAATATCTAAAACAATGGTTTTCAGTTCTTCATATTGGGTGTGGCATAGGGGCAGAAAGCAGTGACTTGAAGTTGATCCTAGCTTAGGTTAACCCCAACTTTTTTCCCTGCCTCACAAATATCTTGCCAAGTTTTGTCATCAATTTCAAAGCCATCTACCAAGCGTAGTGCCATCATTTTTCGTTCGGGCTCGCCAGCAAGCATAACCGGAACACCAGCTACGCTGGCCGGGCTTTGATATACCCAATCAATAAATGAGTTTGTCTCTAATTCAAATTGCTCTTTTGAGCTCAT
>Ga0114975_10001780_pt1 | contig 15002 bp, 36 predicted proteins | sample S_130626_EF_Meta_FD_87031 | JGI IMG/M metagenome (GOLD analysis project Ga0114975, IMG submission 87031) | Freshwater microbial communities from Lake Simoncouche, Canada to study carbon cycling - S_130626_EF_MetaG | ecosystem: Environmental > Aquatic > Freshwater > Lake | place: Lake...
ATTGCTTAACATTCGGATACTTTTGCAACTGAGAGAAGTCCTTGTCGCCAGACAGGATCAAAATCTTTTCTCTAGTGTAAAACTCCTTAGTTAGTGTTGCAATAATGTCATCGGCTTCTGCATGTTCGACACGAATAACTCGGTACGGCAGATAGTCACGAATTTCATCTCTCAACTTATTTAGTGCGCCGAATAGAGCGTTCCAATCAAGTTCAGATGCTTCACGATCTTTCTTACGATTGGCCTTGTAGTAGGGATAAATCTGCTTGCGCCAGTAGTTCTTATCATCACAAGCAATTACCATTTCTCCGTAATCAGAGAACTTTACTTTGTTTGAACGGAGAGAGTTAAGCACCATGTGGCGCAACACATCTTCCTGAAGTTCAATATTCTTGTGATTACCAATCTGCATCATCAGAGTGGATATCATCACTTGGTTTAGGTCTACGATAATCATGATCTAGTTAATCCTCAATTTAAAACATATCATAGCACCATTTCAGGCGTTTGTCAAGTATTTTTTTCTTCTTCGGTACTACCATCGTCAATATCAATCATTTTTTGTGCTGCTTCTTGCATAGGATGATGCTCACCCATGTGTTTATAGACAGCAGACCGAATACCTTCTGTTACCAGAACTACATCTTTCTGGTAAATTTCGTCAGAAAAATCAAACCCTACCATGTTCAATTGCACAAAGAGATCGGTTGTTACCTCTTCTACCACACCAAGCGCAAAATCTAGTCTAGCTTTTTTATTTTCTTCTCTTAATTCTTCTAAAGAAAGTTTTGCCTTTCGACTCATTTTCTTCTTAGGAAAATCTACGATGTTAGATGCGATTTTTTCCACGAAACCTCCTGGTGCTGGAGACAAGTACATTATTACTTATCTACAGTTAGACTTTGGAGAAGTGCAATCCATTCGGGAGCTTTATTCACCCAACTATGAATACGATCAACTTGAATCTTCTGAAGTCGCAAGTCACCGTCAACAGCTTCACGTTGATCACGCATAACAACAATAGCTTGCTGAAGAATCTGATACAAGCCGTTAGCATGTTGATTCTTGTCTTCATTCCACTGATACATCCAAGTCAAGCCCATAGAAGTCTCAGTTAGCGCACCGTAGTTAGGATGCACACAGAGTAGACCAGCAGACATGGCTTCAATCAGTGATAGACAGGATGTTTCTTTCCAGATGCTTGGGTAAGCGTAGATATCAGAATTCAACAGTGCTGTACGAACTTCTTCATTAGAGACAGCGCCGTGATAGTTAATCTGTGGATGTTCTTTGCACATATCAAAGATGGGCTTATACGCCTCATCTCTTGCTGCCCAGTTCTCGCCGTAGAGATTAAATGAAGAGTACACATCTAGTGTAATGTCTTTGTGCTGCTCGGCAAGCTTCACAAACACTGGCACAAGTAGTTCTAGACCACGATGCGGTGTAGTGTGATAGATGAAGCGAATCTTATCGCTCTTTGTACGTTGCGACACCTCAAAAGGTTCAATAGCGTTCTTGATTACAGTAGACTGTGCATAGGTAACGCCGCGCACTTCATTGTACTTTTCCATCTGCCAGTTTGAAACAAAAACAAACTTATCAAACTTCTTACGAAACATTGGATCGCTAAGACGGGAAGACTCTGGATCTTCTGGTAGATCATGTGCATAGAAAATCTTCTTACGCTCAGGATCAAGTTCTCTAGCGCGAGAGAAAACAATCTGAGTCCTCTCTAACAGTTCACGTGGAATTGTGCCATCGTAAATTTTACGCTGCATCAACTCTGTACCACCGGAAGAGTTCTTGTTTGTCTCATTCGTTTCAATAAGATCATAATTGTTTTGCATTATTTTTCTTCCTGTCCTTCAATGTTTTCGTAATAAAGCCTAGACATTTCTAGACATAGAGACATAACAGCCAGTGGACTCAACTTGTAAGCAATGTTGAGTATAATCCACTTAGCTATGATTGCTCTAAACCTAGAAATGCCAGTCAAATGTTGAATCATTAGATTGTTTCTGGTAGAATCTTAAACTCAATAACGCTAGACTTGCGGAACGAGCGCCAGCCTTTTTCTTCCAAGTCCCACACAGCAATAACTTCTGTGCTTACTTTGCGCTGTACGTGTTCTTCTAGATCAGTCTGCTCTGGCAACATCTCTGCACGAAGAGTGCAGTGCGTGGCGCTGATGGTGCCGTCTTTCTTTTCAAATTGAACAGCAATAACTTCTGTGCTTACTTTGCGCTGTACGTGTTCTTCTAGATCAGTCTGCTCTGGCAACATCTCTGCACGAAGAGTGCAGCGCATACCGCGAAGGGTGCCGTCTTTCTTTTCAAATTGAACAAAGCAGATATTGTTCTTTAGGTTATCAAGATAATAGTCCGTATTACTCTGCGAGATATCTTGTAGGGTCATTGTTTTTAAGCCTTTCAACTAGATCATTATATCCACCCACATATTGTTCGTCTTGAAAAATCTGTGGAACTGTTCTTGCACCGGGAACAACTTCTAGCAACATCTCAGTTGTTACATCCCGTCCTACTTCTAATTCTACATATGCTAGACCTTTAGACTCTAAAAGCTTCTTAGCTGATACACAATAAGTGCAATTAGGTCTGCTATAAATTTTAAACATCTTTTCTCCTGTTTATAAAACTAAGCTTGGCTTTTTTTGACCAGCTCGAAAGATAGTCATTGTCTTCATCAAATAGTTTTAGATATGTTTTCTCATTGATATCGTGTGTAGATAGAACACGTTCATCAACATGAAGCTGCGAGAACTCATGCCGTTCTTCATTACTAATTATAGTCTCTGCTTCTTCTTTACTTTCTGCTTCTACAACATATCGCATACGAAAATAAGACAATGCTTCAACAAGATACGTTTTCTTACTCATTATTTTTTAGTTCTCTTTCCACTGCACCGTAAAGTAGATTGTGAATGTCGATGTAATTACATTCCATGCCTACAATATAGGCATCAGGTCCAAAACCAAACACATCATAAAGAACACCGCGAAAACTTCTACGATCTTCAACATCGCCTTTATGTATGCGCTTGACAACTGAATAGAAAGCCATCAACTGTTCATCGTAAGTTAATTTGTTCCAGAAATTATCACAGTCATATCCATAAGTTTCTGCCGCCTCTTGCATCTGAGCAGCCAGCACTTGAGACATTTCAAACATGTCTTCTGTTGGATTTTTATCTGTCATTGAAACTTTTCCATATTCAAGTATCCACCATCACGCAAGGCACGAATAACACCAAGAGCAATACCTAAATCATTGCGTCCAGTCTCTCTCATTCTGGTAACAGCAACAACACACTTAGTTAGGTCTTCATTATCCATAGTCATAGAAAGGTCTGTCATATCATCAGTGACACCTACTCGCCGCAGATAAGCCATACCACCATCTACAGCAATATTACCACACTTACAATATTTAAAGTCATGTCGAAACGCTGAGTATGGCTCATCACCACACTTGTTACATCGCACCTGATTTTGGATGATCACTTTAGTCATCTTGTATTTCTTCCCTTATATCCTTATGGAACTCAATCAACGCAAGAGCGAGATTTAGAGCCTGTGTTTTTGTTAGTTGAATATAGCTGTTTGTTTGAGGAGTCAACTGCAAACACATACCATTGCGACTACCACCATAATAACTGGTGAGCAAAATGTGATCATTAATGATATCAACACCTTTAAGTTCGGTACTCATTTGTACTCTCTTTTGCCTTTTGATTTAGGATAAAACATTCCCATAAAAATAATACCGTCAACAACAGGTTGATAGCTTTTAACTTCATATGCAGAATTCCAAGGCAGAGGCACATAACATAACATATACGGCAAGCCATCGGCTTCCATTAGCTTGAGAAGAGACCTAAGATCACGATCAATTGCAGTAGTGTACCATGCGCCAGCATTAGATGCAAAGAAATGGAAATTTTCTTCTCTAGACATATCTATCGCCTCATTCTTGCAATATCAATTGCGACTTGTTTGTTATCTGCAAAGATTGGTACCATGTTGCTTTTATGCATCGTAGCAATACCGATAAGCTTACGTTCACCAGAATACTGCATGGGTTCTTTCTTGGCCATGTGTCCAGGAATCTTATCTGAAGTTGGAGGCAAAGCTTTGATATCTTCTTCTCTAGGTGTATAACGAATGTTATAGTTAGGAGAGTATTGTACTACAGATTTGGCTGTTTTGTCAAGCGGTTTATAGCCAAGCTTCTTAAGAAACTTTTCGTGCTGTGCTTCCGCTTGCAATTGTTTTTGTGTCTTCTTCTTAGCTTTACGCTTGCGAAGATTACTGGTAGTAAAATATGCTGGCATCAGTGCCATTGTTTTCTCTCATAATAAAATGGTGCCCCCGCCATGGTTCGAACACGGGACCCCCTGATTACAAATCAGGTGCTCTACCGACTGAGCTACAAGGGCGTAATCTTTTTTACCTACGTTTGTATGTACACCAAACAACAATGAACATGATAACACACGCTACGACTCCAATCAAATTGTTTACAATTTCTTTATCCATGATCGTATTTATATCACGCTGCCAATTTAATTTCGTTCACGTGCTTACACACTCTGCGAAACTGAAACCCGGGACAAGTACATTCGTATCTTCCAGAGTTATAGTTTACTGTATACGTATTGTTCTTAGAACCTTTGACTGTCCATGTTTTTGCTTTTGCAACATTTGTTGTTACTTTTGCAACAGCATAACCTTCTACAATCTTGTCCTTCTTGACAACACGAACTGGAATATAACCACCAACGTCAATAGTTAATTCATCGGGCCCAGTCCACTTATCATTGGGAATAATCTTACCAGTGAGATAGTGAAACTCAGGAATGTACATCGAATGAGCATACAAGTGCTTACTCTCATACATTATATTCCTAATCTTGAGTGTTGTCAAGTCAGACATATTAAGCAGCCCAAGCCTCGACACTGGTACGCAACTTCAACTGTGCTGGAGTAAGATGGACCATCATCCAGACGCCATCTACCTTAACCATAGCTATATCGTGAGAGTATACGCTGCCGATTTCTGTTTCGTAGCCCTCGACTTCTACCATGCGGGTGTTACCCCTCATGTTGTCCATCATAGTACCGTACCAGCCATTACGCAACTTAACACGCATACCTTTTTTAATTTCATTCGTTTTCATTATGCAGACCTCAATTGCGGTTGATCATTGTACGACCACATGTCACCATGATAGCTGGCTTCTTCTGGATCGTCATACTGTTGTGCCTTGACACGTTTACCATTTTCAAACAATGACAAAATCCAAACTGTTTTGTTAATGATAAAAATGTTATCAAGCTTGTAGTCCCTAGTCATCTTACGCTTCCTCAATAGTGATGCGATAAGCTTTACCGAACCTGTCGGTAACCATAATAGTTTTCTTAGTAGAGAGCATGTAACCGTTTTCTGGATGCAAATCCCAACCGATCGGACCAGTACTCTGCAACATGTTTTCTTTATCATTAGAAATAATGTTGTTCTTGATTGTATGGGCGATATAATCGCAGTAACTCAACATGTTAAGCAGCCCTCGGAAGTTCACTGATACAGTTGTGAACATAGTTGCGGACAAGAGCAAATTCCTGAGCCGTAGCCTGAGCCAATTCACCAGGATAGTAATCGTTCAGAACATTGCGAACACAAGCGGAGATATCCGAAGAGCCAATTTCCTCAGCATCCTTGAACATCCAGTAGGTATTTTCTTCAATGTTAGCCATAAGGTCATCCAGACCACGATCAAAAATTCTCATATTAAGCAGCCTTCTTTTCTTCAAAACCACAAGGAGCAACTCGATAAATCTTACCGTTCAATTCGAATTCGTCATTGACGCTGGTAGAACGGTGACCCCAAGCCTTGCCGTTCTTATCAACATACAACGGAGCAATCACGGTCACGGCAGGATTATAGTCGCCGTTTTGAATGTCCAAAGTTTTGATTGACCAAGAACCTTCAACGTTATTCGTCCAACGATACGCATATTCAAGATCGGTAGTAGCAACCTCAGCAACAAGGGTGCGATCAACGCCAGAAAAATCTTCTTTCGGGCTAATGTGGTAAACCTTAATCATGTCTTGCCTCTCTGTTTTCATCATGTACACAGTATACATGAGTGGTAGGTAATTGCAAGAACTTTCTTTTCAATGATTTCAATGGGTTACAAGCGTAAGGAAAAAACCATAGCAAAATCAATGACTTAGCTGAAAAATTAAATTTTAAACAAAATCAATGACTTAGCGTTTTTGGGATTTCGTCTAGGAGAGACGCTTTTCCAGGGGGTACTTGCCTATGGTCCACCCCCGGAAAGTCGCTCCAGGAGCTTCCTACGGCGTCGGTTTTCTGCCTGAAGGGGTCTTAACTGACGTTTTTGCTGATTTTTTAAGGGATTTGAGGTCTACCGGAGCTCCGTCTCGATATAGCACATCCAGCGCCATCGACCAGGTAGATCCATCGGCGACCAGTTGCCAGCCGTTGTACGATTGCACAGAAACATTCTGTCTGGCAAAATGCTCACGTAATTCTGATAGTGAGTGCATTGTTAGTCCCAGAGAGCGTCATAGTATTTGCCGAACAAACGATAGCCGTTTTGTTTACGGGCTTCCAATTTCTTAGCATCAGACGTTTTCATTTCAAACCAAAAATCATTGTCTGAAATTTTTTGCTCAAATGCCCAGATCATTTCATTCATGGCCCAGTCCCAACGCTTGAAGTGATTAGCATCTGTGTCGTACTTGTTCTTTCTTTTTGGCGCGGCAGTAGAACGTAATTCTGCTGGCACGTCCTTGTCATCTACAAAAGGCGCACCGTGCTTCGTTGCTTGTAGCTGCTTTAGCATCGGAACAATAATATAAGCGAGAGTATGATCCATACTCCAAGTGTCGTAATTGTCAATACGAATTTTAACTTTGCGCTGTCTCTTTTGATGAATCCAGGAACAGACATTTGTTAGCCAACTGTCTTTGCCGTTCTTGTTTTCTGCGAGCCAAATACCAAAGTTGTGAACAGTATCATCTGTTTCAGAGTATTTGTCTTTCCAGAATAATAGCTTCTCTGCAATCTGATATGGACCAATCCAGTTTACATGTTTACCAATATTAATCTTCATTGTAAATCCTCTTACGTGTGTATTCGTATACTGAAGGCATCTTATCAATCTCTGCGTTTATGATATTCTTTCTTCTGATCCAAATGTCAAGCATAGTTTTTAATCTAAAATATTCTTCGCCATCTTTTTTTACTTCGTCAAGTTCTTTATACGTTACTGCTGGCTTATATCCCATAACAGTCATAATTCTTAGAATATTTTTTTGTTCCGTTGGAGATGGATTGTCTTCAAAAATCCAATAAAATAAATCTTTATATATATTTTCAATTGAAAGATGAGGCGTACTATCATCAACATACTCAAAATCTTGAGTTACGTGTTTCCAATATGGAGTATCGCAGCGTTTTGCTAGACAATAGTGCATAGAAACAAATGCGAATTGATTGTAATAGTTTGTAGCTATGATTCGATTAAATCCAGACCTATCAATAGATTTTATATTAGCATTTGATGCAACCAAAAGATTGAGCAATTGAATTATAGCTTCATGTGTCATGAGAATACCAGTTGAGCGTAATGGCTCAATAAATCCAGCAGCTAGACCAATAGCAACAACATTCTTTTTAAAAGGTGTTTTTCTATATCCAGGTGTAAACTTAATAAGTCTTGGCTCATCTAGCTGATCTACTCTGTCATCGCCGTATACACTTCTTAGATGATTTTTATACTCTTCTAATGCAGTATCGTTATCTACAAACTTACTTGAGAAAACGTAACCAGATCCCATTCTATCCCACGTTGGAATGTTCCATACCCAACCGTTTTCGATAGCAGTACAGTTGGTGTATGCTGTCATTTCATTTTCTTTATCAACATATGGAATATTCACATTCCATGCACTATCATTTACATTCGTATGCATCGTGCTTGTAAATTCACTACCAACTTCATTACTAAGAAGCGATTTAAATCCAGTGCAGTCAACATACAAATCAGCAACCAATGTGCCGTTGTTTAAAGTTACAAGACCTTTAATACCATCATCATCAGATGCGATAGCAACAATGTCATCTACAATATGTTGTACGCCATTTGGGATAGCAATCAATTCTTTTAGTGTTGCGCCAAATTTATATGCATCCATATGGTACGCTTTGTCGAGCGAAAAGTTCCAGTCGCCGATTGGCAATTTATGTGAGAATTTATTTGTCTCAGTCATATGATGATTGTCATCAAAGAAGTTTGCAAAATCTTCGATTTTTATTCTATCTGGAAAAAACCCACATAGTAAAAAGAACTCATAGACACTATGCATCTCTACTGGAAATGGTTTTCCTTTTGGAGGAAGTCTTTGTAGATTATCATTTTGATGATAACCTTTCTCGTTAAAATCTGAGAACCTAATTGCAGTTTTATATGTTGCATTACATCTATGCATCCAATCTTCATCTTTTAGTTCTAAGAGAGATAGATACGTATTAATTCCAGCAAGAGTGGATTCGCCAACTCCAATGATAGGAATGTGCGCCGACTCTATAAGAGTAATTTTAATGTCTGGCAAATACTTTGACAGCAATGCAGCAGTCATCCAACCAGAAGATCCACCGCCAGCAATAAGAATTGATTTCACTTGCATTATAGTGGAATCCAATGATTTAGAATGTTGTGTTTTGGCTGAGGAGTTTTTTCAAGCCAACTAATCGGAACAATGTCGAAAGCAATTGTAATTCTTGGCTCATCATATTCCCATGGCCATGTTCTATGCATATCGCCAGCACTAGGACTTAGCACAATTAAGTTGTTCTTGCTCTCAACGTCTTGTGTTTCCCAATTTGTTTCTTCAATCATACTTGTAGGAATCTGAAGACCGTGCGCTGGTGGCAACCTATACGTTGTCTTACTCGGCTCACAACTTACGCAATAAAATCCATGCCAGCAATTTGCTTGCATTGGCCAGTGACGATGCCAATCAATGAACTCACCTTTACGATAGAAGTTTAACCAAGATTGAATGAAATGCTTTTCTTTTGAATCACAAACTTCACGAAAAATATCTCTGATCTCACTATAGAGATCATGGATTACACCTGATTGTGAAGTTAATATGTTGTACTGAGAATACAATTTAGTAGTCATTGTACTTTGACCACTGTAGTCCGTATTGCCATCAGGAGTAAAGTTCTCCTTAATGTGCATGTACATCTTATGACATACTCTATTCATTTCATCTAGATCAAGATTCAGCATCTTGGTAGTAATATAACTCATGTCAGTGTCCTCTAAATCACATCGTTATGCTACATCACCATGTCATAAAGTTGACCTGTTGATGAGCCGATTGCACGGAAGCGTAAAGTGGGATACCGAGCTTTACCTGCCTTTAGAGCATTGGCAATAAGTTGTGAATTGTTCACAACACCACTGTTAAGTGTTCGCCATGTTCCTGTGCTATCAAGAAATTGAATTACTATTAGTTCGTTGTTCAATGTGTTACCTTAGGTGTTCTGGGTTGATCCATCTTTCTTACGATATAATCAAAAATCAAAGAATTACCAAGGTCTTCATTATTCATGCCAATAGCATATAGCTTATGTACATATGTCATGAGAAGTGACGCAAGTAACAGAATGTCTTTCTTGTCTTCACAATGCTCAACAACACTGTCCATATGATTAACAAATAGTTGTAGTTTTAAATTTTCTTCACGCATGTTTAATTGATCCATCTTGAAATGCCTGACAGGCGAAAAATGAAATGTCTGGAAAATCTGAACCCAGATCCTTGAAAGCGTCTAAATTGCCTAGATTATCATCAAACATATATGCAGTGTCATATTCACCGCTAGAGAGATATCCTCTTACAACTTTAGCTTTCTTCTCTCCCGTAGACTCTGGACCGTTATCATTGCCTACACGATAGATGTGTATGTTGTCAATGTCAATACCAAACTTACGGAAGACATTCAGAAACTTTTCTTTATCGTCTAAATCTGATCTTGCAGTAACAAAGATGATCTTACTGTTCAAGTCTTTGACGTTTTTCTGATACCCCTTAACCCTGTCCAACATGCGAACAATAGGCTTAGAGGTCATTTCAAATCTATCCGCTTGTCTAAAGTCAGACAAGTCATAAGTCTGCCCAGGAAGAAGCTTATGCGTGTTGTACGTCTGATTGCCTAGACTCTGTACAATCTTACCAGAAGCATCTCTAACATGGATTAGCGCATTTGTCTTAAACAACGTATCGTCAATATCGAATACGTACAGCGTCCTCGCGCCCATGCTTTTCATGTAACCTGTAAAATCTAGCATATCTTTACCTCTTTTCATGTATTTATTATAACATGGAAGAGGCAAAAGTCAAGCTTTTATTTTTGCTTTACAAGCGTCACATTTGCTGCGTACAATACCTGAGCCTGAGTTGCCCCAATCTACCTTAAGCCAAATACGCTCAAATACGTAGTGTACGGCAGTCAGAATAATATGGATCAATATTGCATCACTAAGACCAGTAAAGATTGCTGTAATACCTACAGCAGTTAGTCTATAAGAGACAGTTCTAACAAACGTTCTCTTATGCATCTCAGTCATGATGCATTTCTTTTTCTTTAGGAATATCTACTTTGCCACAGCGTTTGCATGTTCGCTGTACGAGAATAGCAAATGGATAATATGGACAGCGGCTAGGACGCCACTCGCTTATCCATTTGTGCAGACGTAGTTTACAAAGAAATTTCATTGCATATAGCTTTGTAATGTATTGTGTGCGATCTTTCTATAGATCATCGTAGGAATATCTGTGTACGGATCTTCTAGAAGATAGTTGCAACCTTCTACCCAATTGTTGCACTTAATAAACCTAGCAAAGTCTGTCATGTGCTTTTTGTTTTTAGGATCAAACTCTACACGAACCTTATGTGTAAATACAGATTTTCGATATATGTTCATAAATTTTAACGACTTCTCCACTCGTATATTGAGTTCATTGTTTTAAACTTGACGTATAGACCTTCGTTTTCAGATTCCGATTCTTCTAAAATCTCTTCGATCAAAGAAGTTTGCCACCAATCTTGCCATTGATATGTTCGTGCAATAATTGATCCTACACGTATAGCTACTCCAACTCTAGGTTTTACATTGTATGCTTTTTCTATATCACCAGAAATTGGATCGCGCCAAAATGCCATTGACATGCCGCCAGCATCACCAATACCATCACTTACCCTGCGTAATGAGTACGTCATCTACTTCAAAAGATGCTGCGAAAGAACTGCAAGACTTAGCCATGCCCACATTGTGTTGAAGCCAACAAGAGTGGGTAGTGACTTCTCACGACTTGCCCAGATAAGAGCAACACTAGTAATAAGTGTTAGATAGTATAGTTGCCAAATATCATAATGAAAAACTAGACCAGGGATAATAATAATTGCCTTAGCTACCCAACTGACAAACTCAATCGTGTTGTAAGGCTTCCAGTACTCACGCTTGAACAACATAAGATAACAGTCTCTTACGTTAGACCACTTGCAATGAGTATAGCAGACAGATACGATAATGAACCACAGACCTGTTGCTGCAAACGTTTGTGATAGTGTCATGATTTATTCCCTTTCTCTTTTAGTTGAATAGTCCAAGTGCCATCTTTGTTATCAATCCATTCAAGAGTGTCGCCCTCTTGCCAACCTAGATTCTTTGCTGCTTCTCCAATATCAAGAAGAAACTCGCCAGGATGATCTGGGTCTTCTACAATTTCTGTCTTATAAGATTTAGACATATTAGAAATTCACTTTAACGACCTGAATCCAAGGCTCAGGCTTATCAATCTCGTTTAACTTCGTCTGCAACTTACGTTGCATAACATGCAGAACTCTAGACCAATAGTCTTTTGCCCACAAACTTTCACTGCGTTCACTTGCAACATTAGCAGCATGAATTCTTTCTAAAATTACTTCTGCTTCTTCGTGTTTAGTCATATCTCAATCTCCCAACTATTGCTTAACTGCTATAATATCGTCATTCATTACTGTTAGACTATAACCTAGACTTTCTACAAATTGCATTACTTTAGTACGGTGTTCTGCAAACCCATCTGTACCCCACGCTTCAAAAATCAACATAGGACTACATCTATTGATAGTATCTACAGCGCCTTCGATAACTTCTAACTCCATACCCTCAACATCAATCTTTATCAGAGACACATCAGATAGGTTAAATGAGTCTAACGTGCGTATTTTATATATCGCTGTTTTTTGACAAAGTATATGTCGTACTTTATTTGTTAGAGTAACACAACCATAAGATTCTGTTACATCTGGATCTTCAGCTTCTATCTCACACTCTTTATTTCCAAGTCCTATTCTATATGATTCAATGTTGGTAAATCCGTTTAAAGCTATATTGCCTTCTAGTTCTTTAGAGGTAGGAACAACAGGATCAAAAGCATAAATTTTACACTCTGGAAATCTAACAGCTATCTCTAAACAATACGCTCCGATATTAGCACCAACATCTACAACAACACCAGGTCGTGTAATTAGATGCTCAATTGATATATCAATCATATGAGGATCAAAACAAGCCTGTTCTTGTATTGCCTTATACAATACATCTACCCTATCATGTATCTTGTACTTGACACCAGTGGGAGATGTGTGTATGTGCATATTGCTCTTTTCTAAAAAGTGGCTCCACGGCCTGGGCTCGAACCAGGGACACTCTGATTAACAGTCAGATGCTCTACCGACTGAGCTACCGCGGAATGTGTTTCTACTTTCTCAAGTATATAGCTTCGGCCGATCTTTGTCAAGTAGCCAACAACTGGATAAATTTCTCGCACCAACTCTTCGCAGTACTGATCCATGTGTACATTGCAACGATGCACTTCAAGCTTGTATTTCTTTGCTTCGTTAAATGACGATGCTGAAACAAAATATTCAACATCAGGCAAAGTTTCTCTAGCACGTTTAGCAGCAGACTCAAGACAAATAACAGCCCTATTTTTCTTCATGCGACTAGTGCGTGTCTTAGCAAACCAAATGTAAGTGTCAGTTTCGCCACCGGGCTGCCAGTCGCGGCCGTACTTGTAAGCAAATTGAAATCGACCAATCTTCATGCCATCAACTACGATAGCATCCTTACGCATTGTGTACTGATAGATACCCATTTAAATAAATCCAGCTTCTCTCATAATAAAAAAATAAATCACATAACCCCAGCCGAAGAAACCGTGAATGAAAATCCATAGCAAAGAATGCCATTTCATCCACGATATCGTCATAGCAATAGCCATACCTAGTGTACGCATAGATACATACATAGGTAAAAATCTATTAAGCATAGTGTCCGATCGACTTCCGTAGACGCGCCATTTCTTCTTGACGTTTCTCTTCAGTACGCGGATACTTCTTGACCCTCGTATCTGAACCAGGACTCTGATGGCCAGCTTCCATACGGGCTAGGGCTTCTTTACGCTTTTGTGTCTTGTTCTTCATAGTTTATCTCCTTAACATTACCGATTATACTATATAAGCTATAGCTTGTCAAGCTTTTTATAATATATAAGCTATAGCTTGTCAAGCTTTAGATTTGATCCACTCTAACATAGCTTCAGCATCATAGTCCCATTCAATGTTGCTACTAGCTTCTGCTTCTGCCTGCTCTTGCGTTAAAAGATTATCAAGGTAGCCGCGACCAAAGTCAGCAAGGCGTTTCTTGTACTCTTCGCTAGCCTCGTCTTCGTCCCAGAACATACCAAACTCTGCCTCAAAGGCATCACAGACAGTGCAAGAACCGAAAGACCCACTTGCCCAGGCTTTCTTATCTTCATACAATACGAGAGCATACCAAGAACCTTGATAGTCACCGAAATTTCTGAACTCTAGCACCTTCGCACCAGCAGCATCTAACGCACTTGCATAACCCATAATCTTTATCCTCTATCAATCGCCGGAATCAATTGTGTGACAATCGCCACAGTGTTCACATTTATATTCTGTCAAGCATCTGCCAATCGTCTTGCTATGATACTTGTGTGTACACGGTGCGCCGTCTTCACGTAGACGCACAGTGCCACTATTTCTGCTGTACATATACTGACCACCACAGTTGTTGCACCGTAGAGTATCTGTAGCAGGATCATAGCCAGCGTAAGAAGTCTTATACTTACTGTCACCCGCAGGGACTCGACCAGAACCGTTACAGACGGGACATGTACCAGTTTTATAGCTCACCTACTTCCTCCTTACGCATAGCTTCTTGAAGATCATACCATTCGTCATTGATGAACACTGACCAGCTACCAGTGTGTTGCTGGAACAAATATTCATACTCTTCATACTGATGGTTCTTTTCATAATCTTTTAGGTTATCAAAAAACTTTGCACCAGTGTCTTTTTGACCACGATCACGCTTGTATGATTTGCATTGATCATAAATCGGCGCTAAAAAATCAATTTTCTCGCCGATCTTTTCACCAAGATAACTGATATCGCCAAGACCAATCAACTCAACAATCTTAGGAACTTTGGTGTAATGCTCCAACAACATCTTACCATTGTGAGAAAGATAACCATCGTGATGGCAGTAAATCTGAGCAACGGTACCGTTCTCATACTCAATTGCAATTGTGCTACGTGTAGACATTATTCCATATCTCCATAAATCGAATTCAGCATACTATACAAAACTTGTTGCGGCTCACTATCCGTAGCGCCAAAGTCGGCAAAAAATGACATAACGTTATGAATGTTCTTTTCCACTTCGAATATACTTAAACCACTGTTTACGTTACGTTCAATTACATTGTTTAGAGCAATTGCCACGAATTCAGGATTAATCTCTCGACCGTCTTCGTCCGCAGCAGCATACAACTGCCAGTCATCGGCAGTCAAGGTAATAC
>Ga0114975_10001781_pt1 | contig 15001 bp, 14 predicted proteins | sample S_130626_EF_Meta_FD_87031 | JGI IMG/M metagenome (GOLD analysis project Ga0114975, IMG submission 87031) | Freshwater microbial communities from Lake Simoncouche, Canada to study carbon cycling - S_130626_EF_MetaG | ecosystem: Environmental > Aquatic > Freshwater > Lake | place: Lake...
GGTGCAGGCGGGATGGTTGGCTTACCCCGATTTGTAAATCAACGTAAAGGTCAGGCTAATGCGCTAATGGTCGGCGGATCAGTGATGGTGGGTGCGGCCATTACCAACAAAAGTCCTATAACGATGTCAGATGTCACCCCGATAGCTTGCCTCACGGAAGAGGCTGGAATTATCGTGGTTCCAACCGATGGAAAAATTAAAACTTGGAAAGAGTTTGAGGAGGCTATTAAAGCCAATCCAAAAGCAGTCTCCGTAGCTGGCGGAAGTGCGGGTGGAACCGATCATCAACTCTTGGGGCTCATTATTAAAGCGCTTGGTAAAAATCCACGTGAGGCAGCTTATGTTGCTTTTGCAGGTGGTGGTCCAGCAAATGCTGCGATTCTAGGTGGTCAGGTTACGGCAGGGATTTCTGGCTATTCTGAGTTTGCCGAGCAAATTAAGGCGGGTAAGATGCGAGCTATCGCCGTATCCGGAAATAAGCGTATTCCAGGCGTTGATGTTCCTACACTCAAAGAGCTTGGTGTAAATGTGACTGCTGCAAACTGGCGTGGAGTGTTTGGTGCGCCAGGTATTAATGCTGCACAAAAAGCTGCATTAGTAGAGTTAGTTACGAAGATGCACGACACCAAGGGTTGGGCAGAAACTTTAGAGAAAAGAAAGTGGTCTGATGCTTTTCTTGCGGGTGCGGCATTTGATGCTCAGTTGAAAAAGTACATTACTGAAACAGAAACGGTTCTCAAAGAATTAGGCCTTGCATGAGTACTCGCCTGATTGCTAGCTTTTTGCTGGTATTTTGCGCAGTGGCTATCTGGCAAGTATTCAGAATTCCAGAGTCAACAATCCAATCTGAGGTGGGGCCTATTTTGGCCCCCTCTGTTTTGGTTGCTTTACTGTCTTTGTTGGGGGTTTTTTACTTATTCACTACTATTAGCAATAAAGCCCCAGACTGCACTCATCAAGAGGAAGATCGACCGCTAAAAGGGGGGTCAAAGCGTGTTTTGTATATGCTTGGCGGTGGGCTTGCGTTTATTTTGCTTGCCAAGGTGATTGGCTTTTTAATTCCTGCTGCATTGTGCGGCCTGGGTGTATCAATGGCATTTGATGCCAAGTTCAATCTAAAAACACTGCTGATGGTATTTGGCATCGCGGGCGCATTTTGGATATTATTTTCAGCGATTTTAGGGGTAGATTTAGGCCCAATCGTTCAGATTCCTTTTTAAGTAAAGATCACTATGAGTTCTTTTGATTCCTTGATGCAAGGATTTGCTGTTGCCTTGGAGCCCATGACATTGTTGTATGGGTTCATAGGATGTTTAGTAGGCACCTTAGTTGGGGTGCTTCCTGGAATAGGGCCAGCACTCACGATCGCCCTTTTACTGCCATTAACTTTTAAGGTGCCAGCCACCGCCATTTTTGTTTTATTCGCAGGCATCTATTACGGCGCCATGTATGGAGGTTCTACTACCTCTATTTTGCTCAATACTCCGGGTGAGTCTGCAACGATTGTGACTTCGCTTGAAGGCAATAAGATGGCGCGCCGCGGAAGAGCAGGGCCTGCTCTTGCGACCGCTGCAATAGGGAGCTTTGTTGCGGGAACAATTGGAACAATTGCCTTAACTTTCTTTGCACCTTGGGTAGTTGATGCTGCATTGGCATTTGGTCCTGCTGAGTACTTTAGTTTGATGTTGATGGCCCTGGTAACAGTATCTGCTGTGCTTGGTAGCTCAGCGCTTCGCGGTCTGATTTCTTTAGTAGCAGGTCTTTTATTTGGTTTGGTGGGCATCGATCTGCAAACAGGTCAACCTCGTTTTACATTTGGTCAACCAGAATTTTTAGATGGAATTGAGGTGACGATTGTCGCGGTAGGTTTATTTGCCATTGGTGAAGCCCTCTTTTTGGCATGGCAAGGTAAGGAAAATAAAAAGACAGACGTCCTGGCCGTATCGGGTAGCTTGTGGCTTTCAAAAGAAGATTTTGCGAGATCTTGGAAGGCTTGGATTAGAGGTAGTCTGTTTGGATTTCCTATTGGAGCAATGCCTGCCGGCGGTGCTGAGTTACCCACATTACTTTCTTACTATACGGAAAAGAAACTCTCAAAGAAGCCCGAGGAGTTTGGTCATGGGGCGATTGAAGGTGTAGCGGGTCCAGAGGCAGCCAACAATGCTGCTGCAGCTGGTGTATTGATGCCTTTATTAACCCTTGGTATTCCCACATCAGCTACCGCTGCGATTATTTTATCGGCCTTCGAGTCTTATGGAATTCAGGTGGGCCCCACTCTTTTTACGCAGCAAAGTAGTTTAGTTTGGACGCTGATTGCTAGTCTTTATATCGGCAATGTTATTTTGTTGGTTCTGAATTTGCCTTTAGTTGGATTGTGGGTAAAGCTTTTAAAGATTCCTCCGCAATGGCTCTATGCAGGCATTGTGGTCATATCCGTTGCAGGAGTATATGGATCATCGAATTCAGTATTTGATGTGGGCCTACTGTTTTTCTTTGGGATCATTGGATTTGGCATGCGCCGCTTTGATTTTCCAGCCGCGCCTTTAATTATTGGTTTAATTTTAGGTCCGATGGCTGAGCAATCGATGAGACAAGCGCTGACAATTAGTCAAGGCGAATGGAGTACGTTTTTTACTAGACCGATCTCGGGTACTTTGATGGCAATCTCAATTGCCCTTTTGCTAGTTCCAAATATCCTGCGCTTGATTCGGAGCCGAAAGCACGTTTAGATCAATCCCATTGATCCAATAATGGCACCAAGTACGATTAAGTACAGTGGGTGCCAGCGGGTAAAGGTGGTGAATAGGATTGTGAAGATCGTTAAAACATAGGCTGCCACGCCATGATTGATTTGTAGGGCAATTTCCCACGCAGAGGATAGGACTAGTCCAATTGCCAGAGCCGCTGCCGCATATTGGATTGCTTGTTTCTTAAGAGGATCTTTGATTCCCAACAGCAGGCGTTGCAGATAAAAAATCAAGATTGAAGAAGGCCACGCAATCGCAAATGTAGCAAGGAATGCGCCAATGACTCCATATAAGTGCCAGCCCAATAACGTGACCGTCATGAAGTTTGGTCCTGGAGCTGCTTGCGCTATTGCAAAGTAATCTGAAAATGTTTGGAGGTCAATCCAGCGTTCTTGGTAGACTGCGAGATCAAGTAAATCAGGAAGAAGCGCGCTTACCCCGCCAAAGGCAACTAGAGAAAAAGCAGAAAGCTTTAAAAATAAGCTGAGTAAGATGCTCATACTTTATGAGCCTTTATCCAGGCTAAAAAGAGAGCAAATGGGGATGCAATTAAGACAACCCAACCTAAACCCAAATGAAAATAACTTGCTGCTACGATGGTGATGACGACTACCAATAGCATTGCTGGGTATTGAAATTCATCGCGCATCATCTTCAATCCAGTTGAAGCAATTAAACCTACACCAACAGCAGAGATGCCTCGTAAAATACCTTTGACTGAATCTAAATAACTATAGTGGTCATATAAAACCGCAAGTAATAACACTAGCAAAATTGGACCGATGCTCAGGCCCAACACTGCGGCAAATGCACCTCTAGCTCCAGCAAAGCGTGAGCCAACACAGACTGCTAGATTCATAATATTGGGGCCAGGAACAATTTGGCAGATGCCCAGAATTGCACTAAATTCTTCCGAAGTGAGAATCTTGTCTTTCTCAACTAAAGTACGCCTTGCCCATGGCAATACCCCACCAAAACCAGACATTGCAATTTTGCTAAAGCTTATAAAGAGTTGTAAAGGGGTCAATTGAGACAAGATCGAATGGCTTTGCTTACTGGGGTTTAAATGGGTGTGGCACGGGCCGACCCTCTAACCAAGCTTCTAAAGTTTGGGTGATTCCATTAGAGAAGACTTCAAAAATAGGTTCAGCTATAAATCCTAAATGCGGTGTTACTAAAAGATTCGGGGTATTGCGAAGTGGGTCAGAATCTGGAAGAGGTTCAATATCAAAAACATCTATCGCAGCTTGCCGAGGTCTTCCTATTACAAGGGCCTTTTGAAGATCGGCCATATTGATCAATGCTGCACGAGAGGTATTGACCAAAATAGCGTCGGGGCGCATGAGAGCAAGTTGATCGGCTGATAGCAAGCCTTTTGTTCCAGGGCCAGCTACTAAGTGCATGGTGACAACCTTGGATGTTTTTAATAACTCTTCAAGACTTACTGCTTTAGCATTTTCAACAGCCGCTCTTTCGGGAGTCATATGGGGGCTCCAAGTCACCACTTCCATGCCAAACGCTGCACCAACTCGAGCAACCCGACTACCAATGGATCCCAGACCCATGACTCCAAGACGCTCGCCTGCAAGCATAGGTAATACCGATAATTGGTCTCGCCAGCCGCCAGATGAGATGAGTTTATTTTCTTCAACCAAGCGTTTAGAGGCGCCTAATATTAAAGCCCAGGTAAGTTCTGCAGTGGTTTCTTTAGAAGGCCCGCCGGGAGTTACTGCCACTGGAATATTTCGTGAGAGTAAGGCCTTAGCATCTAGTGTGCCATTGCGCTCGCCGGTAAACATCAAAAACTTTAGCTTAGGCAGGCGTGCAATCATTGCCTCATTCAATGGAGAACGATCCCGAACTATTGCAATAGCATCCGCATCTTTGACGGCCTCATACAAAGCTTCATCTCGTAATGGCTGATCATGAAAAGTGAGCTGAGCAAGCTTATCTAGTTTTTCCCAATTAGAAAAGCGTCGTAAGGCGCGTTCATAATCTCCGAGGATGACGATTTGAGGCTGAGTCATGGATATGCTTTGAATATTAGCCTGGAGTACAAAGGCTAATGATGTTTTTAAGATCAGATGCTTGTCCTAATTTCCATAAGGCTGCAATTAACTGACGCGTTTTGTCTTTGCCAATAACCGGCTCAGTAAGGTTCGTAAACTTTTGCTCTAAGTTGGCATCACTCATGGGATTCTCAACAGAGCCAATTGCATTCTTCACAAAGACATGCACTTCTTTGCCGTTTTTCAGAAAAGCTTTGACGTCCACTGATGCTTCGCTAATCGATGTGTCAGTAGTAGCATTGACTTTGGCGCGAAGGGCCACGACGTCAGCGCGATTGACGATGTCGTCAGCGTATTCGCCTTCACCAGCTTGTCCAAAAATGAGACCAACAGCACAACCATGGTAAACACTGAACTTGCCTTCAAGACCGTCTTTAGGTGTTTTCTTGCCCGTGAGCTCTAGTACCAAAGGATGCACCCTTAATTCAATCCGCTCAACATCTTCTGCTTTAACCCCTTGAGCACGTAACTGAGCACAAGCATCAATGGCGGGGTGAATCACAATGCCGCAAGCAAAAGGTTTATAGGTATTTAAAGAAATTTCAAATGATTTTCCAAGAGCGCGATCAATTTCTGACCAATCGCATTTAGTGGAAACGGTTTGCATATAGCCACGACCTGCCTCAAGCGCTTTAGGACTTGCAGTAAACCCATGCTTAGCCAAGAGAGCCGATAGCTGTCCCGCACGGGCTGCACCGCCTGGATGAAATGGTTTGGTCATCGTGCCGAACTGTTCACGGATGCCCACTGGTTGAGATGCAGCAATACCTAAAGCCATTGTTGTTTGATGTTCATTGAGCCCCATAAGGCGTGAACACGCTGCCGCTGAACCTAGCATTCCGGTAGAACCAGTAATATGCCATCCACGATGATAGTGATCAGGGTACATTGCATTACCCACGCGGCAAGCAACATCAATACCCAAAATCATTGAGTCAATAATCTGTCGACCATTGACATTCATATGCTCACCGAGGGCCAGAATGGCTGAGGCTACTGGACCTGCTGGGTGAATAACAGTCTTCAGATGGGTGTCATCAAAGTCAAAGGTATGAGAGCTAATACCGTTGATTAATGCTGCACCACCCATATCGACTTTGTCTTTGCGACCTAAGATGCTTGCTTGAGGGGCTGGCTGAAATTCACGAATAGCAGCTAGGGAAGAGTCCACACTTTCATGATTAGCGGCGCCGATTGCACAACCAAGCCAGTTTAAAAAAGTGCGATGTGCTTCATGGTCTACTTCTGGGGTCCAACCTTGGCTTGGGTGTGTGGTAACAAACTGCGCCAATATTTTTGTGACTGGTGGCGCATTTAAATCGGCTGCTGCAGCAATAGCGTGAGACATAAATTTTCCTATTTCTTAAAAATAATTATTCAATTTCAATATTGCGATCTTTTGCAACCTTAACCCAGCGGGCGATATCTTCTTTAATATAGTTTTCAAATTGTTGCGGAGACATTGGCATCAGTGTCATCGCTTCACTTGCCATTTGCTCAGCAAATTCTGGTGTGGCCAATACTTTATTTAATTCGAGATTGAGTTTTTTAATGACATGGTCAGGTAGGTTTGCTGGACCTGAGATTCCATACCACTGTTGACCATCAAAGCCGTTGTAACCCAGCTCCTTAAAAGTTGGGATGCTAGGATCCGCTATGCTTCTTTTTTGACCAGTCACCGCCAAAGCCCTGACGCGATTAGATTTTAAATACGGCATAGCGGCATACAGAGTGGGAAGCATGGCTTGTGTTTGTCCGGCCAGTAGGTCAGTAAAGGCAGGGCCTATACCTCGGTAAGGAATGTGTACCATGAAGATGTTGGAAGCAAGCTTGAACTGCTCTACTCCAAGATGGGTAAGAGTTCCAGGTCCCGCTGAGCCAAAACTAAGTTTCGCGGGATTCTTTTTGGTGTACTCAACAAACTCTTTTAAATTTTTTACTGGTAAGTCGGGGTTGATAATGAGGGCATTGGGGGTCGCACCAATCATGCCGATTGGTGTGAAATCCTTGATAGCGTCATAGGGTAATTTACGAACAGCTGGGTTTGTGCCATGGGTTGCAACATAGGAGATCATGAGGGTATAGCCATCCGGACTTGCTTTTGCAACTGTTTGTGCAGCAATTGTCCCACCACCACCACCGATGTTCTCCACCACAATAGATTGCCCAATATTTTTAGATAAGCGTTCGGCCACCTTGCGCGCAAGGTTATCAAGGCCACCTCCTGCAGCAACAGGCGCAATCAGTTTGATTGGTTTAACGGGATAAGGGGTGCTAGCCGCTGGAGTTTGCGCTTGCGTACTAGAGCAAGCGATAAAGGTAAGGCAAGCAAGTGCTAGAGAGGATAAAAAAATCGGCCATTGCCGATTGAGTGAATTAAACATGTCTGCGACCCCATTTATTTTTTTAATGATTAATCTACCAAAGCCAATATTTTACTATTGATGGCCAATTCTTTCTGAGTAGTGGGGGTGGGTTTTCGAGGGTGACCCCTCATAAAGCTAGCTGTAAAGCGTACTTAGCTTACTTTAATATTTTTGCGCTTGGATTCTTCAAGGGGAATGGAGTCTAGATTAGGCTCTAAAGCCTCTCTTTGATCAAAGACAAAGCAAGATCCCTGATAGTGGGCATGACCAACTTCCTCAAAATACTTCAGAATGCCACCTTCTAGTTGGTATGTGTGTTCCATACCAATTTCGCGCATATATAGCCCCGATTTTTCACAGCGTATGCCGCCAGTACAAAAACTCACAATGGTTTTATCTGCGAGTTTTTCTTTATGAGCTCTAATAACTTCTGGAAACTCAGTGAACTTTTGGATATTAAAGTGCAGGGCATTTTCAAAAGTCCCATATTCCACCTCAAATGCATTACGGGTGTCGAGCATCACGACGGGGCGCCCTAAATCATCCGTACCGCGATCTAACCACTCTTGTAATTTTTTAGGTGTAATAAAGTTCGCACGACCCTCTTCCGGGCGAATACTGGGGTGATTCATCCGAATGATCTCGGCTTTCAGCTTAATCAGCATCTTTTTAAAAGGCTGCTGTTCAGACCAGCTTTCTTTGGTGGTAAGGGATTGAAAGCGGGGATCTGAACGTAAATAATCTAAAAACTCGCGCATCTCCCGTTCTCTGCCTGCAAGAAACAGATTAATTCCCTCGCCCGTTAATAGGATGGTGCCTTTCAGTTCGCGGGCATTGCATTCCTCAAGCATTTTGCTGCGTAGAGTCGGTAAGTTATCAAGACTTACGAATAAGTAGGCGGCAATGTTCAAAATCGGCTTCATATTATGTCCATTATCAAGCAAGCCGGCTGAGGGGGTGGTAATCTTGGGTCTTCCGTTTGGAGGAGATTATCTATGTCGTATTTGCAAAAAATAGTCCAAAAAGCAGCTCTGCTGGGCTTATTCATATTGAGTATTAGCGGGGTTGTAAGTGCGCAATCCTCCGGGGTAGGCACATGGCCGACTCAAAAACCGATTCGCTTGATTGCTGTGTTTCCACCAGGTGGTTCTGTGGACCAAGTTGCCCGCATTTTGGCGCCGGCATTACAGGCTGAGCTAAAGCAAAACGTGATTGTTGAAAATATTGGGGGTGCATCTGGTGTGATTGGCACTGCTGCGATGACCAGAGCAGATCCCGACGGCTATACCTTTGCTGTAGTCTTTGACACACATGGTGTAAATCCTATTCTAAAGGATAAGCTTCCCTATGACACCTTGAAAGATATTGCTCCAGTGACTTTAATTGGTACTTCGCCAATGGTCTTAGTTGCTAGCAAGGCATCAGGTATTACGAGTTTTAAGCAACTAGTTGAGATGTCAAAAACAGGTAAGCAATTTAGCTACGGCTCTATTGGTATTGGAAGTTTGGGACATTTAGCAATAGCACGTTTAGCTAAGCAAGCTGGTTTTGACTGGAACCATATTCCTTATCGTGGTGGCGGCCCATTGATGCAAGATGCCTTAGGCGGTCAAGTACAGCTCGCAATCGGTTCAGAGTTTTTAGTCAAGCCACACGTTGACAGTGGCGGCGTTATTCCATTAGTGATTACTACTGACAAACGATCTTCTGCTTTACCGAATGTGCCAACGATTGCTGAAAGTGGCTACCCAGGATTTAATGCGCCTGCATGGTGGGCAGTTCTCGCACCTGGTAAAACGCCGCCAGCGATTGTGAATGCGATGAACCAAGCGGTAACAAAAGCATTAAAAACACCCGCTGTTGCTGACAAATTGAAAGCACAAGGAATTGTGATTGTGGCAGGTAATCCTGAAGTATTAAACAACTTTATTGGTAAGCAAATTGCAGTTTGGGGTAAGTTTGTGATTGAAAATAATATTAAAGAAGCGGCTCAATAAAAGGTATTTATGTCAGAACGTTTAATTCCTTATCAGCCAATGGATTTAGCGGAACCAGCAGAATTGGTTGCTGCGATTCGTAAAAGACGTGGTGGCGATTTTATTAACCTAGATCGGATGTTGTTGCATAGTGTCCCAATTGCTGAGGGCTGGAATCATTTCATTGGCGAGATACGTAACAATTTATCTTTAGATCCGAAGTTGCGCGAGCTTGCGATGTGTGGGGTTGCTGTACTGAATGGTGCGGAATATGAATTCTTTCACCATGCGCCCCCTTTTAAGAAAGCGGGCGGCACTGAAGAACAGGTCCAAGCTATCCGCTTAATTGGACAAGCCAATTTTCCAAAGCAGTTGTTTAATCAGGTCGAGAATGATGCGCTTGATTTAACTTATCAAATGACGCGCAATATCAAAGTAGATAGCGAGCTGATGAAGCGTCTTCAACAGGCTTTGGGAAGTACGGATACGGTTGAGCTGGTTACTGTAGTTGCAGCCTACAACATGGTGTCTCGCTTCTTAATTGCGCTTGACGTTAATCCTGAGGATCATCCGCCAGCATGATCCGTAATATCCAAACCATGATTCCTGGTATTGCTACCTCTGACGGTGCGGGCGTGAAGCTACGCCGAAGTCTTGGGGGACAGCAGCAAGTTCGCCTTGACCCTTTCTTGATGCTTGATGAGTTTTCTTCAAATGATCCCAATGATTATGTGGCTGGCTTTCCGGCGCATCCTCATCGTGGTTTTGAGACGGTTACCTACATGCTAGAAGGGCATATGTTGCATGAAGATCACCTGGGCAACCAAGGAAATTTAAAAAGTGGGGGCGTGCAGTGGATGACTGCTGGACGGGGCATCATTCATTCTGAAATGCCACAGCAGGTCAGTGGTGCCATGCGCGGTTTTCAGTTATGGATTAATTTACCTGCTAAAGAAAAAATGAAGCCTGCTGGATACAAAGACATTCAGATAGAAGACATTCCGAAAGTCTCTTTGAGTAATGGTGCATCTGTAAAGGTGATTGCAGGAACGTTTCAAGATGGGGACGCAGCTGTTCAAGGCCCTATACAAGGTATTACTACCGCACCCTTATTCTTAGATGTGCACTTACCTGCTGATACCCAATTCGAGTGCCCTATTCTTAAAGAGCAAAATGCATTTTTATATGTATATGAAGGTGATCTAGAAGTTGGCGACCCAATGAGGTCAGCACCAAAACAGGCTGCCATTATTTTGGGTGATGGTGACCGCTTGAAGGTAAAAGCCGGAGCAATGGGCGCACAATTGATTGTTTTGGCCGCCTTGCCATTACATGAGCCTATCGTGCAATATGGACCTTTTGTGATGAACACGCGTGCTGAGATTGAACAGGCCATAGCAGATTATCAAAATAACCGTTTTGTGGTTTCCTAGGTGATCCCATTAGAAACTCTTCAGTGGGAAGATAGCGGACAAACCCATAGTGCTAAATGGCATTCTGAAAATGGTATTGCTCCGCATAAAAAGATTCAGATCGTTGACGACACGCTGACTGCTGATATTGCTTATCGCTTAGCTTGTGAAGGTACGGCGATGCTTTACAAGGGAGACTTTCAGAATGCCCGACAGCTTTTGCAGGCTATGGTACGAAGAGTGGATAAGCCCCCCAAAAAAGCGAAGCGGGTAGATCGACTTGAGAAGACAAAGAATCAAACCTCATTAGATATCTTCAATCTCCACCGCCTTGCCCAATCACAGCGAGCTCGCATTTTGGGAATGGTATTGATTGCAATCAACGCTGACCACAGCATCTCTTTAAGGCGCGCACCTGATGTCGCGCAAGCTTGCCTAGAAGCTTATGGTGAGCAGATCAAACCTTACGTCATTTCTCTTCGTGAGTTGCTTGGTGTGATCAGTGCACATGAGTGGCGTAAAAAGGGCGTACCTATTTTGGCAAGGGATGATGAAGAAATTCGTATTCATCCACACTACGGCGTTTTCTCTCCCATCCGTGGTGAATATATTGAACTTGTTCTCAAGGCAGCATTACCCGCCGCTATTCAGAAAAACTCTATCGCCTTTGATGTTGGGGTTGGAACCGGCGTACTCTCAGTAGTATTGGCAATGCGAGAAATCAAAAAGATTATTGCAACGGATCAAGATGATCGCGCTATAGCTTGCGCCAAGGAAAATATCGCGCGCTTAGGACTATCCTCACAAATAGAAATCCTTAAGACAAATCTATTTCCAGCGGATAAAGCAGCCTTGATCGTTTGTAATCCCCCGTGGCTGCCGGCCAGACCAAGCTCCACCTTAGAGTACGCTATTTATGATCCAGAGAGTCAAATGCTAAAAGGCTTTTTGAGTGGACTTAAAGACCATTTACTGAGTTCTGGTGAGGCTTGGTTGATTCTTTCGGATTTGGCTGAGCATCTTGGTTTGAGAACGCGAGAGGAGTTGCTCACATGGATTGAGCAAGCTGGTTTAAAAGTGCTAGCGCGCCTCGATACGAAACCTCATCATTCAAAAGTATTTGATAAAACAGATGCATTACATTCGGCACGCTCTAAAGAAGTGACTTCGCTTTGGCGTTTAGCGCTAAAGTAGTAACACAACAATAGCCCTACTAACCTGATCCCCATTGGGATTGTGGTTGTTTATCAAATGCATCATCCTTAAAATATTTGTAGAGAGTCTGTAGTTACTGAAATATTTTTCAGTGCAATTACCCACTCTTTACTTGTTTAATCTTTAAGGAAATCATTTGTTCTGTAGTTTGCAGCCCAGAAATGCATTGATTATTTCAGTTGTAGTCATAATCCATTTTTTAGTTTTCCTACTATTTTCACCCCCATCTTTTGAGGGGGAGAGATCGCTCGCTTCAGAGTCTATGATGGTGAATTTAGTCAATCCAAGAGCACATCAATCCAGCCAAGATCAATACAAGTCAATATCTAAACCGAGCGCAATTACCTCCACTGAAAACCTAAACTCTAGGCAGTCTGAGCTTCCTTCTATCAGCGCTAGCGGGGGAGGAGTTGGTCCTTCATCGAGCCTCATTCCTAGGCAAGTTCTGCATAACCCTAAGCCAAATTATCCCTTGTTAAGTAGAAAGCTAAAAGAGCAGGGCTTGGTGATGATTAAGTTGTGCGTTAACCAAAGTGGTTTTGTGGATGAGGCTAGCATTTCTAAGAGTTCAGGCTTTCAGGGTTTAGATAAGTCGGCACTCACAACCTTATCGCAATGGAGATTTCTGCCAGATTCTTCAAACCTCAACTACTCTTCGCAGTGTTTTCAGGCTCCCATTTATTTTAGTCTGGAGGGGTAGTACTTGAATGAAAACAAAACCGTAGAAGATGATTTGAAATGCTTTCGCTCTGCCACCCCTTTGCCAAAGATTGTTTCAAGTGAGACTCTGCTTGGTCAAGGAAGGCAAATGTTTATTACCCATGACGGACAAATGTATCAATTGCGCATTACTAAATTGGGAAAACTCATTTTGACAAAGTAATGATGAAATAGCTTACTAGCCAGCAAGAGCATCTTCATATGCATATAGCCAGCGATTTTTTGTTGTTATCACTGGAGATGGTATATGAAGCATCAAGATGTTTTACGTTATCGAAACAGGCTCGCCTGGTTTTCATCAATTGCATTGTTGTGCGGAAGCTCTTTTTCAAGTTGGGTTAAAGCTCAAGATATTGAATTGCCCAGAATTGATATTGTTGGTCGTGAGCAAAATGCCTCGAGCAAAATTCCTGGGACAGTCGATGTGATTGATCAAAAGAGAATGGAGGAGTTGCAGCCTCAATCATTGCAAGATGTTTTAAGGACGGTTCCTGGCGTCAATATTCGAGGGGATGAAGGGGGTTTTGGGGCCATTCCCAATATCGGTATACGAGGCTTGAATCCCAGTCGTAGTTCAAAAGTGTTATTGCTGGAGGATGGTGCACCAATTCAACCTAGCCTATTTATTTCTAACGCTTCCTACTACAGCCCTCCAGTTGAGAGAATTGGTGGGATTGAAGTATTAAAGGGCGCATCAGGTCTTCAATATGGGCCCTCTAATATTGGAGGGGTAGTGAATTACCTCACTAAAACACCATCACAAGGCTTTAAGTTAACCGGCAAGGTTGGCGACTATGGCTATCGCTTGGCAGAGATAGAGGCCGGAGGCAAGTCGTCCACAAATGGTGCAGTTGGTGGAATTAACCTAATTCAATCTGAGTCCAATGGATATCAAGGAAATGGTTTTAAGATGTACGACATCCTCATGAAGGGCGGCATTGAGGTTGAACAAAATCAGTGGCTAAGCCTTAAGTACACGCATTACGATAACAATATCAATACATCTTATGTAGGTCTGCGTCCAACCCAATATATCAATCGCTCTAGTGATAATCCGGCGCCTAATGACCGTTTTATTACCCAAAGAAATGCAGTAGACATCAATCACTCATTGGAGCTTGATTCAGATACCAAAATCAATACTTTGATGTATTGGAGTAAGTTGTCCCGAAACTATTGGCGACAAAGTATTGTGAAGCGAACCCAAGACGCTACGATTTTTAAGGCCTGTAATGTCGGATCTGACTGTCAGGTCGGTCGAAATCGAGAGTTTCAAATGTTGGGCATCGATTCTCGAGTAAATCATGCCTATAAGGCCTTGGGAATTACTAACGAGGCCGAGTTTGGCATGCGTTTACATACGGAATCTCAAATCAATCAGTTGGTAAGCTCAAAAACATTGGCATATTCTGGGCGGGTTTCACTTCATGAAAACAATCAGGCTAACTCGATTGCCTTGTATGGACAGAATCGATTTCTATTAACTGATAGCTTTGCTTTAATACCAGGGGTGCGAGTTGAAAGCTATAACCAAACTCGCTCAAATGTCATCACCGGCAAGTCGGGAAGCGCTAAAAATGTGGAAACCATTCCGCAAATTGGGGCAACCTGGCAACTCATACCGCAAGCGCAAGTCTATGGCAGTATTTACAAGGGATTTGCACCAGCTCAATTAGCGACGGCGATTGATGACAAGGGGGTCGATCAGCAATTGGCCCCAGAACGTTCTACCAATATGGAATTGGGATTACGAGGGCGGTCAGGAGCCTTTTCTTATGATTCAGCTATCTTTAGCATGAACTTTAGCAATCAAATTGTGAACCAGAGTTTGGCTGCGGGAATTTCAAAGGCTAACGGAGGTAAAAGTTTGCATCAGGGCGCCGAGGCATCTCTGGGTTATGAGTTAGGTTATGGCTGGGCGATGAATGCTAATGCCACTTACATACCGGTTGCAAAGTTTGTTGGTACCAATTCTTTGGGGCGTGACGGCAATCGCATTCCTTATACCCCTAAACTGACATCCAACCTAGGTGTCAGTTATGAAAAGAATGGCTTCAATACTTTGCTTAGCTTAAATTATGTTTCCAATCAGTATGCCGACTCAGCAAATACTGTGGTTCAAAATACTATTGGAACGCTGGGTGAGGTGCCCGCTTTTACAACAGTTAATTGGAGTGCTAACTACGCCATTAATAAAGATTGGAAGGTTTTCGGAGCAGTAAATAATGTGTTTGATAAGCGCTATATTTCTAGCCGTAGTCCGGATGGTATTTTTGCTGGAGCACCGCTGAATTTTCAAGCTGGCATGAGCTATCAATTCCATTAATGCAAATGATTGAATTGCTTTTCTGATGGAAAAACGCCACCCTGGTGGGTGGCGTTAGACTGTTACGTACTTCAAAATGGTGGAGTCGGCGGGAATCGAACCCGCGTCCGCAAATCCTCCACAACAAGTTCTACATACTTAGTCATATCATTTAATTTAATCAGCTAGAC
>Ga0114975_10001785_pt1 | contig 14982 bp, 40 predicted proteins | sample S_130626_EF_Meta_FD_87031 | JGI IMG/M metagenome (GOLD analysis project Ga0114975, IMG submission 87031) | Freshwater microbial communities from Lake Simoncouche, Canada to study carbon cycling - S_130626_EF_MetaG | ecosystem: Environmental > Aquatic > Freshwater > Lake | place: Lake...
CCATAGCTCAGTTGGTAGAGCGCCAAACTGTTAATTTGGATGTCCCAGGATCGAGACCTGGTGGACCAGCATATGCCCGAATGGTGGAATCGGTATACACGACAGACTTAAAATTTGTTGCTTCACAGCATGTCGGTTCAAGTCCGACTTCGGGTACTAGAAAAGGTAAAGTAATTTGTTGCATTTAACAGAAAAGGGGGTTGAGGTTTTTATTAAGAGATCTCAATCAAAAACTCAAGAATCATTTTGGAACAATTATGATCTTGTTATATGGAAAAAAGATAATGGCGGCTATACATCTGTAAACGGAATGTATAGAAAAGATGCTTGGGGCAAAGTAGAAAAGTTTTCTATTAGTCAAGAAGGAACTTGGAAGCTGTCTAAAAAATATGTCAAACATTTTAAATGATTTAGGTATAGATAAAGAAGATGTAAGATGGTATGACCTTGCTCTTTGCAAAGGAATGGATACTAATTTATTTTTTGATAAATACGAATCTGATATCAATATAGCAAAAAATATTGATGAGGCTTGTTTATCTTGCCCAGTAATTAAAATTTGTCATGATGAGGGTATAGCAAATAGCGACTATGGAGTTTGGGGTGGAGTTTATCTGAGCTCTGGATCTTTAGATAAATCTAAAAATGCCCACAAAACAAAAGATGTTTGGAAACGTATAAAGGAAAAGCATGTTTATTGATAAGAACAAAGATCATTTTAAGTATGGCATCAATGAATGGACTGGAGAGCCAAACAAGCCAGTATTTTATAATAAAGAAATGGCTTTAAAGATTAGAGAATTAAAAAAACCAGTTAATAATTTAGAAATGGATATAGTAAAATATCCAGAATTTTTAGCAATAAGATTATATGAAGATAACTTTTCTCAATATGATGGATCAATTAAAATGCAGGTAATTGAGTATGTTGAAATGGTTAAAAGAATACTTGAAACTTATGGAGTTAGAGTTGAACTTGAAGGTAAACCAGGGGGTAATAGAAGATGAGCTTTAACATTACTACATTATATCCAGGTGTCGATGTATACCATGGTGTTTTAGATTCAGAGCCAGATTTTTTTAATTCTGTTTTAGAAGTTGAAGAAAATTTATGGCGCCCATGGGGTGGATTTGGAAAGTATACTACTTTAATTACTAATTCATATTCTGGAAATCCTCAAGAGTTTGTAACAGAAACAAAAGAAACAGATAAAAATAAATCATACATTAGCAACGCCTTTGGAAAAATATTTAAAGAAACTACAGCAGATTATATTTTAAGAAATAATGTTGAGCTACCCAACTGGCATTCTTCAGACCCTCAGCTATGTAAATATTTCCCAAAAGTGGTTAAATATACGGGACTTATTCTTCCTTTTCATACAGATTATCAGCAAGAAAGATCTAAGATGCCAGGAATTAAACATGGGATAACTGCAAATCTTTATATAAATGATAATTATGAAGGAGGAGAAGTTATGTTTCAAGTTGAGCCTAGTGAAGAAATCATTCATTACAAAGCCAAGGCAGGGGACATGATTATTTTCCCTTCATCAGCACCTTATTATCATGGAGTCAAGAATGTTATAGAGGGTGACAAGTATATAATAAGATCTTTTTGGCATTATAGATATGATGGAGACCCAGACTACCTTATAGAAAAAGAAAAATGGGACCCAGAGGAATGGAAAGAAAAGGAACAGTTGAGACAAAGAATAGAAAGAAACAAATATATGAAATGGATTAAGGTAAATTAAAAATGGATAAAGTATTATGTTACTCTTGCAACAAAAGCAAAAACGCTTTAGCTGCAAAAAAATCTGCTTTGCTTGCAATTAATCTGTTGCTATGTCAAGGATGCACCGACAATAAGCTGGAGCCTAGATGGATTGTCATATTGGCTGGGAGACAGTATGGTGCTGAACATGTTAAAGAGCATATTGCAAAAAAGAAATATATAGGATTAGATATAACAGCTTCTGAATTATTAATTTAATATAGATTATAGGGTATAATTATAGATATAATGAAAATGTTTTCAATATATCAAATACTAATAACCCTATTTGCTGCATCAATAAGCGGTTTATTTACCGCATACATAAATTCAAGAAAAGCTAAAAAAGAAAAAGCTGCTCAGGCTGCCGATAAAGCGCATGATCAGTTATTATTAGAGATTAAAGACCTTCAGATAAAGCTTTATAAATTAGAAAAAGATTTAAATGAATGGAAAGATAAATATTTTGAAGCTTTGCAGGAATTAATTAAGGTAAAGGCCGAATTAGAGGGAACAATGCTTAAATTAACACATATAGAAATGCATTCCAATGAGGACTAGCACTCCAAATATAATAATAGTATACTAGTATTATGACTTGTATTGTAGCAATTGCCCAAAACGGTATCGTTTATATGGGATCAGATCACGCCGCTTCAGATGATAAAACGGGGTGGATTCTTTCACGCAGAGAGCCAAAATGTTTTAAAGTTGGTCAGTATGGAATTGCTTTTACAGATAGCTTTAGAATGGGACAGATCCTGCAGTATTCTTGGACACCACCAAAGTATACTCCAACAAAAACTAATTCTGGTTTAGATAAGTTTATGAGAACTAAATTCATTGAATCTATCAAGCAAGCGTTTAAAGACGGTGGTTACGGAAGCGTTGGCGGTTCCGATGAAGATACTGGTGGAATATTTATTGTGGGAGTTGAAGGTAGAATTTTTACAATAGATGAAGACTTTCATGTTGGAGAAAATGTTGTTAACTACATGGCTGAAGGAAGCGGTGGACAAATAGCATTAGGTGCTTTGTATGCCACTAAAAATCAAAAAAATCCACGCTTACGATTAAAAGCAGCTTTAGAAGCGGCAACTGAGTTTAATATGAGCGTAGCAGCCCCCTATACATATATTCAAGTTTAGTGTATAATTGATTTATGAAGACCCTGTTTATAATTGCTGCAACATTTTTTGTAATTGCCTCTGTTCAGTGGTTTAGGGCAAGATACAAAGTTGGAATTTACTATATCAATCTTGTAGAAGAGGCAATAGAGCAACTTAAAAACTCAGGTCCGATAGATATCAATGACTTAAAACCAGAAAATTATGACCATGCGATGGATCTTAGAGGAACACCAACACACCTATGTCCTTGCGGTTGCAACATCTGGAATGTAAAGGTTATGTTTGAAGATTTTGAAATCGCCACTTACTTTTTGGACATGGAATGTGCAAATTGTGGCAGTAGGGCAACAGCACCTACACTACTAGACAGAGAGAAGATGGAATGAGAAAGTCAGAAAGACTTATACAGCTTGAATTAACAGTTGTAAGAATGGAAATGACTCTTGAATTACTTACACTTGCCATAAATAATCTAATGGAATCACAAGAGATGGTAATGGAAGAAACAGATGCTTTAGATGTATTACAGTCTAATTTAGAATCTGGAAAATGGTATAAAAACACTAAAGAAACCTCTTGACATCCTACTATTATTTAGTAGAATTAAGTCATGAATAAAAAACTAATAACTGCATTACTATCACTATCACTTGCCGTACCTCTAACAGCACACGCTGCTAGCGCCGCACCATCGGCACCCTCAGTAGCAATTATTGACACTGGAATTGATGATACATTGCCAGCATTTCAGGGTAAGATTTTAACTGAAGTTTGTATGCTAGAATTTACTTTGTGCCCTAATGGTACGTCTTTTGAAGAAAGTCCTCATGCAGCAGTAATTCCTTCAGATCTTATTAATTTAAACGGATTTGAGCATGGAACACAAATGGCATCAACGCTTTTGCTTTCTAATCCAGGACTCAATATTGTGTTTATTAGAATTGTAGGAAATAACTCAACAGGCGGAAGAGTAAACCCAACTGCATTGTCAGTAGATAATGCACTTGCATGGGTTAAGTCTAATTCATCAAAGTATAATATTCAAGCTGTAACAATGTCACAAGGACATCACAATTTAGGCGTAGCAGGAACAGATTATTGTCCTAAGACACCTACCACAGAACAGGCAATTAAAGACTTAATTGCAATTAATATTCCAACATTTTTCCCTGTAGGTAATGGTTCAGATTATAAGCGCATTGATTGGCCATCCTGTATTGAATCCTCAATTGCAGTTGGTTCGGTTGATCGAGGAAATTTAATCGCTACTACAAGTAATAGCGATACGCTACTAGATTTTTATGCCACAGGATATGTTACTGTTGCATCACCAGGGAATGTCATGAAAAATATTTCAGGTTCATCTGCAGCAACACAGACTGCAGCAGGACAGTGGCTTTCACTTAGATCCTCAAAGCCTTCATACACATATAGCCAGATTATGGATTCTTTTAAGAACACAACAGTATCCACAGTTGGTCGAGCAGGAACATTTGTTAAGTTAATGAATTTAAATGGGGCTTTGTCTTATGTTCCAGCACAAACTGGACCTACTGCTGCAGAAATTGCAGCAGCAAAAGCAGCAGCAAAAGCTGCATTGCAAGCACAGGTGGATGCTGGTATTGCAGCAGCACAAGCTGAATATGACGCATCAGTAAAAGCAGCAGCAGACAAGCTTGCTGCAACTAAAGCAACATGGTTGGCAAAGCTAAATGGCTGAACTAACAGTAATGGATGAAATTATTGGAGAGGTTGCTGAAGGCCTATATAAAAAATGGGTCTCAGCAATGCCTGATGATGAAAAAAATCAACAAGCATTTAGCGCAATGTCAAAAAATGCACACGAGACAACACTATTTGTAATCCAAGACTTTATGAATAGATTTAACGCAGCAGCGGAGGAGCTTAAAGACAAATGATAGTCACAGACGAATCCTTTAATTCAGTCCTAGAGTCTCACGACCTAGTGCTTATGGATTTTTGGGCTCCTTGGTGTGGACCTTGCAAAAAGGTTTCTCCCATACTCGATGAGATATCTGAAGAAATTGGTTTATGGGTCGGAAAGTTAAATGTTGATGAGAATCCTATTAAATCAGAAGAATATTCAGTAACCTCTATACCAACTATGGTACTATTTAAGTCTGGCACCCCTGTAAAAACCATAATGGGTGCAAAGCCCAAGCATATTTTGCTAAAGGAGCTTTCAGAATGGATCTAGAACAAATAGATGCAGATCATTTAGAGTTTGAAATATGGCTCAAGAATGGTTACGACAGAGGATGGGTTTCAGATGTATTTTGCAATACACATGATGGCCCTCCAATGACAGAAGAAGAAATGCAAGAATGGGATGAAGGTGGAGATCCATGTTCATTCCAAGTAAGAGTAAACGCACTAAACTAAGTTTCTGCGCTCATTTAAGAGGCAGATTAAAATAAGGAGAATGATGAATTCATTTAAGAAAATCTCAATTGCTACCGCTGCAGCTCTAGCAATCGTTGGACTTTCTGTAGCACCATCGTCAGCAGCACCACTTGCTGTTACGGTTGCAACAGTAACTAACGCAACAACAGCAGCAGCGCCTGCAACAGTAGCAGTACCAGCAGCAAACCAGATTACATCTGGAACATCAGTTGCACTAGCAGCAACAGCAGATACAGGAACAATTGTTACCTTTACTGCATCATCAACAGTTAAGTTGGTAACAGCACTACATACAACAGATGCACCAAAGACAGTTGCTTCAGGAGTTTCAAATCTTGCAGTTACTTCAGCAGGTACAGCAGTTACAGTATATGCTTACACAACATCTACAGCAGTTGGATCAGTAACCATTACAAACGGTTCATACTCAACTATTGTATACATTAAGGGAACAGCAGGAGCAGCATCAAATGTTGCAGTTGCAGTCCCTTCAGCAACAGCAGTTGGAACAATTCCAACAATTACAGTTTCAGCAACAGACGTTTTTGGAAACGTAATTGCATCAGGTGAAACAATTACTGCTACAGTAATCGGTTCAACATTTGCAGACGGATCAATCACAAAGACTCTTGTTACTACTACAACAGCAGAAGGTGCAGCAGACACAACTTTAGTGGTTGGATCAAAGACAGCATCTCTTGCAACAGCAGTTGCAGGAACAGTTCAGGTTGTTGTTACAGGTGCTTCATCTGCAGCAACAGTTACTGGTCTTACAGCCCCAACTAAGGCAGCAACAGCATCATTTGTTGTATCTGATCTTAATGGAACAATTGCTAAGCTTACAGCGGACCTAGCAGCAGAAAAGGCAGGACGTGCACTTGATGCACAAGCAGCAGCAAATGCAAAGTCAGCAGCAGCAACAACTGCAGCAGCAGAGCTTGCAGCAGCAAAGGCTGAAACTGCAGCAGCAAAGGTTGCAGCAACAGCAGCAGCGGATCTTGCAAAGGCTACTTACATTGCAGAGTATAATGCTCTAGCAAAGAAGTGGAATGCCAAGAATCCAAAGGCTAAGGTTGCACTTAAGAAGTAATTAATTTGGTCGGGGGGTAAAACCCCCGACCATTTATTATTATGAATACAATAAACGAAATAAAATTAATATTACAAAAATGTAAAGAGCTTAATGAGCCATATGTTTTTAGATCTCTATGTAATGAGGTTCCAAATTGGCAGAATTTTATTGATCATACAAATGATCAATATTGGAACCACAGAATAGCGGAAGTGCCAAGTAATCCCTATAGAGAAAGATTTATAAGAGGAGTTTTATTTAAAAACCCATTATATTTAAATGTAATTGGACCAAGCATAAAATGGTATCCACAAATAGATTTATTTTTTAATATATTTAACAAAGCAATTCCATATAAAGGATTAGCCTTGTCTGCCTACATTAATTTTGCAAAAGAACAACCATCGGAACCTCATTTTGATGAGACAGACAACTTCTACTGGCAATGCATAGGACAAACAGTTTGGAAATTTTATTCTTCTGAAAAAAGATCTTTTAGTGAGTCTAATATAAATCCAGAATCAGAAGGATATTTTGAGTTTGAAGTAAACCCAGGTGACGTAGTTTACATTCCAAGAGGTATGATACATGACGTTGCCACTGTTGGGCCAAGAGCGGCACTTCAGTTTAAGTATAATATCCCAGAGATAGACTTTTCTTTCAATTAAAAAGGTGGTAGAATAGAGATATGGAATCAAATAAAAAAAGTTTATATAAATCGTTTACCTGGCCATTAGTTCATATTGGATTTGTTGGTACACTAGTCTATTTCTTTGAAAAGGCTATTACTGGCGAAGCTCATTGGGAGTATGCTGGTACATTTGCAATCATATACACTGCATGTGAAATGATTGGATACTTTTTACACGAAAGAGTATGGGCTAAATTTGGACACAAGGTTAAATAATGGGAAAGCATAACGATAAAATTAAAAAAGCTTTAGAGCAAAGAATTGCAGCAACTCCAAATGGAGCGGGTTATAAAAAGCCAGGATCTATGAATAAGAAGAAAACTGGTTATAGAGGACAAACAGCAAAGGGCTCTAAGTAATTAATGTCTAAATCTATTTGTGAACTTAAAGATTGCAATGAAGAAGCAAAATATATAACCACTACAGAATCTAAGATGATAGAAATCTGTAAAAAACATTGGAATGAAAAGTACAAATCATGAATGAATTAGAACAGCAATCAAAACTTGCTGTTGAATTAGATTTAAAACATAAGGCTGAGATTGAAGCCAATAACCCGATAGCTGGCCCTTGGAAACAATCTACATTTATATGCCCAGACTGTTTAACAATTGTAACAATTAAAACTAGATTACCTTTTGATAATCCATTTAGAATTGCATGTCCTTGTAAATACTCAGGCATGCATAGAGCAACCCCTTGGGAAGAAGTCCCAGAGGAATCAGTCAACTAAATAACAATAATGCTATAATAGAGGGATAGATGGACTTCTAGACCCATCTAAATACAACCTATAGGAGTAATAAAATGACAGATGGTATCAACTTGGACGGTTTCACAGCAAATCGCCAACCAGCAGGAACAAATGCAATTAATGCACATTATTCAGACAATACAGGTTCAGCTTTTGCTGCATCGGATATGTCAACGCAAGGTAATGCAGGATTAAATCAAGAAGGATCTTCAGGATCCCTGCCAATTTCTGGCGCAGATGAATCGGACATGTAATCATGGATCTATTCAACAAAGAAGAAATTGTTGCACCAACTTTTGAAGCAGCAGTAATTTCTGCAGCAGCTAATGTTGCTGCAGCAGTTGCTACAAAGGTAGAGTGCACAAGAGACACTAGAGGCGATGCTCCATGTGCTGTTAAGAATTGTGAGAACTGCAACTAATGTGCGTAATGTGTGGTTGCGGTATGGGTGGAAACAATGGAAACATTGAGTCACCAGATACGCCAATGATGGTAGTCCCAGATATTTTTGGCGCTGATTTTGATTCAGCAAGCGAGAGTGGATTAAACGATAGAGATTCAATGTCTACTACAGTTTCCACTGGAGATGTATCAAACGATAATGACTAATAGCTTTAAAAAAGAAGACGGTACTGGTATGGTGCCACCAGCTAATGCTGGTGCACCTGCTGGTGCAGTTACAAGCACAAATACACCTAAGAAATACCCTAGACAGGGGCTTAAAGTGGATACTAATAAACACGGAATTAGAAGAGAAACAAGTCTTGTTCCAAAACCACCTAAGAAAACAGGTCGTAAGAAAGTTTAACCGTGTGTAGAGAATGCGGTAGTTGTACAAAAGAGCATTATCCAACAATAGATGATGCTGTTGATAAAGTATTGGATAGCACAATAATATGAAAACAGTAGGAAATCAACTAGGTAACTTTGCGGTTACTGGAGTAAAACCAGGAGCATTATCTTATGAAGATAGCTCATTTGAAGTAATTACACAAGACTCATTTCCAGGTAAATGGAAGATCATCGTCTTTTATCCAAAAGACTTTACTTTTGTTTGCCCAACAGAAATTGTTGCATATGATGCATTGGTAAATGATTTTAACGATAGAGATGCAGTTCTAATGACTGGATCAGTTGATAATGAATTTTGTAAGGTTGCATGGAGAAATGCACATGAAGATTTGAAGAAAACAAATTCATGGTCATTTGCAGATACAGCACATCAGTTAGCAAACGACCTTGGTGTTCATCACGAGTCTGGCGTTACATATCGTGCTACATTTATTGTAGACCCAAATAATATCATTCAGCATGTTACATGTAATAACCTAGATGTAGGTCGTAATGCTGATGAAGCTTTACGTGTATTAGATGCACTACAAACAGGTGAGCTTTGTGCATGCAATAGACCACTCGGAGGAGAAACTCTATAATGTCATGGGTAGACCAGCTTAAGGATTCACTTCCAGAGTATGCTAAAGACATCAAGCTAAATCTTGATGCAGTAATTAATAGATCAACTATTGATCCTGAGCATGCCACATACCTTTCAATTGCAGCAGCATTTGCAACAGGAAATGCTAAGCTTCTTACATTTATTGTTGCAAATGCAACTGATGAAGTTGAAAAGAATGCAGCTCTCACAGCTGGCTCTATCATGGCACAAAATAACGTATGGTATCCATTTATTGAAATGGCAGATGATGCTAATCTAAAGGGATTGCCTGCTCAGCTTAGAATGAATGCAATTGCTTCGCATGGCGGAACAACTAAAGCTAAGTTTGAGGCTTATTCTTTAGCCTCTTCTATTATTGGTAAATGTCATTTTTGTGTTAAAGCACATTATGAAACCTTAAAAGAAGAAGGATACACCGTAGAGCAGTTAAGAGATATTGGCAGAATTGCTGCAACAATAAATGCATTATCTAAAATACTTTCTGCATAATGGCTACTGAGTATGGGGCAGCAGTAATCTGTCAATGCGGCAGATCTGCTTCCTACCCAGTCTGTGACGGCTCACACGGCAGACCTGCTGATGAGCCTAAGTCAGAACATAAATCTGATCCAGACCCCAGCAAAAGCGGCTCCTGGAAAAGATGACAATATACCTTGAAGCATATTGTATAGTATGTAAAAAAAATGTCAAGGGAAAGTTAAACGAATTAGTTATTCAAGAGTCTGGTAAATGGCTGCACGTTGGCGAATGCCCTGAGTGTTTTTATGAAATAAAAAGGATTGTTCCATGAAACATTATTTAAATAGGATTAAATGTTATTTTAAAGGACATAATTTAGTTGAAGCTGGTGTATGTCCGTATACTGGATCAACTTATGATTACTGTGATAATTGTGAAATAATGATCCCTAGGGACTTAGCATTCTAAATAAGATATAATAGTACTGTATGAGAAAACTATTGAACAATGTTTACCCCTTTTTACCTAAAATGTATCAAGGGGCAGAAGTTCAAGAATTTGAAGAAGCTGTCAATCTAACTATACATACAAAAGCTCCAGGTAAATGGTTGCTTATTGATTTAGAAACAGGTCAAGAGTATATTGGGTTAGATGTTCCAACACAATGGGGAAGATGGCGAAGGATAAAAGATAGATATGACAATTGATGTTAATAAGCCAAATGACGATAGATGTCATTACTGCAATGAGCCAGGACTTTACTGGGATCAACTGGGAGCAACAATTATTTCCGTATGCAAGAAGCATATGAATAATTATTACATAAGTTAGCCATGTGCTATATCTGCCATTACAGAGGCAATATGTATCTTTATATAAATACATATAATGATCTGTTTATGCTGTGTGATGAATGTATGGCAGTAGCAGATGAAATTAAAGAATATAACGTAAACTTAGTAAAGATGTTTGAAGATTGGGCTATTAAACAGTCTTTAGATGATAATGGTGAATAAGACCCGAAAGTGAAAAAAGTGCGGCGGTAGAGAGGGTATTGACGGTACCCGTCCCATATAGTATAATAACTATATGAATGAACCTAAGATTATGAAAATGGACTGGCGTTCATTGGGTTATTGGCCAGTATACAAAGATGGCAAGCTTACATGGGAAAAGGATCCAGATAATGCTAACTGATTTAGTAGAAAAATACTTGATGCGTCCTAAGCGCCTCAGAGAGGCAATTCAGGCGGTAGTAAGAGAAAATGATGAATTACTACGTAGACTTGCAGAGTATAAAGAAGAAGGTCCTACCAATCTAACATGGGCAGAAGGCGATAGATGGTACGGATGGACATTTAATCCAGCAAATAATCGCTATTACTTTGATGACATTGGTAATGAATCTCTTATGGGGCTATGGGAAGACCAGTGGGCCCGTGAAGCAAATGATTATAAGGTATAATTGAGTTATGTTTAAACTATGGAAAAACCCTATCAAATACTGGAAATTTAAGAAAGCTTATAAGGCATTACTTAAGTCCAATTCTAAACATTACACAAAATAGATCGCAATTAGTGAAATCGTCGGCGGTAGAGCACAATTAGTCAACTACGTTGACCCTATATGAACAGGAAAAGAAATGCAACCTACAGTAGTAGATAACTTTATTTCAAAACAATCAGCTAAAGACTGTCATGCTTTTTTAAGATCAAAAGCAGAAGTTAATCCTATGGGCTTGCTAAGCAAGCAACTATATCCATTTGAACAGTTTGCTAATGATCCCGATAAAGAGTTCTATGCTGACATTAAACTAATTGTCGAGGCAATTCAAAGAGAGTTTGGTTTTCCAGAAGATCAAATCTCGATCAATAGAGTCTTGTATCAGGTATTGCGTGAAGGTGAAGAGCTTGGATATCATACGGATGCATATGGCGGTGTAGATGGGTATGGCGTTATAGGCTACTCTGCGCTACTATACCTAACTAATGACTACGATGGTGGGGAGATATGCTTCTATGACGGTAATACCCCAACTGCGTATAAACCAGATGAGGGAACATTAGTTTATTTTAAGGGTGATGAGAATTACCCACATTCAGTCAATAAGGTTTTGGGCGGGGAGAGAGCCAATATAATCCTCTTCTTTGATGTAAAGCAATAGGTGTATAATAGTAGTATAAGGGTATAATCCCTACTATTAGAAAGAATTAGAATGACTGCACCAATGTGTAATACATGCTCCATAGAGACAAATAAAGCTGCTTGGGCAAATTACCCAGAGATGCTTGATCTATGCAAGATGTGCAAATCCTTTCAGCTTGCCATACAACAGACAATTGAAGATGCTGAAAGAATACAGAAAAGATTGGAAAAAAGCAATGACAAATAATAATGTACCTTCAGATGAAGAGATATCAAAGAATTATATCTCAGATGATGAGCATGTCGATAAATGGAATAACTTTGAGAAAGCTTGCTGGAAGGGCTTTAAGCAGGTAGGAATGAAGGATAAAAATGGGAAGAAAGTTCCTAATTGCGTTCCTATCAATAAATCGACGGGACTACCAGAAGAGCCAGAAACTTCCTGGAATGGTGTATTTAAACCAAAGGTAGACTAATGGGTATACTAGATAACTTAGAGGCATATATAGAGTTTGAAGACTCTGATCTAGAACTAGAGATACAGAATCCACATAAAGTAGTTGACTAAGATTATATAGATATGTTATAATATATCTATGATAACTTTAATTCTAATAGCCATTACATGGTATGCAACTAAACTATTTTATACAAGAGATCCTTTGATCAATTTTCCAGAGCTTGATGATCATGGTCTAATGACTGCAAAGTGTGCCAGATGCTCACAATATCTTGTAATTAGTCAAGAGAATATGCGTAATCCATTTTACTGTAACGTCTGCAAATAGAGCCATGTCCAATCGATACAAAAAGCATAGATATAGCAAAAAGTCGGTGGCGGAATCAAAAGAGAAGTCACTTAAAGCTATAGGTATAATAAGGGATAAACTAGATGATATATCTAATAAGCCATATACTGATCAATCTACAGAAGCAATTGAAGCTAATTTAGCCCTATCAATCAATAAAGCATTAATTGAGCTAACATCTAGAGGAACAAGCTCACATAAGGCATCTTCTTGGACTCGCAAGAATAAGCCTAATAAGAGCAAAATCTTCTAGGGTCTCCTATATCCCCCTCCCATTTATCTGGTCTCCTATAGCCCTTTAAAGGCTTATATAGTGGAGTAAAGTGGAGCATAGTGGAGAATATATACTCTAGATAACATATCATATACTATAGATATATATAGTTAAACATACATATGTAATTGAGCATACCCCATCTTAATCGTAATGTCAATAGGACAAATCGGACATATATAGCAGCATATTGATCCATATTTGTCAATAGATTTCATGAGGAATTTTGATCTATTTTGCCATATTCTCTACAGATTTGTCGACATTTATAATGTATAATTATCTATTCTGACATATTCTGTAGCAAATTTCAGGGATTTTGTCAAGCCTTCGTAAATAGAAAATTTGGCCCACTTGTCAGAAATTTCAGGGATTTAGATCAGCTGGTCGTAAATGAAAAATTTGGCCCACATTCCCACACATACAAAAAATCCACAGAATGTGGAAACATCCTGTGGATCATTTGGGCTATATATGTTTATCTATATAACCAGGCATTCTTCTCTCATTGTATATGCCTTAATTGAATGGATCTAGTTCTTCACTCCGCCATCCAAATGTATGTGTCTTTGGTTCCTCCCGCTTTGGAACTTTAAAAGAACGGGAAGGCAGTTTTAGATTATTTAATTGTACATTCTCCTGATAAGCCTTGATACATTCATTAAGTTCATTTGCTAGAAGCAATCCTTCGGATGTGGAATTGTTTCTACCATGTATCTTAGATTGTTCAGAGATGATTGATACAACCATTTCCATAATTCTGTCAATGGTGTAATGTGGTTGTTCTGCTAGATATCTACCAAAGACTGTTGGATTAAACCAATGGGACTCTGTTAGATTAACTATTGCTTCCGCCACTTTTATTTCTGGTGATTTACTCATATCCGCCTCCGCCTATAGAACCTGCTATTATATCAAAAAAGAAGGAGGGTGGCAAGGACCAACGAAGCCCTGCCACCCCCAAGTATTACTTTGCCTTGCCTGCTGGTGTTTCTGCTGTAAACTTAATGCCCTTGGCCTCCGCCTCAGCTAGAGCTACCTTAGCTGCTCCTGAGAATCGACCACGTACGCCTACTGCAATGCCCTGCTGCTTAAGATATTCACGCTTTGTTGCCATTTGTTTATCCCCTTTCAAGAGATGTTTTATTTATTATATCAACTATTTACAATTTTGTAAATAGGTTTCAGGCTATTTATTTTTATTACCGTAAGGAAAAATTTTGGCCCTTACTGATCAATTGCTTCCATTCGATCTTTGATTAATTTAGCAATGATGTTATGGGCTTCAATATTTTCTGTTTCAGATCCACCCCACAAAAGCTTTTGGGCTTTATTTAATTGTTCATCGATGTACGGGTCACTCATCTTCATCTTCTTCCTCCTCTATATCTTCAGGGTCCAATAGGTAGCCCTTCTCAAACATCCAGTCTCGGATGTCTTCTTGAATCTGTTCCGCCCCATACTCCAAGGAGAAGCCGTTACCAGCCTCTACAGCCTCACAGAGGTGGTCCCACATCTCGTCTTCGGTAACTGTGCACGTATACTCGTTGTCTTGCATGTTGTATTTAATTACATCCCATGTCCATAACCAAACCAGGGAAAGGCCTAGGTCTGTGGATTCAAGGATAGAGATACATTCATTTAGTTTATCTTTATCTTCAGGCTTCATTACGTGCTCCAATCGCAAATGATAAATCATAAGTTAGTTTATATAGTTCGCCATATGTGTCTAGGACACCTTCCCAATACTTACGTTCCATGGAGTCCATGGCTTCCCCTGATTCCTCTTCGGTTTCTTGGGCCAACGTTAGTTCTTGTTCAGCAATTAGCATGAGGTTCTTTAGTTCCCCGTGCATGATGTCAAGGCCCGTTACTCCAGCATTGACCATGCGTTGCAAATGGGGCGGGAGCCCAATATCTTCTGCATTCATTATTCATACCTTTCGTTAGTAGAGTTCATTATATCAGTAGCCACTGACATCAAATGCTC
>Ga0114975_10001787_pt1 | contig 14975 bp, 9 predicted proteins | sample S_130626_EF_Meta_FD_87031 | JGI IMG/M metagenome (GOLD analysis project Ga0114975, IMG submission 87031) | Freshwater microbial communities from Lake Simoncouche, Canada to study carbon cycling - S_130626_EF_MetaG | ecosystem: Environmental > Aquatic > Freshwater > Lake | place: Lake...
GAAACTAAATCCGCCTGAACAATGGTCCAATAAAAGTCTAGTCTTCCCCATTAAAGCAGGATCATTACAAGGTCTCAAACGATGAAAAAATGGCTTAAATACACTACTGCTAATTTGATCTGTCAGCCCTACATTGATTAATGCAAACAAAAGCCATTTCAAGGTTTTCCAACCAACTTGATATATCATCCAGCCTAATAGTCCAATATATAAAGGGATCCAATTATTGGAATGCCTGGTCCAAGGCAGGACAGCGTCTAATATAGGATGATGCCATACCCCATTGATTTGGTAAAACAATGCCTGGTCGATGTCCTTAATTTGTTGAAAAATACTTAGCCCCATGCGGTAAAGATACAAGGAAGTGGAAAAATTTAAAGTAAATTTGCATACCGATTTATTTTAATATTTAGCTATGTCATTAATTAAGAGCATTTCAGGTTTTAGAGGCACCATTGGTGGTCGCCCTAACGATAACCTCACACCAATCGATATTGTAAAATTTGCATCCGCATATGGCACCTGGTTGATCAGAAAATCAGCTGGAAAAAAGAAAGTGATTGTGGGACGTGATGGAAGAATGAGTGGATTGATGGTAGAAGCCTTGGTAGAACAAAGTTTATTGGCCCTTGGGATTGATGTGGTGCATTTAGGATTAAGCACGACACCTACTGTAGAAATGGCCGTGGTATTTGAAGATGCCGATGGTGGCATTATATTGACAGCCAGCCATAATCCAAAAGAATGGAATGCCCTTAAATTATTAAATGAGCAAGGTGAGTTTGTAAGTGGTGAGGAAGGTAAAACCATTTTAGCTTTAGCAGAACAAGAAGATTTTGTATACGCCCATGTGGATGCGATGGGTGAATTGATTGGTGATGATAACAGTTTATCAAAACATATTCAAGCCATATTGGAACATCCATTGGTCGATATCTACGCAATCAAAAAAGCAAATTTCAAAGTGGTGGTAGATGCCATCAATAGTTCTGGTGCATTTACGGTGCCTGCACTGTTAAAAGCGATTGGTGTAGAAGATATTGTAGTATTGAATGCCGAAATGACCGGAGATTTTGCACATAATCCAGAGCCACTTAAAGAACACTTAACCGAACTTTGTGATACCGTTGTAAAAGAAAAAGCACATCTAGGTATCGCAGTGGATCCCGATGTGGATCGTTTATGTTTTGTGAGTGAGGATGGTAATTTATTTGGAGAAGAATATACCTTAGTAGCTGTTGCGGATTATATTTTACAATACACAAAAGGCGCTACTGTAAGTAATCTATCTTCTACCAGGGCTTTAAGAGATGTCACAGAGCAACATGGATGCACTTATTTTGCGAGTGCTGTTGGCGAAGTGAATGTGGTAACAAAAATGAAAGCCGAAAAAGCAGTCATTGGCGGAGAAGGCAATGGTGGTATCATTGTACCTGATTTACATTATGGTAGAGATGCATTAATTGGTATTGCACTTTTCTTATCACATCTTGCAAAATCAGATAAAACTTGTTCCAATTTAAGGGCTAGTTATCCTGCTTATTTTATGAGTAAGAAAAAGATGGACCTGAATGCCAACCTTTCATTGTCAACGATTTTTGAACAATTGAAAAATGAATTTTCGGCCTACCCTATGAATGATGTAGATGGATTAAAAATAGACTTTGAAAACGAATGGGTACATTTAAGATCAAGCAATACAGAACCAATTATGCGCATTTATACTGAAGCAAAGACACAGGAAGCTGCAGATGCATTAGCGGATAAAATTATTCAGCTGATCCTTAAAATTCAGTAATTTAGCAATCATGCAGAGAATTTATTTTGATAATGCAGCGACTACGCCGCTTGCGCCTGAAGTATTAGAAGCAATGATGCCTTATTTGACGGAAAAATTTGGCAATCCCTCCTCTATTTATAGCTATGGCAGAGAAACAAGATTGGCCATTGAACAAGCAAGAAAATCTGTTGCAAAAAACTTAGGCGCCAAGCCTGCTGAAATATTTTTCACAAGTGGTGGTACAGAAAGTAGCAATACGGTTTTAAATGCTGCTATCAATGATTTAGGTTGCAAGCATATCATTAGTTCTCCGATAGAACACCATGCTACTTTGCATACGGTAACCCACTTAGCAAAATTACATAACCTTACATTAAGCTTTGTACAAATATTACCGAATGGTCATATCGATATGGACCATTTGGCAACATTACTTGCAGCATCAACTGAAAAAACGATTGTAACGATTATGCATGCCAATAATGAAATTGGAAACATGATTGACATGGCAGCTGTTGGTCAACTTTGCAAACAACACCATGCTTATTTTCATAGCGATACGGTGCAAACCGTAGGTCACTTTCCTTTTGAATTAAGTCAGCTACCTGTTGATTTTATCACTGGTGCTGGACATAAATTTCACGGACCTAAGGGCGTAGGTATTTTGTATATTAACGAAAATGTAAAGATCAGCCCCTTGGTGCATGGAGGCTCTCAAGAGCGTAATATGCGTGCAGGTACAGAAAACTTATACGGCATTGTTGGTTTTGCAAAAGCACTTGAATTGGCTACCGAAAAACACGAAGAAGAACGTGCTTATATCCAATCCTTGAAACAATACTTGCATGACCAATTGATTGCAAAAATACCTAGTGTGAGTTTTAATGGTGATCCATTTGGAAGAAGCTTGTATAATTTATTGAGTGTCAACTTTCCTAAAAATGAAAAAACAGAGATGATCTTATTTAATTTAGATATGCATCATGTTTGTGCTAGCGGAGGAAGTGCTTGTTCTAGTGGCGCGCAACAAGGATCCCATGTTATCAATGCGCTGAATAAAGGCACAGAGATTGTGACTGTTCGTTTTTCTTTCTCAAAACAAAATACCACAGCCGAAATTGACCAAGTGGTTACAGCCCTATTAACTATGTTGCACTAATTTACTTGATTACTTTAAATAGAATACCAAAGTAAAATAACTATATGTAATCAACCATTAATTACAAAAAAAGGCGCTTCAAACGAAGCGCCTTTTTTAATAGCTATACTAAAATTAAGGTTGGCCAGCAACTGGAACCCCCTTCTCTAAGTTTTCAATCACATTGATCAATTGATAACAAGTCAAGATATCCTGAATAAATGCAGCTTGTTTATTATTAAATTCTGTTCCTTTATTCTGATAGGCATTCTCTGCATTTTGCATGAACTGCGCTTCGGACATTGGAGTACCTAAAGATTTATAATAAGCCAATTGTTGTTTTAAGTCTTTCACAACTGCAGTACCTACTCTTTTTGCTAATTCGGTATCACCAGCAGCATAAGCAGCTTGTAAGTATAAATAAGAGAAGTAATTATGTTGATTGCCTCTATTAGAAGACATTCCATAAGGGAAGTTCTTTGTACTAATCTCCTTATCTAATTTTCTTAATACTTGAACTGCGCTATCCTTTTTACCAGCCGCAACCAACGCTTGTGCAATTTGAGCTACATTCAGTCTTAATGAATTCAAATGTCTTCTGTTTTCTTCGTCATAATAGACATTAGACTTACTCGAATTCTTGAAATCAAATTTAGTCATGATGTTTTTAAATGCTGCGTCTGTATCTACCGATGCACCTTTTACAGGCACCAATTGATAGGCCAATCCAGTTTGACGCACATATTGATCCAAACCTAAATCTTTTAACTCTTGAGTAGAAGTAAAGCAAACTGGACGCTTAAACTGAGTCGTTGCGATGATTGCATAAATAGCCAATTCATTTTTAATCATGTACTGTCTATTTGGATTGAAATCAATTAACATCTCCGATTCAATCATATCGTTTGGCTTAGCAATACCAGAAGCCAATGCAAATTCCTTATTGATAGGCAATTTGAATTTATGTGTTGGGAAGATATTCACTGGACCTTCCTGCGTTGAAGCTTGGTATTTACCAGTTTGATCTCCTATCACATACCTTAACATAGAATCCAAATTATGGTAAGTGGTTTCACCAAATTCAGGCAATGGATTGTAATACGCCACATTTAATTTATTACCAGCAACTTGTTCTTCTGTGAAAATCACATCAAATTGATCGCTCTTATTCACCTTGTACCTTAATTCACGCATATACCAATCAGATCCCAATAAGCTATTCACCACAACACGCACGTCTGGTCGGATGCCTTCTACTTCCTGCGCATACCATAATGGATAAGTATCATTATCGCCAAATGAGAATAGGATGGCATTTGGAGGACAGCTTTCTAAATAAGCTCTTGCCATGTCACGAGCCAAAGTCTTTTGACCACGATCATGGTCATCCCACTCCTGCTGCGCCATCAATGTTGGTACTGCCAATAAACATAGCACAGTGGCAATCGTCGTCGCCATATTTTTATTGACAACTTTGCCCAACCATTCTGCGATTTGTAAAACACCTAATCCAATCCAAATTGCAAATGCATAGAAGGATCCTACATAAGCATAATCACGTTCACGTGGTTGCAAGGTCACTTGATTCAAATAAATCACAATCGCAAAACCAGTGAAGAAGAATAATAAGCCTGTCACTACAAAATCTTTTTTATTCTGTTGGTATTGATACAATAATCCAATGATGCCTAAGAAGAATGGCAACATAAATAAATTGTTATTGGCCTTATTGTCCTTATTAATACTATCCGGTAATTTAGATTGTTCACCAAAGAAGAAATTATCCACTATTGATATACCAGTTTTGAAATTACCATCACGTACATTTCCAAATCCTTGTAAGTCGTTTTGTTTACCAGCAAAATTCCAAAGGAAATAACGCAGGTACATAAAGCCAAATTGATAATTTGTGAAGTACTTGATATTGTCTCTTAGTGTGGGTACATCGCCTTCCTGTATGCCAGCAAATGCACGGTAACTATCTAATTGACCACGATCATTGTCGCCATCCCACATTCTAGGGAACAAATGTGCAGATGGTGCAGAACTCCAATCTCTTTTAATATTCTTTCCAGAGAACTCATAATTGGTTGGTGTTTTCACATACTGATCACTACCTTCTACTGTTTCTGCTTTGTCTACAAAATCAGGTCCGTATAAAATAGGCCAATCTCCATATTGCTCTCTTCCTAAATAACCCACTAAGGTGACAGGATTGTCTACATTGTACATATCTACAGAAGGATCTGCATTAGAACGTATCATGGTTGTTAAGTAGGTAGAGTACCCTATCAACACAAATACAGTGGACCAAATACCCAACTTTAAAAAATAGAATCCTTTTTTATTCGCGTATCGAATACCCATTACAAACAATGCACTGATCAATACAAAGAAGCTGATGAAGCCACTGTAAAAAGGTAAACCGAAGCTATTTACAAATTGAATATCAAATGCTGCTGCCCACTTAATCGTGTATTGGATTAAAAATACTTGTACCAATCCTGTTATAATTACACCTATTAAAAATGCAAATAAAGCCCCTTTGAAACTTGGCTTATATAATCTAAAATAATACACCATTACAATTGCAGGAATGGTCAAAAGGTTCAATAAATGGACACCAATTGAAATACCCATGATGTAGAAAATGAAAATGATCCACTTGTCAGCACCTGGCTGATCTGCTTTGTCTTCCCATTTTAAAATGGCCCAGAAAACCAATGCAGTAAAGAACGAGCTCAATGCATACACTTCACCTTCCACAGCACTATACCAAAATGAATCACTAAATGTATACGCCAAAGCACCAACTACACCCGCACCCATCACCAATAAAATTTGGTTATTGGTTAATTCAGTACCAGACTTTGCTACTAAAATACGTTTTGCAAAATGGGTGATTGTCCAAAACAAAAATAGAATGGTAAAACCACTTGCAATGGCACTCATACTATTCACTGCCAAAGCAGCTGTTTGAGGATTGTCACCAAAGAAGATGATAAACACCCTTCCTAAAAGTACGAACATTGGTGCTCCAGGAGGATGAGGAATTTGTAATTTATAAGCACTACTGATAAACTCTCCGCAGTCCCAAAAACTACCAGAAGCTTCCATCGTTAATAAATAAACAGTACATGCAATTAAGGTAACTGCCCAGCCTGTAAGATTGTTGATTTTTTTGAAATCCATTTTGTCCATTTTAGTAGTTGCAAACTTAACTGAAACTGAGCAAAAAGGGAAATTTGAGGCAGTTTTAAGCTTATTTTAAGATTTTAAGCTTCCCTCGCCTATTCTTAGGTAGGGTTTTTTATCTTTGTGCCCCATGAGTCAAAATCGATCTGTCGCATTCCATACATTAGGCTGTAAACTTAACTTTTCAGAAACTTCTACCATGTCTAGGCAACTAGAACTGGAAGGCTTTGAAAAAAAGCAGTTTACCGAGCAAGCAGATGTGTATGTAATCAATACTTGTTCAGTGACCGAAAATGCAGACAAGGAATGTCGACAACTCGTTAGAAGAGTCCAAAGATTGGCGCCAGAAAGTTTTATTGTGATTACTGGTTGTTATGCCCAATTAAAACCCCAAGAAATTGCGACCATCCCAGGAGTTGATTTGGTATTAGGGGCAGCTGAGAAGTTTAATTTAGTGGAGCACCTTGCCAATCTAACAAAAGGAGATGAAACCAAAATTTGCAGCTGTGATATTGAAACATTAACCGGATTCCACAGTTCCTTTTCTGTCAATGATAGAACCAGGACCTTTTTAAAAGTGCAAGACGGATGTGATTATAGTTGTTCATTTTGTACCATCCCAATGGCAAGAGGTAAAAGTAGAAGTGATACAGTGGCTGGTGTGGTTCAACAAGCAAAAGGCTTAGCAGAAAAAGGCGTAAAGGAAATTGTATTGACAGGAATCAATCTTGGAGATTTTGGAAAAGGGGGCGATGGCGGAAAGCATCATGAAGAAAGTTTTTTTGAACTTATTAAAGCGCTTGATAATGAAACCGAAATCGAACGTTACCGCATCTCGTCTATAGAGCCCAATTTATTAACAGATGAAATCATTGCTTGGGTTGCACAGAGCAAAAAATTCATGCCGCATTTTCACATTCCTTTACAAAGTGGATCAGACGCTGTTTTGAAATTAATGCAACGCAGGTACAATAGTCAGTTTTATAGAGAACGTATTGATTTGGTAAAAAAATTAATTCCACATGCCGCGATTGGGGTGGATGTGATTGTTGGCTCACCTGGTGAAACAGAAGCCTATTTTCAAGAAAGTTTTGAATTCATCCACAGCTTAGACATATCTTATTTGCATGTATTCACTTATTCTGAACGTGCAGCGACCAAGGCCTTAGACATCAAACCAATCGTACCCATTGCAATACGCAACGAACGCAATAAAATTTTACGCAATCTATCTTATCAGAAATTACAATACTTTACAGAAACACATAGAGGTGAAAACAGAAAAGTCTTATTTGAATCCGTGAAGAAAACTGGCGACGGGGAAATGGAAATATTAGAAGGTTATTCTGACAATTATATCAGGGTTACCACACCTTACAGAGCTGAATGGAGCAATCAAATAGTAGACTGGACCATCTAATTCATCTAATTCATTGGACTATAGGAATTAGATTAAAGAACTGAAACTTCTTCTAGCTTGAATTCAACAATCATCATCATATTGATACTATCAAGTCTTACATAGACAGATTTTTTATCCGCTTTAACTACTTCTCCTCTTTGTCCCATAAATAAGCCATTGTTTACTGCCACTTTTGTTTGTGGCTTAATGGTTCCCATATCTACCACTTGGATATTGGCATAAGACAAGCCAAGGTATTTTCTGATCAATTCAATTTCATTGTCTCTAATGATGGCTGGCTTCTTTTCAAAATAAAGAAAGCGCACCACCCCCATTGTAGTTAATACATTGGTATATTCTTCCTTGGTTGCTCTTACAAATACATAAGACTTAAACAATGGCTCTTCAATAATCTTCTTTCTATCCGACCATTGGCGTTCTTTTTTTTGTGTTGGACACCAACTCTCAATGCCTTTTTGTGCAAAATTAAGGTCTACTTTTTTCTCCCATTTTGGCTTTGTATAAACGACATGCCACTTTCTCAACTTTTCCATGTACTCCGTTATTTTTTTACAACCGCTGTTGTTTTTTTATTCAATGCTGCTAAAATTTTACTCGACTCATTCACTTGAAAATCTTTCGCTAAATCTTTGATCCATGCTTGATAACGATCCTGCTTTGATTTATCAGGGTTATTGTAAAACTTATCATAGTCCACTTTAATTGGCGCCAATTTCATTGGAGTCTTTAATTTTAACGATTGCTCATTTTGTTTAGAAACTTCTTGCACACGCTTTTTAAAAGCTTGGTACTTGTCTATTTTTAAATACACGGGGGTTTCAATTTGATTGGATACCCACTTCAAATTTTCCTTAAATTTATTCAATGCCGTATCGTTTTGAATTTTCGCATTTGTTGATTGTACCACTTGAGACAATTGTGCATTATTAGGCCATACATTGTATCTAGCTCGCTCCATCTCATCCCAACTCAAAGCAGACTCATTGTCTTTTTCTCTATACTTAAGGTACTCATATTCGTCTGGGAATACCACATCTGGCACTACACCCTTCTTTTGTGTAGAGCTTCCAGTAATACGATAGAATTTTTGGAAAGTCAATTTAACTGCACCATATTCTGTTTGTATACCCAATGAATCCAAAGGTTTGCCAAATGCTACATTTCTTTGCACAGTACCCTTACCATAGGTTGAAGTACTTCCTACAACAATACCACGTTTGTAGTCTTGTATTGCCCCAGCAAAAATTTCACTTGCAGATGCGCTAAACTCATTGGCCATCACCACCAATGGGCCATCATATAAAATGCCTGGAGTTTCGTCATATAAGGTTTGCGCTCTTCCTTCTTTATTTCTGATTTGTACAACTGGACCCTTGTCAATGAATAAACCAGCCATTTGTACCACTTCATATAATGAACCACCGCCATTGAATCTTACATCAATGACAATGCCTTTCACATTTTCCGCTTTCAATTTTTTAATTTCTGCAGCCACATCTTCGGAACATCTATGCCCGTCTTCTCTTTCGAAATCGGCATAAAAATCTGGCAACAAAATATAACCATATTTATCTTCCCCATTTTGTATCACGACACTTCTTGCATAACCTTCATCCAAGACAATTTTTTCTCTTATTAAACTAACCACTTTAAAAGTGCCATCTGGCTTTCTAAAAGTCAATCTTACTTCTGTGCCTAAATTACCTCTGATCAATTTAACCGCATCTGTTGTTTCATAACCAGAAACATCTACCGGTTCATCTGCACCTTGTGCGATTTTTACAATTACATCATTCACGACAATCTGTCCAGACTTCCATGCTGGCCCACCTGGTTGGATGCTAGCAATGCGGATCCCAAAATCATCCTGTGTCAACTGTGCTCCAATACCATAAATCACACCGCTCATTTGTTCTGTAAAAGAACGCTTTTCTACTGGCGCTAAATAATCTGTATGCGGATCCATTAAACCTGTAATGGAATTTAAGAATAGCTCAAATCTTTTTTCTTTGGTAAAAGTTTTTTCAAAAGATTCTAATCTTTTTTTGTAAGACTTCTTGATATAGGCTCTTGATTCCGCTTCTAACGTAGAATCATTTTTTATGACAAATTTTTCCTTGCCTTTGTTTTTTTCTCGCTCATCAATCAAACTTGCGTAACGTTCAATTGTTCTATACTTCAACAACATCTCCCAACGCTTCGCTCTTTCAACTTCATCTTTAGGATACCCTAATTTATCTGTATTCAATAAGACCGAATCATCTTTATTAAAATCAAAAGGCTGATCCATGATTTGATTAAACAAGGCTTGTGTTTCTTTGATACGAAGCTCATAGATACGACTCACAGCAGGTTGAAATGTAATTGTAGCGCCATGAATTTCGTCGTCAATTGTTGTACTATATTTTGATACACCATCTATATCTGACTGTAAAAAAGTATTTTTTTCTGGATCTAAGGCTTTAAAATAAGCACTAAAAACTTCTTTAGAAAAAGCGTCGTCAATATTCCTTGGACTGTAATGTTCTGATTCCAATAATTGCCCAATGGTAGATAATAATTTTCGCTGTCTTAATTCAGGCGATTCTTGATTTTCTGATTGAATCGTATTAAAGGCAAAGAACAAAGCACCAAATAAGAATACAGTGGCGAAAACTTTCCACTTATTTTGTTTTACGTATGTCATAATGTTATGCATGAAGGATTTCAAAAATAGCGTAAAATGGGAATCTTATGCGCGTAATTCAGTTTTTCTCCTCTTTTTTAGCATTATTTTACAAAAACATGCTCAACTAATTTTATTGATTACTGAATTAACGTATTTTTGCAGCCCAAATGGAGGGCGTAGCTCAGTAGGTTAGAGCGACAGTTTGTGGCACTGTAGGCCGTGGGTTCGAGACCCATCGTTCTCCCATTAAAAACCTGTCCCTTTTTTAGGGATAGGTTTTTTAGTTTAAATGCTTTTTATGATATTTTTTTTAATTCCAATTTTAGTAGGTGCTTTCGGCTGGTGTTTGGTTTGGGCCATATCGATGATGCCATTCAAATGGTCCTATTTGGCAGATCAATGGGTCAAACAAATTGATTTAGCAAAACTGATACCGGAATTGACAGAGAACGACCCTTTTGAATCAATGAAACCAGTCATCAATGACAAATTGGATGATTTTTTTAGAAATAAATTAAGTGCCAAGCTTCCTATGATCTCCATGTTCATTGGAGATAAGACCATTGAGGAATTAAAGGACGTATTTATGGAAGAATTAGCCCTACTCTTTCCTTTGCTCATTAGCGAGTTCAGTGCCCATTTAAATAGGGACTTACAGCAACAATGGGAGCAAAAATTTAGACGCATCCTACAGCAGAAAATCACCCAGGCTAGCCTGCCCTTTAGATGGGTCGCTTTTGTTTTGGGTGCCATTTGGGGTCTTGTAATTGCTTTAATTCTTCCTCTTATTTAACCGCTTATACTTTACAGGTACCTTTCTTTAAACATTAGCACGAATTTTGTGTTAATGCTTAAACAGAAAGTAACACTCATGGTCTAAAGACCACAAATACAATTATGAAACAACTTATTATACTATTTAGTGCTTTATTGATTCAAATCACATCATTTGCTCAAATTCCTACTGGTCGGCCTGCAGGTGCAGGAGGTGGCAGCATGAATATTGGACATTTTTACGGAAAAGTCGTTGATGCCAATAAAAAGGGCATCGATGGGGCAACAGTGCAATTAAAAGGCAGCAAATTCGATCCTACTACCAAAAAAGCAAGCGAAGTAACTTTGGCTACTATGATTACTGCTAGCAATGGTGATTTTAGCTTTGATCAATTATCTATCATGGGTAATTTTAAATTAATCATCACTGGTATTGGATTTAAAAAATATGAAAAGCAAATTAGCTTCAACATGAAGTCAGGTGGCAACCCACAAGACATGATGGCTTTAGTAGATAAAGATTTAGGGAATATTAGATTGGAGGAAGATCCAAATCAATTACAAAGTGTTACAGTGACTAGCTCTGCTAAGCCACAATTTGAAATGGGTATTGATAGAAAAATTTTCAATGTAGATAAAAACTTAGCGAGTACAGGACAAACTGCAGTGGAAGTGATGAAAAATATCCCGAACTTAAATGTGGACATTGATGGTAATGTCACCTTAAGAAACGCTACCCCTACTTTGTTAATTGACAATCGTCCAACCACATTGACTTTAGATCAGATCCCTTCTGATATTATTGACAGAGTTGAAATCATTACAAATCCTTCTGCCAAATATGATGCATCAGGCGGTAATGCAGGTATTTTAAACATCGTTTTAAAGAAGAATAAGAAGAATGGTTATAATGGTGGACTTAGAGGCGGTGTGGACATGCGTGCTAAAATCAATGCAGGTGGTGACATCAATTTAAGAACCAATAAAATTAATTTTTCGGCAAGTGCTAATCTTAGAAATAGTAAATCAATTAGTACAACTGACAATACTAGAAACCTGCTTTTAATTCCAAAGCCAACTAGTATAAGTACTTTTACGGACAATATTGGTTTAAGCGAATTCGCTTTTTATAGAGCAGGATTTGACTATTTAATTGACAATCGCAATACTTTCTCCCTTTTTGGAAATATTGTAAAAGGAGATTTTGGAAATACCTCTACGCAATATATTGACTCCATTTTTAATGGTGTCAACAGAGATAATAATATTAAATTAGACAACACCTCTATTTTTTCATTCTTAAATAAAGGGGCTCAAGCTAGTTTCAAACATTTATTTGCAGAAACAGGTCACGAATTAAGTGCAGACTTTAATTACAATGAAAGCAACAACGACAATAACTCTTTAATCAAATCTTCTATCATCAATCAAGAAACAAGAGGGACTGGTTATAATAAAAATTATACCTCTAATATTGATTATGAAAGATTATTCAAAAATAATGCCAAATTCGAAGCAGGTGTGAGAATGAATAACCGTGATGAGTTTAACTCTAGAGACCAATTTAGAAATGGATTTTTAGTGAATAGTATTAGTAATCAATTAAGATACAATGAACAAATTTTAGCAGCTTACTCTAATTTAGGTGGAAAGAAAGACAATCTTAGCTATCAACTTGGATTCAGAGTAGAAAATAGATCTTACACTGTGAATGTATTGAATAAGCAAGGACAGGATTCATTAGAGTCAATCATTAAACTACCAATTTCATTATTCCCTAGTGCTTTCTTAAGTTATAAAGTGAATGATAAGAACGATGTTCAATTTAACTATTCTAAGCGTATCAATGCCCCGAATCCTTTCCAGTTACAACCATTTGCAGATTATAGTGATCCATTGAATATTTCTGTAGGTAACCCTAAATTAAAACCACAGTTCACACATTCATTTGAAGTAGCTTACAATAATGTCTATAAAAAAGGATCGAATTTACTGGTAACTGCTTACTATAAATACAGTACCGACTTAATCACCAACTATATCTATAAAGATATCAACCCTATCAATAATGATAGTGCTTTTTACAGTTCCTATATCAACGCCAATACTTCTACAGTATTTGGTTTAGAAATTAGCAATAAAACAACAATAACAAAATGGTGGGATTTAAACCTAAGCTTTAACTTATTTAAATCAGAGATCAATTCAACCATTATTGGTCAAGATGTCAATAACAACCTTACGAGCTGGTTTAGCAAAATGAATAATAATTTTAAACTTGTAAAAGGATTATCGTTACAATTTAGTGGTCAATACCAAGCCAAGACAATCCTACCTCCAGGTGGTAATTCTGGCGGCGGTGGCGGAAGAGGCGGCGGTGGTGGTGGATTCGGTGGCGGTGGTGGCGGATTTGGAGGCCCACAGTCTACTGCGCAAGGATACAATTTGCCTAATTATGAATTTGATTTAGCCATCAGAAAAGATTGGACTTTGAAAGGTGGTAAAACTGCGTCTCTAACATTGAGTGCAAGTGACGTGTTTAAAACAAGAGTCAACCAAACTTATTCAGAAAGTTTATACTTCACTCAAAATGTAATTAGAACAAGAGATCAACAATTCTTTAGATTGAACTTCTCATACCGATTTGGTAAATTCGATGTGAATTTATTAAGAAGAAAAAGTACGAAGATGCAAGAAGGAAGTGGCGGAATGGATCAAATGCAACAATAAGGAATACCATATTTATTTAGAAGTCTTACCTTCTAACATTGGAACAAAAGAGAATGCCTCAAAGGATTCTCTTTTTTCTTTTCCATCCTTTTTCTTCGTTAATCGCATCATCCTTTGTTCGGCGCCTTCCTCATCCAAAGGAATGACCATTTTACCGTTCACTTTCAATTGTGCCCATAGTTTTTCGGGCACTTTAGGTGCAGCTGCGGTAATTAAAATTTTATCGAATGGGGCAAGTGTTGGTAATCCCTCAAAACCATCCCCAAAACTAAAATGAATATCTGGATACTGCTGCTTGAATATATAAAAGGGCGTCAAATCAAATAATTGTTTTTGTCGCTCAATGGTAAACACTTTTGCACCCATGGCAGCGAGTACCGTTGTTTGATACATACTTCCGGTACCAATTTCAAGTACTTTTTCTCCGGGCTTAATTTGTAATAACTGTGTTTGATAAGCCACGGTATAGGGCTGAGAAATCGTTTGATCTGCTGCAATTGGAAATGCACGATCCTCATAAGCGATTCTATCAAAGGCAGAGTCTAAAAAGAAATGCCTAGGAATGGATCCAATGGACTCTAAAACCTGTTCGTCGGTGATGCCCTTGGTTCTTAATACCTCTACCAATTGCTTGCGCAATCCTTTATGCAGGTAAGCATCTTCTAATTTTCGCATGCTTGATTTAGTTTAACTGCATAGCTGCAATAATGTTGTTAATTTTGTTTTGCAAATGCGCATAGACCTCATCAAATGCTTCCCTATTTGGTAAAACCGCATTGACACTGAAATAAAATTTAATCTTTGGCTCCGTACCACTTGGTCTAGCAGAAATTTTAGTACCGTCTTCGGTCACAAACTGCAATACATTACTTTTTGGTAATGCTATTTTTGTCTGAGTGCCAGTGATTAAATCTGTACTTAATTGCAATTGATAATCCAATAAGGTAACCACTTTCTTCCCAGCAATTTCAGTTGGCGGTTGTTTTCTATAGCCTTCCATCATCGCTGCAATTTCTTGCTGCCCGTTCATGCCTTTTTTTGTAATGCTAATTAAATGTTCATAATAGAAGCCATATTGCATATACAACTCAATCATTTTATCAAACAAGGACCTACCCTTGCTTTTTTCATACGCTGCCATCTCACATAATAAAGCCACTGCACTCACCGCGTCCTTATCTCTTATCTGGTCACCAATCATTAAGCCAAAACTCTCTTCTCCCCCAATGATATAATTTTCTTTCCCTTCTTTTTCTTTAACCAATTC
>Ga0114975_10001788_pt1 | contig 14971 bp, 12 predicted proteins | sample S_130626_EF_Meta_FD_87031 | JGI IMG/M metagenome (GOLD analysis project Ga0114975, IMG submission 87031) | Freshwater microbial communities from Lake Simoncouche, Canada to study carbon cycling - S_130626_EF_MetaG | ecosystem: Environmental > Aquatic > Freshwater > Lake | place: Lake...
CATTCATGATGCAGTGTTCAACCGTGTATTCGTAGGGCTTGTTCCCATGGTGTCCGTGTTATCGGACACATGGGACCAACTAAGGAGGGGCTCCTAGTCGGGGGGATTGGAGACATTACCAGTGTTAGTTGCCCATTGCTAGAGGCGGAGCAAAGATTTTTTTCTCCGAGGGCGACTGACCCCTAATTCCTTCTACACTCGCCACGTGACATCTACTGCGCCCCGCCGATTGGGCATCCTCGGGGGGACCTTTGATCCGCCTCACGCTGGACATCTTGCCGCGGCCCTAGCAGTGCAAACCCAATTGGGGCTTGATGACGTGGTTCTCATGGTGGCCAATGAGCCATGGCAAAAGGTGGGTGACCGTCAGGTGACGCCCGCGAACGTGCGGTGGGAGATGACCAACGCTCTTGTTCAAGGAAATTCCAGTTTGCGGGCTGATGACCGAGAAATTCGTCGCGGTGGCCCCACATTTACGGTCGACACTTTGGAAGAAATTCTTGCCGAACAGCCAGACGCTGAGATCTTTCTCATCGTGGGCGCCGACACCGCCAATCGCCTAGAGACATGGCATCGTGCCTCTGACGTAGTCAGGCTCTCTACGATCGTCATAGTGAATCGCGACGACTCAACCAATACGGCCCCTGGGTTTCTTCGTGATGCTCAAGTGGTGAACGTGTCCATGAATCCGGTTGATGTATCAAGTAGCGCGATTCGTGAAGCTGTTTCACGCGGTGAGTCAATTGATTCGGCAACTTCGTCGTCGGTTGCGTCAATTATTCGCGATCATGCTTTGTACGTAGGTACTCAATGACCGCTATTCCTGCACGTCGACGTCGGCGCATGATTGCGGCCATGGTTACATCTGGGTTGTCAGTTATTGCACTACCAGGTGGTTTGTTCCTCGGCACAAACTCGCTGCTGCATGCATCAGGCGGAAACAGTATTGATAGTCGGGGCACTGTAGACATTCCGTCGTCTGTAGTGGAGATGCTTGCTGTCATTAACTCACGAAATGAAGTCGCATCACTTGCGTTACTCGCGGTCACTCCCGAAGGAAAAGGTGGAACAATAGTTTCCATTCCAGTCGGCGCAATGGCTGATGTTGCAAAGACTGAACAGCCTCGCCGTATTGCAGATTCCTACGCAACTGGTGGGTTGGCGGCGCTTGAGACTGATGTTGAAAATCTGATGAACATCACTGTTGATTTTTCTGATGATGTGACGGCGACTGAATTTGCAACTGTTTTAGCAACCGTTGGTACGCAACCAGTGGTGTTGCAGCAGCCCGTTACTGACACAGGAGTTGATGGAATAGCAATTGTTGTTCTTGAAACTGGCTCATCAACAGCAACACCAGATCTGTTGGCTGCAGGACTCGCTTCGTCTCAGACTGGAACACCCGAATCTGCGCGCTTGCCTCAAGTAAAAGCATTGTGGAGTTCCATTGCTCGTGCAGGAGTTGCAACGCCTACGGCAGAAGTTGCCGGATCAACGTCATCAATTTCACCTCTAGATGCAAGTGCCTTCACGTCAACAGTTGCTTTTATGAATGCGTTGTTGAAGGGGGAAATTGACGTGTGGCAATTCTCCTCGACTTTGTTTACTGATTCTGTTCGTAACCCGAACCAAGTTGATCTGTATGGCCTTGATGGTGGTGAAGTGCTGATGGTGATGGCAAGTGTCGTGCCGAGTGCGCTGACCGTAACGACCACCAACGTCGCAGTGATGGTTGATATTCCGTTTGCCAACGCTTCAGTTGCAAAAGAAGTCGTCACGCGTCTGGCATTTTTGGGCGCCAATGTGGTGCTGATTCGTCAATCACCTGACCTGGCTACAGAGCGCACATCGGTGTACTACAACGATTCCATAGCAAAAGCTGAAGCCGAGGACTACTCAACACTGCTCGGACCCCTTGAGTTCGTGGAAAGCAAAGATGTCATCTCTGGTGTGAATCTCCGTATCGTCTTAGGTAACGATTTTGTTGCGTTCCTTGGCCAAGGGTCAGCGACCAGCACATCGACCACCAGCACAACGGAGCCCAAGTGACCGACACCACCAATACAGATGCAGCAGCAGCTGACCTCAACTCACTTGAATTGGCTGTCTTTATAGCCAGAGTGATTGATGAAAAACAGGGTGAGAACACCATTGTTCTGCCTGTCGGTCCAGTCGTCGGCATTACGGAATACTTCATTGTCACCAGCGCCTCAAACCCGCGGCTTGTTCGTGCAATCACCGACTCCGTGCTGAATAATGTGCGCGAAGCAGTGGGCAAAGGCCCGCTTCGTTCAGAAGGAACCCGCGAGCAGCAGTGGGTTTTGATCGATTACGGCGATGTTGTTGTACACATTTTTATTGACGAAATGCGCCGCTTTTACGAAATTGAGCGCCTCTACAAAGACATCGTCCCAACGCCCTGGGCCTAATGGTGTGTAGAGTTATAAGTCCGGATACGGGGCTGTAGCTCAGTTGGCAGAGCGCTTGCATGGCATGCAAGAGGTCAGGGGTTCAATTCCCCTCAGCTCCACCACATGACAAAAATCACCGTTGTAATGAGGACGTATGAACGTCCAGTGTTGCTTGCGCGAGCTATCGCCAGTGTTCAGTTACAAAAATTCACCGATTGGGAATTGGTTGTCGTAAATAATGGTGGTGAGCCATCTGTAGTTGACACTGTTGTGCGTACAGCAATGAATGCAACACCAAGCGGATCCATTCGTGTGGTTCATCTCACTGAGCGTGTGGGCATGGAAGAGGCTTCAAATCGTGGACTCGCTGATTCTGATGCAGAATTTTTTGTAATTCACGATGATGACGACTCTTGGGACTCACGCTTCTTAGAAGTTGCTTTGCCTGCGTTGCACAGGGCCCCAAATGCTGTTGCGGTGGTGACAGGCGTAACCCGCATTTATGAAACCTTTCGAGGTGGCACTGTATGGCCTGTGTCTCATGAGGATTTTCCTTTGTCACAAGGTCGCCTTACGTATCGCGGCATGATTGGTGGAAATACATTCCCGCCAATTGCTGCAATTTTCCGCCGAAGTGTTCTCAACGAAGTAGGTATGTTCGATTCGTCCCTGCCCGTATTGGGTGACTGGGAATTCAACCTGCGTGCAGTTTCTATTGGCGAGTTTTTATTCTTGCCTGAGCGCTTGGCGCGCTATCACACGCGTACTCCAGAAAGTGATACATCTTCTGGAAATTCGATCACAATCGGCGAAGACTTACATCGCGATATCAAGCTTCAGTTACAAGATCGATGGTTGAAGGAATCAGCCGTGAATAGTGTCAATAAAGGTGCGCTATCGATTGCTGCCTCTGAAGTTATTACTGGTGAACTGAAGGTCGGCGCCCCCGTTGTTCATGTTGATATAGAGCACATTGCCAACAGAACAGCCGAGATCATCAAGTTACAAAGACTGTCGCGCCGCATTGCTCGCAGTGTGCGTCATCCGGGCCATGGCATCCGCGCTGTGGGCAGGGCTCTTCGTCGTACTATTGGCAAATGACCGTGCAGCTCACCGCAGAGCAAGTTCTCGTTGAGCATTCTCAGGCATCCGTTCTCAGTATTGACTTTTTCGACACGCTAATTACTCGTTCTTTAGCGCAACCCACGCATGTGTTCGCCTTGATGGAACAACAATTGATTCGGTCACATGGTGATTCTTGGCGAGGCTTCGCAATTGCACGAGTGGAAGCTGAACAGCGTGCACGACGCAGTGCGGCAAATGAGAATGAATATCGTGATGTCACGTTTGACGAAATAGGGCTGCACCTTGCACGCCAGTTGGCTTTGAACATTTCTGATCGTGACATGGTGATGGCTCTTGAGCGGGAAACAGAACTTCAGCTAGTTCAGGTTGTGCCATTTGGTGCCGCAATTACTGAAGCAGCTAGGTCGCGTGGAATGCGCGTGCTTGTTGTGAGTGATAACTACATGCCAGCAAATCATTTGCTTTCAATGGCTCATCGCGCTGGATATTTATGGATGACGGAATCTGACATTCTTGTCAGTTGTGAACACGCCGGCATGAAACACAACGGCATGTTGTGGCCAGTTGTTTTGACTGTACTGAATGTGCCTGCAGGTTCGATATTGCACGTTGGTGATGATGAAAGTGCAGATGGAGAAGTGCCGAGAACTCTCGGAATAGCTACGCATGTCCGTGACACAATGCGTAAATCTCATCGCAACATAATTAACACCACGCCCGCTGTTCTGCCTTTATCGCGAATTGAAGCGAAGTATCGCGATGTGATGGACGAGACACATTGGGATGTAGCCGAAGTGGTTGGTGGAGGATTAGTTGCCATGATTGTGGCCGCCCAAGTTCTTGACGCGCACTTTGTTCTCGGCAAGCGTTCAGTTGCCGGTGTTCATTTCGCCGCCCGCGATGGGTATTTGGCCCATCAGGTGTGGAGCACACTCCGATCACGTGGATGGGAACTACCGGAGGCCACATATACGGCCTTCTCACGATCAGTTGTGTGGCGTGCATGTCTTTCTGAATTGACCCGAGACAATGTTGGGCGCTTTGTTGGTGAGGATGAAGTATTGACAGTTTCACGTTTGGAACGTCGCGTTGGTTGCGTGTTGGTCTCAGAGTTAGATCATGATTCACCAATTGATGCGTCTATTGCCCGTGACATTGTCTTGGAAAACGCTGATGCCGTCTTGTCGGCGAGTAATTCTTTGAAGACACGGCTACTGACGTATCTCAGGTCTCACGAAGTCCTCATGTCCGGCCATCACATAGTCGTCGATCTCGGGTGGACTGGTTCCACCATTGCTGACCTTGCTGATCTTGTTGCTGCTGAATCAGGAAATCTAGGCGTTCTTGAAGGTCGTTTGACTGGGTTGTACTGGGACGCAACACCACAACGTAAGCGAATTGCAATGCACGGTTTCGCAATGGATGAATTCGGGTCCACTGATGACAATGTGCGTCTGCTTGGTGTTATCAAGCTGCTGGAAGCACTTATTACGGCGCCACACGGTTCAGTCGTTGATTATGCAGACGAAGGCACGCCTGTGTTTGTAGAGACTGCACCAGAACTGCAGGCTTATGAATCCGTGATGCGACAGGTGGGTGATGCTGCGGTACGTGGGGCATTGGCAATTCTTGGCGGAACACATCCGTCTGGCGTTACTGCAGCAGACGTTACGAAAGAAACTGTGTGGGCGGCAATTATGCAAGTGGGACATTCTCCGCGGGTAGATGAGATTGATTTATTGTCTCAGGTGAATCATGTGACTTCGATAGACCATGAAGGAAACGGTCGACCGCTAATCGCAGTTGCACCGACTGAGCCATCAAAAGTCACCTTGGAAGATCTTCCTGGTATGTACGACACGTTGATACATCGGCATTGGTTACAAGGAAGCCTGCGAGCGCTTCAGAACAATGCAGACTCGCAATGGATTGCTGATGAGATGTACAAATTACGCACAATGACTTCACCACGGTGGGTGCCATGATTATTGACCTGCAACTGAATCAAGGCTCTGCGTCGTGGCCACTGTTGCGTGATGCCGGCATCGCTGCCGAAGAATCCGGGTTCGGAACATTATGGAACCTTGATCATTTCTCTGGGGCTGCGTTTGGTTCTGATTCCATGATGGAGTGCTTCACGAGCCTCACGGCGTGGGTAGCTACGACCACAAAGATTGGGCTCGGCACGTTGGTGACAAACGTTATGAATCGCGAGCCGGGGTTGCTGGCAAACATCGTCTCGTCAATTCAACAAATCTCCGGTAATCGTTTGATATTGGGAATTGGTGCTGGAGCAGCACCGAACACCAATTTTAGTGCAGAGCAAGACGCGCTCGGAATATCGCTGTTGCCGAAAATGGTGGATCGACATAATCGACTCGCTGAGGTAGTGGACATCATGCGTTCGATATGGGCCACAGACCGTGATGATCGGTTTGAAGGTTTTCCCCGCCCAGTGAAACAACCACCGATAATCGTGGGTGTGAACAGCATGGCATTGGCGGTTCGTTCAGGGCAGACGACAGACGGTGTGAATACTCGGTTCAATCACCCAGAGCGTGCCGCACTGCTTGCTGCTGCGCGCGATGCCAGCGGTAACCGCGCTGACTTTGATACGTCGGTGTGGTCATGGTTCAAACCCGAATACGCAGACGCTGAGCACCCTTTTCATAAAGAGTTGGTGGCCGAAGGCGTGACGCGACTGATTATGTTTGAGCGCAGTGCACCTGATGTTGCTGCTATTGCGTCAACGGCTAAGCATTTGCGTTAAGACGCACTAGCCACGTAATCCGGATTGGCAGATCGCCAACGTGCTGCTTTCACGGTTATATATACAAAAACAGGAATAGCAAAGAAGTTCTGTGCTGACACCATCGGGTCGTGAACATAGAAGCCATACAGCAACCAAGACGAGCAGTTCACAATGGTGAGTAAGTAGCTCGAAATTGAGATGCCGTGAAGATTCTCTGTTCGAATGACATGTATTAACTGGGGAATGATTGAACTTCCACTAATAGCAATGGCTACAAAACCAACGGGCGTAGCCGAGACTTGCGTGAGTAACAGTGCAAGAGCAGCGAGCGCAGCTCCGACTTGAATAAGAACGGTGCGGGGAATCTTTCCGTGGCGATACACAACGGAAATGATGATTGATTGAGCAATGAGGAAAGAAACATTGGAAAACCAGATTGCGATGTCGCCCTCTAAGAGACCGTAGGTAAGCCACAATGACGAACCGACGAGCGAATGCATGAGAGCAAAAGGGGAGATGCCATGTGATGTGTCGTGTCGCACGGCACGCCACACCTGGGGCCAGATAAACGCAAGACCAAAGGTGATGCACCAGATTTGGAAGAGAGCTTTCACAACTTAACGATCGTGTGAAGGAACTCGTCGCACATAGGCGATGTTCATGTGTGGGGAAGACATGATGAAATCAGCTGAGGCCCTATTGCAAGCAACCGGAATGTTCCAGACGACTGCAATACGTAAGAGGGCTTTGATATCAGGGTCATGCGGCTGAGGCTCAAGCGGATCCCAGAAGAACAACAGAACATCGACTTCGCCTTCAGAAATTCGAGCGCCGATTTGTTGGTCACCACCGAGCGGGCCGCTGCGAAGTCGTTCGACCTTTAGGCCGGTTTGTTCATTCACGAGGCGACCTGTTGTGCCTGTTCCGACAAGGGTGTGATGAGCGAGGTCGTCCTTGTGGGCGGATACCCATTCGAGCAACTCGTCTTTCATGTTGTCGTGTGCCACCAATGCAATGGTTTTCTTTGCAGGCACAGCCATCTCTACTTTGCTTACAGCCATGTCTTTAGTCTTGCCGATTACTTGACAACAATGTTGACAGTTCGGCCCGGAACCACAATTGTCTTCAGAGGAGTTCTGCCCTCAAGGGCTGTGATGATTGCATCGAGTGACATTGCTGCTGCCAGATGTTCATCTTCTGTAGCTGTTGGCGACATCTGAATACGAGCTCGTACTTTTCCGTTTATTTGTACCGGAACTTCAATGCTGTCTTCTACGAGAAGTGCAGGGTCAGCAACAGGGAACGGGACATAGGTAACGGTGGAGTCATGTCCGAGACGGAACCACAATTCGTCGGCAAGATGCGGACACAACGGCGACAGCATCTGCACGAGAGGTTCAACTAGCTCACGAGGTGCCACGTGTGTTGTGTTAACAAGACCCGTGAGTGCGTTGTTGAACTCGATGAGTTTGGCAATGGCGGTATTGAAGCGAAGATGTTGCAGATCTGCGTCTACACCCACAATGGTGCGATGTAAATGCCGCACGAGTTCTTCTGGTGCTTCGTCTTCTGTTACTACCGTGTCGCCCGTGTCTTCGTCGATTACGTTGCGCCACAAGCGCTGAAGGAATCGCTGCATGCCAACAACATCGCGAGTGTTCCATGGACGGCTTGCATCAAGTGGCCCCATGGCCATCTCGTATAAACGGAATGTATCCGCGCCGTATTCTTCGTACATCTCATCTGGGGTAACGATGTTCTTGAGGCTCTTGCCCATCTTGCCGTACTCGCGAGCGACAGTTTCGCCTTCCCATGAATAGACGCCATCAGTTTCAACTACTTCTGCTGCGGGAACTGTTTGCCCACGGTCATCCCGGTATGCATATGCCTGGATGTAGCCCTGGTTGAACAAGCGATGGAAAGGTTCCTCACTCGAAACGTGTCCGAGATCATGTAGCACCTTGTGCCAAAAACGTGCATACAGCAAATGCAGAACAGCATGTTCAACACCGCCGACATACAGGTCTGCTCCACCAGTGTGTCCGTCGCCTTGTGGCCCCATCCAATAGCGCTCAACTTCATGGTTGATGAACGCATCAGAGTTAGTGGGGTCGAGATAACGCATTTCGTACCAGCAGGAACCGGCCCATTGCGGCATCACGTTTACTTCGCGGCGGTATTCACGCATGCCGTCACCAAGGTCAAGAGTGACTGTGGTCCAATCTTTTACGCGAGCAAGCGGCGGAATCGGATCGCTGTTTGCATCGTTCGGATCCAGGGCGGTTGGTTTGAAATCAGCAAGCTCTGGCAACAACACAGGCAATGACGCTGTTGGTACTGCGTGAGCGCGACCATCTTCGTCGTACACAATGGGGAACGGCTCGCCCCAATAGCGCTGGCGTGAGAACAACCAGTCGCGCAAGCGATACGTAATGGTTGGTTCACCACAATTGTTTTCAGCAAGCCATGCGTTGACGACAGTTGTCGCTTCGCTTATAGAAGCCAGGCCGTTCAAGCTGAGAGAACCATTTTCTGAATTGATGTAGACACCGTCGCCTACAAACGCGCTTGGCCATGTTGAGCAATCATCTGAGGATTCAATACCAAGTTGATCAAACCACGAAACTGGCGGCATCTGAATTGCAGTGATGGGCAAGTTGTATGTGCATGCAAAATCAAAGTCACGTTGGTCGCCAGCAGGAACAGCCATGATGGCGCCTGTTCCGTAACCCATGAGAACGTAATCCGCGATGTAAATAGGAATGTCTTTGCCCGACACTGGGTTGGTGGCGCTTGCGCCCGTGAATACGCCGGTCTTCTGCTTTGAATCGTCTTGACGTTCGTTGTCTTGCTTTGCTGCTGCTTCGGCCTTGTACGCAGAAACTGCAGATTTCTGTGAAGCAGTAGTGAGGGCGTCAACAAGTGGGTGTTCAGGTGACAGCACCAAGAATGTTGCACCAAACAATGTGTCTGGGCGCGTAGTGAAAACTTCGATAGGTCCACCAGGAGTTGAGAACGTGACACGAGCGCCTTCGCTGCGGCCAATCCAGTTGCGTTGCATCATCTTGATTGGTTCTGGCCAATCGAGGCGGTCAAGGTCGGAAATCAATCGGTCGGCGTATGCAGTAATGCGCATCACCCATTGACGCATGTTGCGTTTGAATACTGGGTAGTTGCCGATGTCGCTTCGGCCTTCAGCCGTTACTTCTTCGTTTGCCAAGATTGTGCCGAGTCCAGGACACCAGTTCACGGGTGCATCAGACAAATACACAAGGCGATACGAATCAAGAATGTCGTGTTTCTCACCAGAAGACAATGAAGACCATGCTGCGCCGGTAGGGGTTGCACGAACGCCAGTTTCAAATTCATCAACAAGTTCTTCAATTCGACGAGCGCGACCGGTTGATGGATCACACCAAGAACCGTGAATTTGCAAGAAGATCCATTGCGTCCACTTGTAGAACTCTTCGTCTGTGGTGCTGATACTGCGACGGGGGTCGTGGCCAAGACCAAGGCGACGCAATTGGCGACGCATGTTGACAATGTTCGATTCGGTGTTTACGCGCGGATGAATTCCGGTGGTGATGGCGTGCTGTTCTGCTGGAAGACCAAAACTGTCATACCCGAGAGCGTGAAGAACGTTGAAGCCCTTCATGCGTTTGAAACGGGCGAACACATCTGTGCCGATGTATCCGAGTGGATGCCCAACGTGCAGTCCAGCTCCAGATGGGTACGGAAACATGTCGAGAATGAAAAGTTTTTCGCGGCCAGCCACTTTTGCTGGATCACCGAGAGGGCCTGCTGGGTTTGGGGCTTCAAACGTGCCGTTTTGCTCCCATGCGTCTTGCCAACGCGCTTCTAGTTCTGACGCAAGGTGGGCAGAGTAGCGAAAGGGAGGCACTGACGATGTGCGTGAATTGGACGGCGAAGTGGTGTCACTCATTGAAGCCCTATCGTATAGGTCGTGTCGAATCAGCGCCCAAGGCCGGGAAAACGTAAATCCAAGGGAGGCTCCTCAAAGGGGTACCCCCGCACCGCCCGGTTGTCTGAGGTCCTACGGGAAGTCATTGCCGACGAACTCACCCTCATTGATGACGAGCGGCTTGACCTAGTAACGATCACCGCAATTGATGTGGACGCCGAAATGAACCGGGCAATCGTGTACTTCGATTCGATGTTTGGCGAAGAAGGCGACGAAGGAGTTGTTGAGGCTCTGAATGAGTTCCGCCCTCGTATGCAGGCATCAATTAATCGCCAGATGCATGCGCGTAAAACCCCAATCTTGTCCTTTCGACCAGACGAAGTAATTCGTAGCGCAGCGCGTATTGAAGAGTTGTTGCGCAAACAGCCTGATACGTCTCCTATCTCGTCAAGCGACGACGCCGAGTAAGGCATGGCCCGCAAGAAGCCATCAACGGCTCATGGGCTCGTCCTTATTGATAAGCCGGCAGGTCTCACTAGCCACGACGTGGTGTACAAGTTGCGCGGCCACTTTGGCGAAAAACGTATCGGCCATGCTGGCACCCTTGACCCTGATGCAACAGGTCTGCTCGTAGTCGGTGTTGGTAATGCCACTCGACTATTTCGTTTCATGGCTGACATGGACAAAACGTATTCATGTGAAATCGTTTTTGGTGTTGAGACTGATTCGTTAGATGACTCTGGCGCAATTACCGCGACTCACGAAATGACGCCGCCCAACTTGGATGATGTGCGTCGAATCATTTCAGAACAATTCCTTGGCGAGATTATGCAAGTGCCTCCCATGGTGTCTGCATTGCGGGTTGACGGTGTGCGACTGCACAAATTGGCTCGAGAGGGGATCGAAGTGGAACGTCCTGCACGCCCCATCACGGTTCATTCATTCGAAGTCGAGGCAACAGATAACCCCTTGGTGATTCGGGCAACAATTCGTAGTGGAGCTGGAACATATATTCGTTCTCTTGGTGCAGACTTAGGGACTGCACTTGGTGGTGGCGCACATATTCGTACATTGCGTCGTTTTTCTGTTGGGCCATTTTCAGTTGATGAAGCAACCACGATTCCAGAACCAACACTGTTGCCAATTCGCGAGGCCGTGCGACATCTTGCGGTGCAAGTGCTTGATGATTCTGAAGTAACTGATTGTCGTTTTGGCCGAACACGTATCGCGTGGGACGGCGACGGACCGTGGGCGGCAGTGGATAGCACTGGCGAACTTGTCGGAGTGTTTGAAGTGTGGCGTGAGCGCATCGCCAAACCCACTGTGGTCTTTCAAGCGAGATAGCGTTAACCCTTGTGCAAGTAGTGACAGACCTTTCCGCATGGCCATGGCCAAATGAGCGTTCAGTCATCACCATTGGTGCGTACGACGGCGTGCACCTTGGTCACCAGGCAGTAATCGCTCAAGTTCGCGAACGAGCAGCACGTGTTGGTGCGAAAAGCGTTGTTGTCACGTTTGATCGTCACCCTGCGAGCGTTGTTCGCCCTGATGCTGCGCCACGTTTATTGACCAATACTGCCCAGAAGTTGGAACTTCTCGCCGCCACCGGTGTTGATGCTGTGGTTGTCTTGTCGTTTACGCCAGAGCAATCAAAAGAGATCCCATCGGACTTTATGCAACGAGTCATAGTTGATGGGTTACACGCCAGCACAGTGATTGTTGGTTCTGATTTTCACTTCGGGCACATGCGTCAAGGCAATGTCACCTTGTTGCGAGAGATGGGCGAACGTCACGATTTCGCCTGCGAGCCCGTTGTGCTTATTTCGCGTGGAGATGACATTGATGAACCAGTCAGTTCAACAGCCATTCGACGTGCCCTTGCCGGTGGAGAAATTGCTACTGCTGCAAAGATGCTGGGACATTCCTATGAAGTTGTAGGCAAAGTGGTGACGGGCGACCAGCGCGGCCGCACCATCGGATTTCCTACAGCGAATGTTGAAATACCAAACGGCATGTGTGTGCCGAGCGATGGCGTGTACGCCGGTCTGTATCGTCGCCCAGATGGCACTGAACATCCATGTGCCATCAACCTTGGTCGTCGCCCCACGTTTTATGTGAACGCCGAGCACTCATTGCTTGAGGCGTATCTCATGGATTTCAACGGTGACTTGTACGGCGAAGTAGCAGTTGTGCAGTTCGTTGCGTTCTTACGCAGCGAGCGCCAGTTCTCAGGTATCGATGAATTGAAAGATCAATTACAAGTTGATATCGCGCACGCTCGTGCGGCTGTAGCTACGCACCTGCAGTAGGGCTAAGGAATTTGTAGGCAGTATTGCGTTGCACCAATGTGCGGCGCATCGGAGCCACAATTTCGCCAAAGCGACCTTCGGTCATCATCTGGCCGTGGTTTGCACCTGCAGCACGAGAAATGTTTTCATCCATCAATGTGCCGCCAAGGTCGTTGCAGCCAGCTTGCAGTAACTGCGCAGCGCCCGCTGTGCCGATCTTGACCCAACTGACCTGAACGTTGTCGATATGGCCATGGTAAAAAATACGACCAATGGCATGCATCAAGACGTTCTCGCGGAATGTTGGTCCACGTCGTGCTTTGCGTTGCAAGTAAATAGGTGACGCCATATGAACGAACGGAAGTGGAATGAATTCGGTGAAGCCACCAGTTTCTTTCTGAAGCTCTCGCGTAACCACCATGTGCTTGGCCCATGAACGAGGATGCTCAACACTGCCGAACATGATGGTGATGTTTGAGTGCAAGCCGATGGAGTGGGCCTGACGATGACACTCAAGCCATTCTTCGGTGTTCACCTTGTCCGAGCAGATGATTGCGCGAATGTCGTCGTCCAAAATCTCAGCCGCTGTGCCAGGAAGAGACGCGAGGCCTGCTTCTTTCAAGCGAAGAAGGTATTCACGAAGTGATTCACCGTTGCGATTCGCGCCTTCAGTTACTTCAAGCGCAGTAAAGCCGTGCACGTGCATGTCAGGTACTGCAGACTTCACAGCTTTCGTAACGTCGATGTAATAGTCACCATCAAAGTCTGGGTGAATTCCGCCCTGAAGTGTTACTTCAGTTGCACCCATGCCGGCTGCTTCGACTGCGCGGTCTGCAATGTCGTCCAGTGTTAAGAGGTACGGAGTTCCGCGCAGGTTAAGACTGAGTGGGCCTTTGGAAAAACCGCAGAACTTGCATTTGTATGTACAGACGTTTGTGTAGTTGATGTTGCGGTTGTGAACCCAGGTGACATTGTTGCCAACGGTATTGAAACGCAATTCGTCTGCATAATCAGCGAGGTAACCCACTTCTGGTCCGCGTGCTGTGAACAATGCAACGACTTCGTCTTCGCCAAGTTCTTGTCCGTTGCGATGGCCTTCAATGATTTCTGCAATGCGACCTTTTGCTGCGGGGCGAGGATGCGGTACCAACATCATTGGCTTGACGTTTGAGCCGGAATACCACTGAGTTGATTTGTGCCCAACGAGAACAACTTCTGCACCGTCATGAACAACGTCTGCTGCAGTTACTTTTTCTGGCCAGAAAGCGCCTGGGTCATCGCGGCCAAGTCCTTCTGCATCAGTTCTGTCCATAACAGGAAAGTGCAACGCAGGGTCAAGCCATTTTTCAGGGGCTGTTGCGAATTCGGGATAAATGGTGAGACGTGGTGCAAGAACCATGCCGCGATCCTCAGTGACATCGCCCAAGCGATCAAGTGCAGGCCATGGACGCTCTGGGTTCACGTGGTCAGCAGTGACAGGCGAGACGCCGCCCCAGTCATCGATTCCTGCATCAAGCAAGATGCCAAAGTCGTCTGACAAGTTTGGTGGAGCCTGCAAGTGAATTGATGCAGGCAGAATCAAGCGCGCAACAGCAATTGACCACAAGTACTCATCTTCTGGGCATGGCTTTGCTTTGTGCATTGCTGTGCCGGCTTTTGGTAAAAAGTTCTGAACGATGACTTCTTGTACGTGGCCGTACTTTGCGTGTGCTGCAGCAATGAGTGCGAGAGCCTCGATGCGGTCACGACGTTCTTCACCGATACCCACCAAGATTCCGCTTGTAAATGGGATGGCAAGTTCACCCGCTTCACACAACGTGTTGATACGGCGTTGTGGTTCTTTGTCAGGCGCACCACGATGGCATTCCAGATCATCACGTAGTGATTCAAGCATCATGCCTTGAGAAGGGGAGACGCGGCGCAACATTGCTAACTCATCGTTATATAAAGCTCCGGCATTTGCATGCGGCAGCAGGCCGGTTTCGTCGAGAACAAGTTTGGCCATGTCGTGCAGGTAATGCACTGTGGAGTCATATCCGTTGTCGCGCAACCAGTTGGCAGCAATGTCGTAACGTTCTTCTGGGCGTTCACCGAGAGTGAACAATGCTTCTTGGCAACCAGTTCGTGCGCCTTGACGTGCGATGGCCAACACATCTTCTGCAGTCATGTAGGGCTTTTCTAAGCGTGCAGGTGGTTGAGCAAATGTGCAGTACCCGCACTTGTCGCGACACAACATGGTGAGAGGAATGAATACCTTTGGCGAAAATGTGACACGCGTGCCGTGAGCAGCATCGCGAACATTTCGTGCACGCAACATCAACTCATCAAGAGGCAATGTCAAAAGGTCGTCAACGAACGATTGATCGATGGGGAGAGAAGACATGACGTCTTCTCGAGAGAACTGGCGCGACAAGGCAGCACCTTTCAGGTGGATCCGGTGGAATATGAGCCAGTGGCGGTCGAACCCCATCAGACGAGCAAGAAATGTCTGGTGGCGCCCATTTGGCCGCGC
>Ga0114975_10001791_pt1 | contig 14946 bp, 13 predicted proteins | sample S_130626_EF_Meta_FD_87031 | JGI IMG/M metagenome (GOLD analysis project Ga0114975, IMG submission 87031) | Freshwater microbial communities from Lake Simoncouche, Canada to study carbon cycling - S_130626_EF_MetaG | ecosystem: Environmental > Aquatic > Freshwater > Lake | place: Lake...
AATAGCAGGGTGGTAAGAACGGTTGTAATCATTTGAAAAATACGCGAAAATTGGCAAAAAAAGCTATTGTCTGTGGAAGGACATGTATTTACAGAGAGTGCACCAACACCCATTCCTAGAGCCGGCATACTTGGTCCTGATCCAGATCCCTTTGCCATTTGTTTCTAGAGGATCATCAGATTTTTTCTAGCTTAGACCCCTTGACAGCAATCAGTTTACTCTGTAGTTCAGAACCACCTGCCTTCTTAAAATCAAAGCTGCACTTGTGTGTCTCCGCATGTCTATGACCCTTGCAGAAGAAGCTCTGGCATTTACAGGCCGAATCTGTGAGAAGGAGTTTTACCTTGCAACTATCCATTTGGCAACGTTTCGGCCGTTTGGCAGGTTCCTCTGCTGCTTTTAATTCTGCAGCCAAAACATCCGCAGTAGCCGGAACCTCTTCCACCTGTTCTTCCTGCTGTGCCGATCTCGCGATGATTTTGAGAAGATACTCTAAGTCAGCATCGTCATCATCGTAATTATAGGACATTCTACTCTACCCGGGTTTGCGTACAAATGCGGGCGGCGTTTTTCAATTTTTACTGTAATAGGATGTTTTGGAAGGGCCGTGTTAGCCTTCTCAGTCAGATAAATGCGGCCTGGTCAAAACATGACTTGGCTCTCGCGTCGCGTATGCCAGCACCCGAACTTACTGAGAACGGCACTTCAAACCCTTACTACCGAGTGGATATTGCGAATATGAAAGACGCAGAAGGTATAGCGCAGCTGTTAAATAACCATTTTGAACCTGCAAACTCTAGAGCTAAAGCCGCAGTTACGGCCGAGTGGATTCAGTCCACGTTTATCGTAAAACAAGCCGTGTGGGTCGTTGCTAGAGATCCGCTCGGCAAAGTCAGAGGGTGTGTAACTAGTTTTCGCACGGCAGCACCATATCCAAATTCTTTGGCGGGCTGTTCATCAAACGCGACTATGTGGAGTATGATTGATTGGTTCTGTGTAGAACCCCTGTGGCGAGACCTAGGCGCGGGTAGCAAGATGTTAGAGGTACTTGATTTTGTCACATATAGGGTGGGAAGAAAGGCGCACATGTTTATAAAGGAGGGGCTACCCCTATTATCACAGATACCCTTTTACAGTACATTCTTAAGATGCAGACATGCTGGGAACTCGGATATTAGTAAAATGTGTGAAGGTACTGGCCTTGGTGTATACATGTACAATACCGTTGAAAAAGACACAGGGCTGCATCTGGTTCGTATAGAGGGGCTTCGTGGGCCCGATATAGATAAGCAGTTAATTAAGGAGTGGGAAGATGCTCTGGATAGAGAATTGCCGCCTTGCTGGGTCTTTGTAAGCGGAGCTGACCATATAGATGAGAGTCGTGGGTGGAAACTAGATAGTCTAGTATCCGTCTACGCATTTCGGTGGCTTCCTGGAAAGTGGTTTGGGTCTGTTCCGAATGTGGATATTGTTTAGACAGGGGGTCTAGGTGCAGGAGGTACAGGTGCTGGGGGTGCCGTAGGCACAGCAGGAGGCACAGCAGGAGGCACAGCAGGAGGCACAGCAGGAGGCACAGCAGGAGGCTCAGCAGGTGCCGTAGGCACAGCAGCAGGCGCAGCAGGTCCTGCATCAGCAATCTCCCCTTTGAATACCTCTTTAAATTTACTGAGCCCCTTCTTTTGAAAAATAGTCTCACAACCTTCATAATAGTCCACTAAGATTTCCCTGGCTTGATCAGTCAGAATATCAAGACCCTTAAATCCAAGAACCAAATATTTAATATTTATACCCTTTACCTCCCAAGTCCCATTCGGTCTTTGTTTTATAGTAAAAAGTTCCTTTAAAAAATCTGACAATACTACCGTCTTATTTACATGATATGCTAAGAGTTCTTGAGATGCATCTCTTAATTGACGTACTAAATTGCTATCTTTATCTAATCTATGACCCTTCCCCTGCTCTAAAGGGTTATTCACAGGATCTAAATTTGCGCACTCCTTCGGGGAAGCAATAGAAATATCACCAAACCCATCTAATTTAGCACCCTTTGTAACATCAAATGCAGTCTGCAAGCGTTCCAGCGCCCTCTGTAATGAATCTTTCTCTACACTATCACCGATGTCGCCCTTTGATAAAGGGTCGCCCTTGACAGAAGAGTCCTTTCTACTAACAAATGCCGTCAATACTTTCTGTGCTTTAGCAAATTCAACATCACTCAAGGGTAGGCCACTTTTTATATTTATTTTACCATATAGTTGTCCTAATGTGCGCGTGGGTTGATACTTATCTAGACTGGTAGTTGCTGTAAAATCTGGAACCGAAAATGTGCAAACTTTGGTGTACGCGGGTAATGTGGAATCCATTATACTAGATGCATTCAATAGCTGTAGGGCTCTATTTATACAATGTGCGTGACTTTTCTGTTCCAATTCTTTACCAGTATCAGCAACCATCGGATTGGTTATTTTTTTGAAATCTACAACTGTACCAGGTTCAGCAACAGTTTTTGATTGCTGATCGGCATCTGTTTTTTTTATATCTAACGTCTGCAATTTACTATATGTTCTACCCTCTGCTGCGGTAATAGGTAAAATGTACTTATAAAAAAAGATATTCTCTAAAATATATTTTAGGTGTATGCTTGGACTCAATGTTACACTACCCTCAATAAAATTAGATACTGTAAATGGCGTCTTTGAAATACTATATGTTCGCCTTCTTGTTTCAACATCATCTTTGTCGTTATGTGTAATAATAATTTTATTTTCCTCATCATCGTTTTTTGGCCGCCCACCTCTTGGATTAATTTGTGCAATTCTAAATTGGAAGTCTTGAACTAGAGTAGTTGGTGATAAATCTCTTGGAAATATACTGATGACTTTTATCTTTACAGACTTTGCATCTGCAGTCTCTCCACGCTTTACTAGAACAATAAATTCTGGATTGTCATCATTTATAGACTCTTTAGTGATTGATTTGAATTTATCAAAGGGTTTGAATCGTAAGAGTAAATTCGTATCTTTTACCTTATAGAGTGAATAGCCATTTTTGGATGCATCTGTCGCTAACCGTTTCTCATCGTCACTTGGATCCTCTAAAGACCATCGTAAAAATTCAAATGGCCCTAGAATAGTGTCTGAGCTTACAAGGGCTCCGCCCCACTGAGGGGCCCCGCCCCTCTGGGAATAATTCACACGCGGTATGCGGCGTTCTCCCAAAACTGATCGTTCATCACTCCATGAAGACCTGCGATCATCGCCCTCGTCCCTTATAACATCGCGTACAGACTGTTTTACAACCATCAAAACCGCTCCTAAAATTTGAAAAACCCGTATAAAAAAGAAGGCTATAATCTGGCAGTTTTTTTTATGAGCTTCTTGTTTAGCAGCAGACCATTTATCATATTTTAAATCCTCATATTTCTCAAAATATATCTCACCCTGGACAGTTCTGTCTGTTGCGTATCCTAAAATATTAAACTGGGCCTCTATCATTTCGGATAACGCCGAAACATACAACTCTGGATGCACAGAAATATCCCAAATTTCCTTTGGCTCAAAATTGGCATACATAAACTGAAAAAGGGCATCCGCCATATCAGTTGTATCTTTCGTCTTTGTAGCCAAATCTTGTTTGGAAGAGATTCTTGAACTGGAGAGCCCTGAAAATAATTTAGAACCAGATCCCCCCATATCTACTTAGCGCCTTTAGAATTTGCCAGACCGCACATAGACGCCCACTTCTCCTTTGTCTCTTCCAGGCGTTTCCAGCACTTAATTAAGGTACCAGATGATACACCACAGAGGCCTGCAATAGTATCAATGCATATATCCGTGTGACCCTTTAGTTGAATCGCCTCCGCAAGAGATGCTGCGGCCAAAGAGGGCGGCATGTGCTCAGCACATAATGATAGATCCTCGGCAGCGTTTGCAATAGCGGTACTAAGTGCCAGGACTACCGGAAACTCGGAACGCTTCAGCGGGAGTTTACTGAGTGGATGGGCAATATAGTGCGAGGCCCTCGTGCTTTGTATTGCTGATGGCGAGCCGGAGAATCCCTTGAGTTGCCCCTTCTGGTGCGCCAATGCAAGTACCTCATGCACATACTTGAAGGCCTTGGTGAAATCGCTGGTCTTGATGTGAAACATATCTGCAACATCCTTCGGCTTTCTCGGCTGACCTGCCTGTTTTAGGGCCGAGAAGACACAGGATGCAAGAATGGCTGATCTAGAGAGACCTCGCTTTTGGCAGTGCTCTGTTAAAGCTACATAGTACTCCTTGCTCAGATCCAAGATGCCCGCATCCAAGCCCTGATTCGTCGCCGTGATTTGCAGAGTCTCAAACACATGAAGGAGACTGCGCTCTTTATAGGGTAGCATATTCCATGTGTGATAGCGGCGAATCTTATTCATGGACCAACGTGTATTTGCAGAGCCGCCTTGCTGTGTCGGCAGAATTACAGTGCCGAGGCTGGATTCGGGGAATCGGTTGTCCTGTGGTGCGCCAACACGACACGGGTCGCCGCCACCGCGATCATCCTGGCTGAAATAGCGGTACTCGGCAGTAAGATCTAGGCATCTGGCGATGACGGTGCCACATTTAAGGCACGTACTCACATCGGAATGCTCCCATTCCTCAAATGGGCTTTGACAGTTAGAGCAGGAACTTACGGTTTTAGATAATGCCTCGTGATTTTCTAGCCAGGCATTATCTAAGAAGGTTTTAATGGACATTTAAATGGAAGTACATTCGATATAAAAAACAGATATTCAATTTTAGGTATTAGTGAATGGGTTTAAAAAGTCGCCATCATTGGATAGTGTTCTATCATATTTAGTATTACGCACAAATGAGATATTTGAGCTATTATCGGAGGGGTTTATATCGGAAGAAAAATCTGCAGGCCCGAAGGGTAAAGAGTTAGCTATATCTGATCTGACACTATTTGATATACTAGAGAAGCCTTCGCGTTTTGCTGCGCGAGCCTTTTTTGCAGGGGGAGCCTTTTTTGCAGGGCGGGCTTTTTCTGCAGGTGCTGCTGCTGCTGCTACAGGTGCTGCTGCTGCTACAGGTGCTGCTGCTGGAGGTGGTGGTGGAGGTGGTGGAGGTGGTGGAGGTGGAGGAGGAGGTGGAGCTGCTGCTGCTATATCACCACGAGGGCAGACCTTTCTATTAGTTTCTTCCGTAATTGCCGACCAGTTACCCGGTTTAGGAGGGGGAAATCCAGCTTCCCCAATACCAATTCTATTTGATAATATGTACTTTATACCATCTTTAGTAACAAGATCACCCACCTTATAGATTTTTCCATTATCATAAGGGAGCGGACTACATAGATTGGCAGAAGGTATTACTTTCCAATTCGGATCTCTGGGAGGAGGATAGCCTGATCCTCCAATAGCTTCATTCATAACATATATGATTGCATCTTTTGTCACTACATCGCCCACCTTGTAGATCTTTCTATCGTCGTACGGGAAAGGATTCGTATCAGATGATACAGCTGCGGCACTAGGTGCCGCTGCCCCGGGGGTAACACCAGCACATATTTGTCTGTCTGATTCTTCAGTCATGGGAGACCAGTTACCCGGTTTAGGAGGAGGAAATCCAGCTTCCCCAATACCAATTCTATTTGACAATATATACTTAACTCCATCTTTAGTTACAACATCACCCACGCTATAGATTTTTCCATTATCATAGGGAGCCGGGTTACATAGATTGGTAGAAGGTAATACTTTCCAATTTGGATCTCTAGGAGGGGGGTAACCCGGCCCTCCAATACCTTCATTCATAACATATATAATCGAGTCTTTTAGCACTACATCACCCACTTTGTACACCTTTGAATTATCATATGCGCTGGGGGGATTACGAAACCCTTCACTGTATTTGTCACTGTATTTCATATTTTTATAAGCAATTAAAAGAATTAGCGATACACTAATTACTAAAAATAAACCAATTAGAATCTTTTTTTGCATCTATATTCGCATAATAAAATTATCTTGCAACAGCTCAATAATACAAATTAACATTAGCCGGCGCAGAATCTTGGCAATCACAGTCAGGCTCAATACCAGATATATCATCTAAACAGGTTGAATCATCATTATCTTCATCATATAATTTATAACGCGTATTACGTATTGGCATTTTACTGCTATTATCTGTTGTATTTGAATCCAAACTATTTACCTTTATGATTGCTGGCGCATACGCAGGGGTCACTTTAGCATCTGAAATAGGACCTTTATTCTGCGAACTACCTGAAACGCGCCCAGCAGCCAATTGGGCATTTACTGCCGACCTATCAAAAGCATCGCCAGTTTTCATATTCGCAGGGCCGCTACAGGGTTGCCCCGTTATACTACTATATCTACCCGTTGGACACGTTGGATCACGATTTACAAGAGCAGCTGGTAAAGTAACTTGAATAGAAAAAAACTTTAAATTAGAAAAGCTTTTACCAATTTTACCAGCAGCAGCAAATTCTGCGTTTGCGTCTAATACACTATCATTCAATGTTCCAACTACATTACCAGTATTATCCATTAATTTTACACTAGACCCTTTTGGGCCAAGAATTGAAATATAGTTATTATCATTTTGAAAAATCCTATTTACTTTTGTTGTACCATTTGGATAACAAGCCCAATTATAGCGAGTATCTCTTGGATCATTACCAGATTGCAGTACTTGATTCACAAGTATATTATTACTAGGGCACAAATTCAATAAACTTTCACCTTTAGGTATATCATCCTGTGTTTTTACATTCTCAAATCCATCAACCCCCATGAATACCTTTACGACAATAACTATAAAAATACTAATAAGAACTAAAATACCAAGCCCCTGTAAAACCCCCTTGACCATTCTATTTATAAGCGATAAATTTGCCTGATATAGAATCGGGATACTAATTAAATTGAAATGGACAATGCTTCCTCTGCAAAAGGCTTCGCATTTGAACGGCGTATTGGTGTACTCTTAGAACAACTCAAGACAACACTTGTATCGGAGGGCTGGGTCTTTGTTATACATACAGAGCAAGGTATTCGGGATTTTTTCAAGGAACAAAGTCTGAACGGCGTTGACCATATGCTGCAAATCCAAGATGATAGGGGGAATCAGCATCTCTTTTTCATCCAAGAAAAGTGGAAATTAGTCACCAGTCAGCGGGAGGTTTCACAATTCTTGGATTGCTGCGCACGCATTTTAGCGCGAATGCCCGATTACACCGGCTCCATACACCGAATCTGGTCTTCCCGGACAGTTCCATCATTGAATGGCGAAAAGTCCCTACAAGAAGGTCAATGTATCATAGTGCAAACATGTACATCCCAGAGTCTCCTAGGTTTTAATACCATTTTAGTTATAAGTGAAATCATAGGACAGCGATCTGCCGCAATAGATATTCTCAAGGGACTCGGCTCTCTTTTGCCCAATGCCGATGAGGCCATCCTGGACCCTAAGGCTTTAGAGGAATCACCAAAGACCACATTTGAACCTGTAAGTAATTTTGGAGAGAAACGTGTACTGCCAATTACGAATAAGACGGTGGTCTTAGTGAAGAAGGTCATCTCTGATAACTAATCAGCCTCAAAAAGTCCTTTATCCGATCCTCTTGTGAAAAGGGTTTTAAAAGCTCTCGCAACCACCTATTAAATAAACCTGTCACTGAGTCTGTTTCATGAAAATGTGTGTGGAAGGATTGAATCGGCAAGCCCATGAACTGTATGCCATTTTGAGATACCAAAAATTGTCTCTGTACATCTTGATAGGAAGCCCTCCCTTGAAACATTCTCCACCAACCAAAATTCACCTGAATAGGAAATTCGTATAGACCTGTACCGGCCCTAGAAGCCAAATCTTCTAGGGCCGCCTGTTCAAAAAAGCGGGATTTGACACCAAGGGTGCGCCACGCTTGCAGAAGCAGCGGATCATTCAACCAGAGAAACCCTGCATTATATTTCCCGTATAGGGCCTCGTCTTTTAGTTGTATGTAATGCGGTGACAATGCTAAGGTACTAGAGGAGGGTAACTTAGGTAAAGGGGCAAAGTGACAGATATCTGCATCTAGAAACCATACTCCATCTTCACTATCTGCCAGTTGTGGCTCGGATTCAAATATCCAATCCAGAACATTGGCCTTTTCATACGTGTAATCTTTGAAAAGTGTATCATACAGGTGACCGGGCATCTTTTCCATTTCTTTACGTGTTAGCCCCCTATACGAATCCATCGCTGTCATAAGGTGTATTGTACCCTTGAATTTTATTTCGGTCAAGGCCGCCCGTGTATCAGAATCTGTAAATATGTAAAGGATGGCATCAGGGTGCCACATCTCTAGAGTGCCGCAAAATATCGAAAAGTCGGCCAAGGCCTCTTGTCCAGTGACAATCAATCCTATTACAGGTCCACTCATCTTATATGAAAGAGACGCTACGATTTAGATAGAAGAAGAAATTTAATTCCTCCCCTGAAAAGTAAGATGAGCGCCGAAGGTGGAGCACAAGTGGGAAATGAAAAACGTGCAAATGTCTTGCCCGTTGGAACGGCCTCCGGTCCAGGCTTTCTCGGCCCATCCTATAACCCCGCTGACGAGATGTTACCACCGGCGGCCGTCGGTGTTCGCAGAGGTGGGGATCTTGGCGACGTAGTAGGGGCTGTAAAAGGTATTATTTACTATGGCGACATGATTGGCTTCGGTGCGCCGTCATCGGGATTTACACAGGGAATGCCTGGCTTGAGGCCGCTTGGTGTAAATTATTTTATTAATAGTGGGCTCACATGCAGTAATGGGGCCACAATGTGGGAGTACGTGAAAACAATTCCTGAAGGAAACGCCCTGGGAAATAAGGTGAGAGATGCCCTTAAAGGCGTCGGGTTGCCGCCTTTAAGAGGTATGGCCCCTGGCATGGTAGAAGACGTGAAATTCGCCTTGAACCCATATCCCGTGATCAACGCTGTTGTGGGAAGTGGCTATCCGAAATGTCGGCTTGTAAAAAATTTAGTAGGCGATATTGACGGTAAAATTACAAATGTAGATGGAGTTTTATTGGTTGATCCAGCCGGCTTAATAAAGGGGAATGATGGAAGATACTATCAAGAAAGATGGACTCAGGATTATTATCCTGTGCAGGTGAGACCTGGTGAGACACAGGAGTCGGCTGAAGATAGAGCAGAACCGATCCAGCTTGCATACGAGGACTGGGAGAAGGAGCCCAAAGTATATCAGGAGAATGGATGTCGTAAAGATCCTGCTGGCACAGAGGGGCAACCTAAATTTTGTACGGCAGGCAGCAGAACAGAAACTATAAAGTTATTTGACGGCAAAACCATTATCGCGCAACTGGAGGGGTATGAGAACTATAATCCTATGAATGTAAGATTCACTCTACAAAAAAAGCCTACCGCGCTTCTATCACTCAGCGTGGCCGCAATTTCGGTGATCTGTCTCATATCATATTGGGGCCATAAGGGCACCCTATTGCGGAAGTAATTGAAGCAGGCGCTCAAGACTGAAATGGGGGTATCTGCGCATCAGCACCTTTAAACGGTGCTTCTGTTCTGCCTCTGAGTCCTTCTTGATAAGACTGACAATCCAAGCATGCCGAGACCGAGTGTCTTCATAGAGACGGGGATTGAATTTTTTTCTTGCCTGCGGCTCTACCGCGCGTATGCTAGGTAAGTACAAAGGCACAAAGTTCTCAGGCATGATTGTACTCTATACAATCATGCCGGTAACTTCAGTTTTCAATTTTTTTGCAGTCATCTAAGCCAGGGCCTGGTAGGCGTACCAGGCGGCTATAGCGCCCGCGAACTGCACAACCGTGTAACTCACGAATTCTGTTGAGGAAATCGCGCCCTTCATCAACATAGCAATGGAAACGGCTGGGTTCACATGAGAGCCTGAGATGCCGCCAAGTAGCCACACATTGAGGGCTAGAGTGGCGCCAATTACAAGAGCATTACCCGTTGCAAAGATAGACATCAAAAGCAAAAAAGTCCCGAAAAACTCGGCAATTAAGGGAAGTACGTTCATCTATACTTGGTTAGCATTTTTACTCGCTACTAGTTTTATCCTCTAATGCGCAGTTTATAGCCCCCTGGGTAAAGATGCGGCTCGCGATATTCATAGTTTCTAGCTCCTGCACGAGCAATTTGTATGCATACGGAATGTGAATCGCCGCGAACTCCGTAGTATTATCACAGGCCTTACATAGCCAGATATTCGCCTCGGAATTTGCCGTAGCGATTAAACCACACTTGCGACACGTATAGCACTTGAAGCCGTCGCTGCACTCCATGAAACGTTCCTTCGTAAATTCCATAATGCCGTGGGCAGCCACACAATCACGCTCCATCTCTCCGAATCGGAGACCACCTTCCCGGGCACGCCCCTCCGCCGGTTGCCGGGTTAGCATTACCAGCGGCCCACACGCCCTGGAATGGAGCTTATCAGCGGCGCAGTGCCTGAGACGCTGATAGAAGCATGGGCCCATGAAGATCTTCGTCTCCATCTGCCTCCCAGTTAGGCCATTGTACATCACCTCGTTGCCATAGGGCTCCAGACCCATGTCGTCACGCAACACTTTCGCAAGACCATCCAACGTCATGTTCTTGTTGAAGGGAGTACCATCGCCCAGGCAGCCAGCGTGACAGCCGATCTTACCCAGCAGAGTCTCCATGAGCTGAGCAATAGTCATGCGACTGGGAATGCAGTGGGGGTTGATGATGATATCCGGAATAATCCCTGAAGCCGTCTGGGGCATATCCTCCGGCTCCAACAACATCCCCACAGTCCCCTTCTGGCCGTGGCGACTTGAGAACTTATCGCCAATCTCCGGCGTTCTCAGTTCCCGCATCCGGATTTTCACAAAGGAATAACCCTCGCCATTTCGATTCTTAAAGATCTTATCTACGAAGCCACTTTCATTATTGCGCGGTGTTCTGGAAACATCACGAAACCGCTTCGTCCCCGCCGGCAAAACCATCCCCGTGGGAACTCGGAGGGGAACCACTTTCCCAACCAAGATATCATCCGAATTCACAAAGGTATTCTCGGGAACGAAGCCATCCGCGCCCAACTTTCCATAATTGCCATTTCGGAGTTGCCGGGTCATCTCGGGATCCGGGCGGCCGAATCGCTCCTCCTCGCCGGAACTCTGATTCTTCTTCTCCTCGTCCTTGTACGTACGGAAGAAGACCGACTGAAAGAGGCCGCGGTCAATGGACCCCTTATTGATCATAATGGAATCCTCCTGGTTGTAACCTCCATAGGTCATGATCGCGACCACGATATTGCGGCCGGAGGGCATAGAATAGGCCCCATAGTACTTGCCCATCTTGGGAGAGACGAGGGGCAGATTCGGGTACATGAGCATGTGGGCGAGAGCGTCAAAGCGCTCCTTGTAGTTGTGGGCAAAGACGCCCATGGCCTGCTTGCCCATCGCACACTGATACGCATTTCTCGGAGACTGGTTGTGATCCGGAAAGGGAATCGTGGACGCAAGGCTCCCCAGAATCACACACGGATGAATCTCCGCGTGACTGTACGTAGCCGCCTCCTCCTCCGGCTTCTGAATGAGTTCCTCCGGGTCCATCGCAATCATCGCCTGCTCCGTCTCGCCGGCATCTAGGTACTCTAGAAGATGGTGACCCTCCGGGGTCTCCCACCGGAGCAGCTCATCCCATGTCTTACATGCATTGATCTCACTAAGCATCTTTGCCTTTTCCTGGGCAGGCCGCTTAGCAATATCTAGCAGCGCGGGAGCATAATAAAGAGGTCGTACTAGGCGCCCGGCCTCCGTGGAAAGCCATAGCTCCTTCACAGTGGGCTTCCACACAATCGCGATATGCCGTTGAATGAATCCAGACCGCTTCGCCTTCCTTAAACGTTTGATACAGGCCAAGGCAGAATCTGGCGGAAACATTCCAATCCATTTGCCATTTATAAAGATACGGGCGCCTACGAACAGCCTCTCCAGAGCGAGGCCCCGAATTGGCAGGAATTCCGGCATGTCCTGGATGAAGTCCGTCACCACATTCCGATTAGATGCCTGAGTAATACAGGCGGTGGAGGCCAGGTTCTTTACCACGCCTACGCTGTGACCCTCAGGCGTCTCATTCGGACAGATAAAGCCCCACTGCGTATTGTGGAGTTTGCGCGGTGCAATCAGTTTGCCCGCTGTCTTCTCAATCGGTGTGGAGATGCGGCGCAAGTGGGAAAGCGACGAGACGTAATTGAGGCGACCCAGTACCTGACTCACACCGATTTTCGGAGGGCCACCCACCTTGGCGGATCCGAAATTGCCCGTGGACAGCGCAGATTTCAGACCCACCTCAATAATGGTGGATTTGATGATTTTATACAGATTGCTCATATTCAGGATTTCCTGGAAGGATCCTGTGGCCCGCCAAGAACCGCTGTGGATTTCTTTGGCGATGGAAGCCTTCATGTCCTTCAGCATCTTGACCTGGAAGAAGGTACGGAGTAAATTGCCGAGAAGGAAGCCGGGAGAGTCCACGCGCTTATTCGGGTATGAGTCTCGGTCATCGTTATTGATGCGTTTGTAAGCCACCCACAGGAGGCGCCGCGTCATGTGCGCTAGGAAACACGCCTTCTCGTAAGCCTCGTCCAAGCCGCCGATATGGGGATACAGTTCGTCCTTGAGCAGATCCTCCACCGTCACTGCTCTCGTAGGTTTTCCCGACCAGACATTGATATTACGCTTGATCCAGAGGAGTGCATCCTCCTGCGTTATGATGGAGGCAGCCTCCGAAATGGACTCGGTGATAAGCGACTCAAACACCTGATCTTGGTCATTGCCCAGAATCATCTTCACAATCGTCTCGTCCTCAATCACGCCGAGTGCGCGAAACAGAATAAAGAGTGGAATCTCAGTCTTCATCCTAGGAATTGTGGCGCGCAGGTACATAATTTGCTGGTTCTTAGGGTGATATTGGATTCGGACAGAATTGGACTTGGGCACCTGCTCATTGAGGGGGCCAATAGATTTCACCTCAATCACCTCCCACTCTTTCGCCTGATTACGGTTATTACGGAAGACTACGGGGCGATTCTCAGACATGCGCTCCTGCGAGATAATGGCACGCTCACCACCACCCACGATGAAATAGCCGCCGAGATCCTCCGGGCATTCACCAAGATCCATGGGGGGTACGTGCATCTGGTCCTTGAGAAGACAGAGACGACTGCCGACCATTACTGGAATTTTACCCAGATGCACATTGGGAAAGAGGCGTTGATGAGTGACTTTCTGGCCAGTCTTGTTATCCGTGCGTGTAATAGTGGCCTTCACATCCACAGTAAGCGGTGATGCATATGTCAAATTGCGGAGCCTGGCGTCATTGGGCAGCATAGGAAGAACCGCGCCGTTGTTCTCAAAGATCGTGGGCTTTCTCAACTGCGGCTTCTCAAACTCAATCTGGACCTCATACTCATAGTGCACACTGGCCCTGGCGGCGGCAATAACCGCTGCAGCCTCTGCAGCTGCGGCGACTGCGGCGGCTGAGTTATTCGCAGTGTGACCCATGAGAGCAGCGGCTGCTGACGATGAAAGGCCGGTTGCTGATGCAAGCGCAGACCTGGGACCAGATAGAGGGATCTCAGGACTGCCTTTAACAATTACCGGATTCACCGCTTGGAGAATCTCGGGTACATCGTGAAGAATGAAGTGATTGAATGACTCAATCTGGTGGGCGATTACCTGCTTGCCCTCCATCTGACGGAAATACGTATCAAGTATCCTCATATTATCTGGAACTGACATTATGGGATATGTGCCTTATTTTTAGGCGATTGTAAAGTCAATTTTTATAGTGAGGTAAACTATTTAGGTACCGCGGAGTACTTAATTTAAGTACTCCCTAAGGGTTTGCTGCGCTGAGCCAAGTAGCGAAATATTACATGTAATATACGTTAAAATATCATTCTTAAAAGGCGGTATTATGATAAGATGGATGCGTCCGTAAAGAATTTGACAATTACGGGGGCAGCCGCCAGCTTAGGAGATACAGCAAAGCCCCGGCGTAAAAGAGGGGTCTCCCGGAAAAAGCCATCAGAGGCCCTGGATACAGAAAGAGAGGAGGAAGATGTAATGGAAGAACCGGTTAGCCCGGTGAAGGCGGTTATTTCTAAGATTATGCCTCCAGCACCCGTACAGACACCCGCAACTGCACAAGTAAAGCAATTGCAGACACCTGCAATTGCACAAGTAAGGGCTCCGCAGACGCTACCTCTAGAAAAGATTTCTTCTATAGTAAAGGCCCCAGTACTTGAACATAAGCCCCCGTTATTCAATGCGGGCACACAGAAAGTGAATTTGATTCCGCCTAAATCACCACGGGTCAAGTTAAATCCTAAGATTATTGGAGGGCATATATCTGGACAAAGTCATGTGAAGGCACTACAGACAAGAAAGGCTAGACGGGTGATTGTGCCCAATCTGTCGGCTAGATTTACTAGGGCAAAGAAACTTCGAGATGAGACAGAAAAGAGTTCAATTGATACCATACGAAACTATCTGATTGAGAAGGGTGTGATACAGTCAAAGAGTAAGGCGCCGGAAAAAATGCTGAGGTCAATGTATAATGATTTTAATTTGCTAAAAGATGGGCAGGCGCTGTAGGCGCCACCCTTGCCCCGAAGGGGCTCTAGGGCAGGCGCTGTAGGCGCCACCCTTGCCCCGAAGGGGCTCTAGGGCAGGCGCTGTAGGCGCCACCCTTGTAATCTTAAAGCCCTATAGCCACGCTTTAAATCTAATGAAACTCTTATAGAGCTTCATTAGATGAGTACAACCTCCGATTTGACGGCGGCCTTTTCCGGCCTGGATGCCCAAATCAATCGGGTATTTGGTGTGATGTCTGGTAAGGTTCCTGTACTGAACGGCCCACCAGGTGCGACCGGGCCTACTGG
>Ga0114975_10001792_pt1 | contig 14935 bp, 13 predicted proteins | sample S_130626_EF_Meta_FD_87031 | JGI IMG/M metagenome (GOLD analysis project Ga0114975, IMG submission 87031) | Freshwater microbial communities from Lake Simoncouche, Canada to study carbon cycling - S_130626_EF_MetaG | ecosystem: Environmental > Aquatic > Freshwater > Lake | place: Lake...
TACTTATTAGATACGTTTTGTAATATCTAAAATTGCTTCAATTTCTTCCCAATCTGCATTATGTGCCTGCCAATCGCCTTTATGTGCAATTTTAATGGCTTTGTTAATAACGCTAGGTTTTACCTGTAGTTCTTCTGCTACTGCTTGTACTGTTTCTTTTAAGCCCACTTGCAAGTCTTCAATTTCACGTAATACTGTTGATCCTTCAGTGATCAATCTTTCTAATTTTGCCTTTTCTTCTGCTCCGTAACTACGTCCTGACATGTAAGTCTCCTAATGTATATGCCTATTGTACATTACTTATGTTGTTAATGCAACCTCAATGATATTTTTGAGGTGAAAATGGCGGAATAAATCCGCCACAATCTAGCTCCGTTATTTAAGTTTGCCAGCTCTTTCTGCTTTTCTTAAATATGCATCTTTTTCTTGATTAGACATCTTGGACCACTTGTCCACTTGACCAGCATCATACGGAATGGTATCGAGATCTCCACGTTTGTGAAAACTGCCTTCTTCATCCCGTCCATCTGGGCCATACCATCTTCTATAATTGTTACCAATATTTTTCCATCCACCTTTTTCTGTTGATGTAACACTGGGAGCCTGACCAGCTTGACCCAGTTTTGCTCTAACCGCTGCCAATCTTTTTTGTATTGCAGGATCTTTGGATTTTGACAACTCTGCAATAAGTGCGTCAATTTGTGATTTTAATTTTGCTAGCTCTTCGTTTTGTTCTGGTGTAGGGTTGTTAGCAACGCCGGGTTCTTCTTGGCCTGTTACTTTTTGAGCCTGACCAGCATCACCACCAGCGGTAGTATTAGTCTCAGCGCCAACTGTGTTGGCATTTGCCTCAGCATCTCTTCGGTCAGCTATTCGATTGGCTTCTTCTTCGTCTTTGGCTTTCTTTTTATCGTTTGTAGTACTGGTATCAGTCTCATCCCCGTCAAAAGTTTCATCCCCAGATCCATCATCTGGATTATCTCTCATGCCATAATATGCGGCGGCCGCTGCCAACAACACTGGAATACTGATCAAGCCGCCAATTTTGGCCTTTCTACCCAGTCGTGCCCAAAATCCAACTTCTTTTTCTGTACCTTCCAGTCCTTCCCAAGCACCTTTATAAGACGGGTCATCTTTTAGTGTGCGCTCCAGTTGTTCGCTAGGAGTTTCGTTGGGTTTTTTAGGTAATAGATTTTCTTCTTTGATTTTTACTGTGCCGTCATCTAATGCAGTTTTGGCAACAGATTTTTCTCTTTCAATTTCTTTCTTAACAAGTACTTCTGCACCAGTAGTAGGAGCAGGTACTTCTTCTGCAGGCTTCGGCGCAGTTGCAGGACGGTTTTTTAACTCTTTTTCGTATTCTTTTCTTGTTACTGCTGGAATATCTTTATTTTTTAATGCGGCTTCGAGTTCTTCTCGACTCATGCCTTGTGCTTTCTTTCTTGCAACTTCTGCTGAATCAAATTTATCTTTGGGATTTTCGGCCGGAGGTGCGCCTGTTTTTTTCTTTTCTAATTCTTTTGCAAATGCTTTGCGTTCTAATGCAGTGCCTTCTCCTGATGCAATCTTTTTTTCTAATTCAGAAATACTTAATCTTTCAGCTTTTGCAGTGGCATCAGCAACTGGGTCCAGTCCTGGAGCAGAAGGCTCAGCAACAGTTTTGCCAGCATTAGCACTGAAACTTTTTACTGCTCTGCCTTCTTTAGCGGCTGTTTCAACTTCAGTTTTAATAACATCAGCTGTTCTGGTTATAATTTTTTTAGGTTCTACACCGTTGACTGATTTTATAGAGTATAATTCAGTTCCAGGCATGTGATCCCATACTTCTTTGACTTCACGTTCAACTACTTCACCGGTTGGTTTTCCGTTGATTACTTTTGGTTTTTTTATTATAACAGAAATTTCAACACGTGGCCCTAGCTCTTTTACCAGTTCTTTTCCAGTTTTACCAATTAGTCTTTTTGCAAAATTCTCACCCGTATCGCCAAGCAGGCCTTCAGTTAGGGGTTTGTTTTCAATACTGTCAAGAATACGTCTAAGTTCTGACATGTGTGCGGTTAAATTATTCATTGTAGGCCTTCCTCCCATCCTGTTTTTTTCCTTACCAAATCTATGCCAGGTTGAATTTTATCTACTGCATCATCAAACCCTTTACCTATGGCGGCATGCGTTTTGGGAAATTTTTCTTTTATCAGTGCTGACAACCCGTTGAATCCTATGGTCCACAAGAACGCATGACTAAATGCTTTTGGTCCTAACTGCTCTACCAAAGACTTCCTCAATACATCTGCATGTGGTTTCAGTGCGGCGCTGATAGCACGACGAATCGCGGGTCCATTTCGCTTTGCCAGTTCCCAAGCTACTTTGCCCCAAGAATTAAATAGAAATACAAGACCCTTGCCTATTCTAATCAACCATTTGATAACTATATAGGCCCCTGCAGCCGTTCCGCCCAGCGACGTACCAGCTGTAAATGGCGCCAATATGGTGCCTCCGATAACAAGCCCAGTTGCAATGCCTAAATCCATTGCAAGATCTCTAAAAGTGAATACTTGGTTAGGAATGATTTCGTCGTCCCATGACAGGGTATCCTCAGTCCAGTTGTTCCAATATTTGTTATGAAATGCAGTGTCCCACCAGCTTTGCTCATCTTTGCTGACTGGTGTTTTATTCTTGCCAGTGATTGTTCGAACCAACGCATCCGCGGCTTTGTCTGTGGTTGTTATTACATGTTTTTCTTTCCATGATCGACGATCAACACGTCCTGATTTGGTATCATCAGCATCGCCATATTTACTTTTTAAATATTCATCTGGATCAAAGTTGTCATCATTTTTATTGTTAGGTTTGTCATACTTAGATGTCAAACTGAAATCATCATCTGCTTCTAACAACTTTTGAAAATTTTTATTTTGATATATAAAATTTTCAACTAACTCTGCGATTGAAGTTTTTTTTTGATAGCCAAAACTTTCAATCAAGGCCGTTGACAGTGCGGATTCTTTAACAACACCTGGCACTGCTATCTGTCTTGCATTATCCCAAGTGGCACCTGCGTTTGGCGCAACAGTTTGTCCGCCAGTGGCTTTTGTACCACCCCATGTGGGATCAAATTCATGTGCGCCTGCATCATCACTGTCATCCATTGGATCTCTAGCGGCAGTGGCTTTTGCAGCCTGGCCCTTTTTAACACCAGTTTTGATATCTGCTTTGAGTTTGAGATACTGTTCAACCAAGCCTTCTAACTGAGTCATCTTTGCTTCTTCATCTGCTGAAGTAACTTTAGCGCCTTGTGCTGGTGCTACGTTTGCCACGTCTGCTGATTGTTTTTTAACAGCATCAAATTCTTTTTGTGCACCACCACTTGATAACCAGTTGGTTAATCCTGCTGGCCCGTTTGCATTTTGTGGAATCAGTCCTTTAGCGGCTAGTGGTTTCCAATCATCTGGTGTTGGAGGAGCACGTCGAGGCGATTCTCCAGGAGTTGAACTCCAAGATCTATTACCGTAAGCAATGACAAAATCGCCTTCGCTGTTAAACAAGCCTTCAAAATTGTTTTGTTGTGCCAGTGTGGCCAAGGCAATGTTACCAGCAGTGCGTGGATCCCATGTGGTAAAACCAGTAAATCCACCTTTGGCTTTTTCAGCAACAGCTTTGTCCATTGCGGCCTTTTCGGTAGCGGCAATACTTTGCAAGGTAAGCGTACTTTCTGCTTCGTTGATTTGATCCAACTTGTTAATGAGTTCTCTAAAATTCATTTTCTTTTTCCTTCGCCTATGTGTTTATCTATACCGCGACTAGCAGTGCCACCTTTACGGCGTTGTTTAGCAAGCTCTTCAATGCCATGACGAATCTGTTCAAGATTTTGTTCAAGACCCATGAACATGCCGCCTTTGGCTTTTTTGCAAATTTGTTCCCATGCCAATAAACTATTGCTTTCAGATAACTCAGCTAATTCTTGTAATTGCGCACGAGCAGATGCTATGCGACTTTTCAGCGACATGGAGTTGGCTTTTTCGTGATTGTGTATGGTTGGATTGTTTGGTTCAGCCGGATCCATGGCAATTGGTGCTTCTGCTATTGATTCAAATTCTGGATCTGGTGAACCTACATCGCCGACTTGATTGGCGTTCAACGTCATACCCTTGTAAGTGAGTTTTAAATTAGAGTAAGCTGATCCACGTTTTCTGAAAAAATCACCTAAATACGTATCAGCTTGATTGATAACTTGTTTCGGAGTTCCTACCCAATTGTTTTTTGCTATAAGCGGTGTTAAATCAAACTCTTTAAACTCGCCGTCTACTGTAACAGATGCTGACAATTTATTTGGATCACTGCCTTCCGCTACACCTTGTGCGGACTCTTTCATTAGTACACGGTTAGCAATAGTCTTTGCATACTGATTATATAATGCACGTTTTTCTTCCGTGCGTTGAATAATTGCAGTTTCAGCTTCCACAAAATATTTGTCGATTAGTCGTTCACGTGGTTGCGGTTTAGTTGCAGGCTGTTGATAATGTTGCATGGCCATTTGTACTGGCAATGCCACTTTGTGTGGATTAGCGCCTTCGCTTAGAGTAGGACCAGCATATGGTTTGTCAGCACCGCCTACAATATCTGATAACTGATCTGTAGAAAGTTGTAGTTCTCTTGGCAAACGTGCATTAGCTGAATTAATATTTGTTTGAATTAACTTAGCAGAATCCCCAGATGGCGGCAAGGGCTTAAACGTAATTGGGAGTACTAGTCCTTTTTTAATTTCTATACTACTCATACTTTTTTCATACAAACCAGAACTAAATTTTATGTAAGAATTTACCTGATCCAAAACATTAGCAGGATCTCCTACTGCTTCGCTCAAAATGCTGACATCGTTCTTTCTCACAATAGATAAAAATTTACTTAGACTGTTTTCTTGAACTGGTGTACCCTTAACTTGAGCCATTGCACGATCATATGTGGCTGCTCTATCTTTGTTACCCAAAGCATATAAATCTTTATTTGACACAATATCTTTAGCTTCCTCGCCATGTCCTTGCCATGATTTGGATGTTATTCCTTTGGCATCTCGACCTATTGCTATCTTACCTAGTCCTGAATCATATTCGGTATTATGTGATACAACATTACCTTTAGCATCGGTAGTTTGTGTAGTACTCAGCGGCCCAGCATTATATTTCCGCGTGGTTTGATTATTGGCCAGATTGATTGATTGACCCAACCCCATCATCTCTGGAGTAGCATATGTTATAGCTTTGCCTTGTGCATCGTAAGTAAACATACCTCTGCCATCAGAATACGTTCTAGTACCGTCTCGATTGGTTTGTACATGGACGCCACTGCCTAGGTCACCGTCTTGTGCGGGCAATTGCGGTATGGCCGGAACTTCGATTGGTGTAACAGCTGGCAGTGTTGCCGCAACATTGGCATCTTCCAATAATTCTGCTGACAGTTTGGCGGCCATGTCTTGGGAGTATTTGATATACTCGGGGTCAGTTTGATATCCTATTCTTGCTTTTTCCCATGCTGCCAAGTTTGGACCTGCCAGTTTTTCTGCTTCATACTTCATTCTATCTATCTCTGCATTAGACTCATCGCTGACTCCCACATTAACTTTAATAAGGTTGGCTTTTCCAGTTCTTTCATTGTCGAGAAATTCATACCTCCACATCAAGTCAACATATCTGTCAAAATTTGGATCATCTGGACCTGGCGCATGAACATATGGTTTAATAGCAGGGGATACATTTGGCGCGGCTGCTGGCTGCGGTATAGCCGCAGGTTGATTTATTTCAGCTTCCTTGACCACACGAAGAAAACGTGCCATGCTGTCAGCACCTTCTACAGGCCGTGCGGAAATGCCGTCCATTGCCTGTAAAATTTTCTTCATGTCCATGAGATTAACCTTTTAATACTTGGCTAGTCAGCGCCTTGATACGATCCAGCTCTGCATTTTCTTTCAGTCGGCGTGGTCTCGCTGGCGCAGTTAATGGTTCGTCATCATAATCGGCCGGCAAGTTATAAAAAGGATCACGGCGTTGCGCCGCCCATCGTTCGGCTTGTTCATCCTCGCGATTTTGTCGTATTTGTTGCTCAAGTTCGGTTTCTCGAGTAGCATAATCTACAATGTTGTTTCGAATGTTATTAAAAGTAGTACCGATCTTGTCTAGCATTCCAGGCTGTTGCATACTTGGAGGCAAACAATCAGAAGGTAGCGTTTTAACTATGCTGGGATTTCTGGCCATCCATTCTTTGGTGGCCAACACGGGAATATAATTTCCCCGTGCATCTCTTGGCGCACCACTGCCGCCTCCGGGCTCGCCCGCTAAAGATTCTGCATCACGTAGCTTTTTAATACGCCACTTGATTTGATTTCTTTCCCAAGGCTCTTTTGCAGTGATCAACAACTGTTGCAGTTGTGCAAACTGCGGATTTTCACCTTCGAAAATAAATCCTGGTTCAACATCAGTTATACGCATATGATTACCCGTTCAACCGTGTTAAGAATTCTTTCATGCGAGTCAAGTCAGCTGATTCTTTTTTAATATCTCCAGTGCCTTTGCCGTTTATTTTGATTTCTTCACCAGCTGGTGTATTTTTAACAGCAAGACCATAAGCGTTGCCTTCATCAGCTACCTTGTTGCCTTTTGTGGGTTTGTCTTTTTTTGCAACAGCTGATTTTTCAGCAATGTATGCTTGTGTTTCTTTGATGTCTTTCCACATGGCGCTGGCGGCTGTTTTGGTGCTTTCATCGTACTTGTCATGCTTGTCACGGGTGGCCTGCATTGTTTTTTTGCTGGCACCTGCTTCTGCTTTATTTTTTAAGTCTTCCAGACCTTTGTCGCCATACTTTTTACGGGCCGCTTGAATCTTTGGAAAACCTTCTTTAACAGCCTTTCCGCCCTTTTCATCTTTACCAAGACGTCCAGCAATAACATCACCCTTAGTTACTTTGTCATAAGGTTTGGCATTGTTGGCCAAGTTACCGTCGCCTTTCTTTTTACCTTCTTCCAACTCTTCTTCTTTGGCTTTCTTTGGTTTAGCAGGAGCACCGTCTCTGTTGTCAAACTTTTCACTGTCCTTCATGCCCCATGTCTTGGCACTCTTTGGACTTTGCTTTTGTGCAGGAGCACGATCTTTCTTTTCAGCGGCGCTTTGTGCTTTGGCATGACTCTTAATACCCTTGCCTGATTTAGCAATTGAATCAAGCTCGTCACCGTCATCTTTATAGCTGGTATTCTTATGCTTGACACCTGTGTCAGTTTTAGTTAATTCACCAGTAGCAGTTTTCTTCGTAGAACCAACTTTGGCATCTGCTTCAAAACCTTCTTCCATTTCTTCGTCGTCCGGAATGCCATTCTTGTTGCGATCTAGACGCTTGCTGGCCGCATGGAACGCTTTGGCTTGACGATTGTACTTTTCAACCTTGCCTTTAACGTGATCTGGAATTGCTTTTGGCTCTTCGTACACCATGCCACTACCGCCACATTCAGTACAAGCCTTGTGTCCACCACTTAGTATGCCTTCAGAAACTTTGTCAGCCGCATCAGCTTTGACTTTTTTAGCTTGTTTTAATTTAAGTTCTTTGACTTTTTCCTTAGCTTCCATCAAGCGATTTTTAATTGCTTGTTTTTGGCTTTCACTATAAACTCCACTGTCTTCAAGAGCTTGACCGTACTGGCTAAACTTCATTTCATATTCGAGATAGTGATAAACAGATGCGATATAGTCAGCGGCTTTGGTAATCTTAGCTTGTACCCAGCCTTCCATTTGATCTTGATCTTCAATCTGTTTAAACAGCTTGTGTGAATAGTTTGCAATTTTGTATAAATCAGCTTTGGCCATTGCACCTTCGCGATCGGACTGTCCGGGTTGTAATCCAATTACATCTTCCCCGTCTTGCGACATGATTTCTGGCTCTGCTGGTCCCATTGGGTTCATTTGATCTGACATGTTTGTAACTCCGTTAACTTGTAATATTTATCTTTTGATGCTGCCGCCGCCCAATAGGTTGGCACCCTTCATATCAAGGGCATTCTTAGCAGTACCGTCTTTGTTTTTAGGCTGTTTTACTGGTTTATTCTTATATACAGCACCTACACCTACATTAGCCGCAGTAGTCATATTTCCAGGTGCGCTGGCAAATTCTTGCAATTCGTCAGGTTTTCCAAACGGATATACTGTAACCCAGCTATCGCCTTGTTTTTGAACCCACTTGCCTGGTTTAAATTTGCTCTTAACAATACCATGCATTTTTAATGCTTGTTCGGGCGTATCTCTGTACCCTTGAGCACGAGCTTCGCGTTCGACACGATTAGAAACCATCTTTTGCTTAACTCTGCCATCTGTATAAATGTATAGCAAGTTAGATTCGTCATCCATGTCTCTTTCAGGACGGCCGAATCCAGTATCACGAAGGTCATTGTAATCACGGCGGCCCTCCGCTACACCTTCGTTAGGCACACAGTTTCTTACTGGTTTACCATTCTTGCCCTTCTTTGTGCCTTCTGCGTGTTTGCCAGGCCAGCATTTGGTAAAGCCATTGCTGTCTTTTTGTCCTTTCTTAATTTCATTAAGAGTGCCGTGTGATTGGCACATACCGCAATCTTCGCAAACCATTTCCATCTCAATGCTTTCGTTGTGCTTCTTCTTGCCAGCACAATGAGCTTTTTGACTAAACCCTTTAGGATGACTGCAATTGATACTGCTTTTGTATTTTTGACTCCACCCTTCTACAATATCTTGTCGAACACTAGTATCTAACTCTGTCATTTTCATAATTTTTTCTCCCCAGTCATGTATGGTAAACTAAACCATAACTTGAACCATTCAGGAGTTCCTGGTTTAATATTATTCTTACGCTGTATCTCGCCGTTGTTATCACCAGTTACGCTGATGTTACTGCCTAGACCAGCACGATATTCATGCAATCTTGCTTCACCGCCTAAACCACCAAGTCCAGCCAGTGCTTTTAATTCATGTATAGGATCATTAGGATCAAGATAACAATCGTCATCTGCACTTTGATTTAGATCCTGTGTTGTGATCCTATATTGTTTCATTTTAAACTTGCCCTTAACATCCAGCTGTGTTTTTTATGTGCATCTTGTCGGCCTGCTAAGAAATCGCTTAGTCCATGATCGCCAGCTTCTTCAGACATGGCAAACACTATCTTAAACATATTGGCCATTTTATCACTATCAGCTAACAGTTCACGTAACATGTCTTGAAATTCAGGAACTGAATTTTCATCTTCAACCTTAGTCAGCATACTGAACTTGGATAAACTAGCAGGAGTGTATATTTGTAAAGCACGTAGTTCTTCTGCAAACGTGTCAATGCTTCCGTATACTTCTGTATAAATGCGTTCAAACAAATCGTGTAGTTGCACAAACAATGGACCTTCTACGTTCCAATGAAAATTCTGCGCTTTGATAGCAAATGCATATTCGCTGGCAAATGTTGTTTTTAATGCTAAGTGATATTTTTCGTCCACGTTATACTCCGTATTGATTTCGTTTGGGTGCGGCAACAGGGCTAGCTGTATTGACCGATTTTATTTCTTCGCTTGGCCCTTTGGGAATTATGCGGGTGGCTTTCTTTCCTAAATCTTTTTCGGCTTTATTAACAATCTCGGCTTCTACTTCGTTGCGTATCCAAATGCTAGGCGAATCAGTGGCTAGTCCACGACCAGCTGATTTGCCGTTACTGGCCATGGCAATACCTAACCTATACATATCGTAATAAGTATCGGAATCATCGTATCGTCGAGCTTCTAATCCTGAGTGCTTCATTATGTTTTTGAATTTGCCAGCTTTCCCTTCTTGCAATTCTTTTTCCATTTCTTTGATCTGTTCAGCTAGATGAAATGCACGAAGATTTTTCTTAGGAGTATTCTTGTTCACATCCACTGTGGTGTTTTGTTTAGTAATAATACCAACACCTGCGGCATCCTCTTTTGCTTTAACAGCTTTCTTAACTTTTTCTGGATACTGATTTAAATAATAAGCAACCACATCAAATATAGGCTTGTCTTCTCCATCAACTTCAACAGTTACACTAGGATTAACCCCCATGTCTTTATAAAATTCTTTGCGATTGCCCGATCTAACAGCCGCACGTAAATTAGTTGCACTTGCTAATCTCTCTGTTGCAACATGTTCGATATGTTTAAATTTATACATACCGTGTTCACTTTCGGCACCGTTATATTTGACTAGTACATCAGCTAACCATGTTTCGTCGGTGTATACTTTTAAATGTACATTTTCACCATACTTGTTGTAAACACTGGTTGCTAATGTTAATAAACTTTGTTCAGGAACAACATGACCTGAAACTGCTGGAAATACTGCGGCCATGCATTGTAATTTAACATCATAAGGCAATGGATCCTTAGGACCAGATGTACTGTCATTAGTACCAACATACCAAATGGGATTCTTGCTAGCGGCACGCCATACACCTGCATGACCCTTGTGTGGGGGATTGAATCGTCCAAAAGAAATTCCAATAGTTTTTACACTATTGGCTGGTTGCTCACCTTCAAACATTTCTCTTAACTTCATGGTACCCACCTTGATAATGTTTCCCCGCTACCGTGTTGGACGTTATCTCGTGGAACAAATTTAGTATGCATATCGCCTGCTGTATCGTACTGTACCCAACCTTCCGAATTGATAACTTTAATTTCTGGCGGATTCATTTCTAACTGCGACAACAGTTGATTTTTTAAATTCATAATTTTCTTAACATAGTTAAACACAGTAGTTACACCAGCCGGCACAGCATCTACACGTGATCTAATATTTAATTTCATACTGTCCGATTTGACCATGCCACTTGCACCCAAATCAATCCAAGTCATAAAATCGTCGCCAACATTGGCCAATTGTCCTGATTTAGATTTTTCATTCATGTACCGATATATGATTCCTTTAAAGTTTGACACTTTAGGAATGGGTGATAAGAACGCATCAATAGCCGCTTTATCTTTTTGAAGATCGGATTCAATTTTGTCAATAGCTTTAGTATCAATCTTTGGCTGTACTTTGGCATAATGCGGACTTAGCACAATCAGCTCTGTTGTAGGCATCATGTACGTTGTGAAATCTTTAACTGGCTTTTGCGAACTATCGTCGGCACCAAACTTATCAAAACTACCATGTGCCGCAACCATTGCCTGCGCACCTTCTGCAATACGCTGACCCAATGTTGAGTCAACAGCAATATGGTATTGGGTTTGGCTTTTTAAGTTGGGATTTAGTTCGTAAATGCCGTTTACTTCTTCAGGCGGTGTAGTAAACAATCCATCTGCATAGAAGTAAATTTCCTTACCTTTTTTTGGAACTTTGGTTGCAGATTTGAATATTTCATATAAGTGACTGAATTCTGTAGCAAACTGTTGACGTTCTGCTTGTTTGGCAGGATCACTAGCGGCATCACCGCTTTTGTTTAAGATAAAATTATAAATGCCACGCACACTGGTAAAGTCACTTACATCGCTTGTACCTGTTCCGCCGCGGCTCCATCCATTGTGACCACATAGGATAAACTGACCGTCTTTGGTATATCCCCAGTAAATTTGTGGAGCGCCGTCCCATTTAAATCTAGTGTTTTCTGAACTTGCAGTTCCAGCTTTGCGTATATGTTCAAGGGCTTTAATTACACCAGCAGTACCGTGTAAGAAAGTTAAATCTTCAACGTGGTTGAATGCCCTGCCAACTTTAGCTTTAACAGGTTCAACAGCTTCACGTACAAATAATTCTCTTAGTAACACAATTAATCCTTGTACTTGCCATCGGCTAGATGTTGCTTAAAGTCTTCCTGCATTTTTTTGCAAATACTGTTGACAGTTTTTTCGTCTAACGATTTGGGTAATTCACGTATAGGGAATTTTTTAACGTATAGTTTATAGCTACTCTCGACTGCTGGCTTAAAAATGCTAGGATTTATTGAACGTTTGCTGTTGGAACGATCTAAACAGTTGGCAATACTAGGGTAAACATGGCGGCGATATACGTCGTCGTCATGATTCATAAAGTGAGTCAAGTCTTCTATTAAGTCAAAGTTAATTTCTCTGCCCTTTTCGGTAGATTTAACAAAATCTAAATCTTTGAAGAATTTATTTTCTAATAGTTCACGTATACGCATTATAAAGCCCAGTTTTAACAAAAATTACATGTATGGCGATAGACGCTCGCCTTTAGAGTATTTATCGTAAAACACAATTACTGTTTAGGCTTTTTCGGTTATCACTCGTTCAACTTTAGAAATTACACCGCTGAGATGCATTTTTGCCATGAGCAAGTTGTTATCACCTGTTATATAGAAATAGCTTCCGCCCCAACTGTTGTTTCTCATCAGCTCGATTTTGCAGGATTTAGTCAGTTTTATCTTGGAATTAGTACTAGCCCAGTTGATAAAAGTGCTGTATTCCTGAGAAGTCCTTCCTAGTGTTACTCTATAATCGTATTTTATCTTGGGTAAAATAACTGTATTTTCTTCTAAAGTAGTACCTGTTGCAGGTTGGCAAATGTACTTTACTCGAGATTTATCCAAAGCGGTCAGCTTGTCAACATCTTTTTTATTGTTAGTATATACAGTAACCCACGGTGTTTCCACACGTATTTCTATATGATCTAATGTAGAAAGCACATGTTCCAGCTTGATAGCATACTGCAATTCTTCTTCGGTTTTAATAGTCCAACGTTTTCTAGAATATACATCAGTTTCTAATTTTACGTTCTTTATACGGTCAGCAATAACATCGCCAGGCGCACTTCTAAATAAATGTGCGCCAGAAAATACCAATACAATTTTGTACTGGTACTTTCCGTAAAATAACTTTTTAGTCTGCTTGAACTGCATTTTCGGTAGTTTCGATGGCTAGCATTGCTACCTTGGATGTTTTACCCTTGGCAATCAGTGCTATTTTATCTTCGCTAATAGAGATAGTTAACCAGCCACCGTTCTTTAAATCACCAAACAACATCATACGAGCAAGGTCACGTTTAATTTCCTTGTCAATAACACGCTGTAACGGACGAGCACCCATCTTACTGTCAAAGCCTTTGGTAATAAGCCAGTTAGTAGCTTCGTTATTGATTTTGATACGAATACCTTTTTCTTTAACTTGCTCACGCAACTCGTCAATAAACTTGGTAACAACTTTAACCATTGTTTCTTTATTAAGTTTATTAAACGTAATAACTGCATCAAGACGATTACGAAACTCCGGAGTAAAGAACTTTTTCAAGTCTTTATCACTATAGTCTTTACTTTGCGATCCAAATCCAATTGTATTTTTATCAGCATCCTGAGCGCCTGCGTTGGTAGTAAGAATCAATACAATGTTGCGACAGTCGGCTTTCTTACCATTTGATCCAGTAATAAATCCGTTGTCCATAATTTGTAGCAATACTGTGCTGACATCTGGATGTGACTTTTCAACCTCGTCAAACAACAGTACAGCATTAGGATTCTCTTGAATCTGTGTAATCAATAGGCCAGCATTTTCTTCAAAGCCAACATATCCTGGTGGGCTACCGATCAGCTTAGAGATGCTATGCTTTTCTTGGTATTCTGACATGTCAAAACGTAGTAACTTGACACCCAAGTGCTTGGCAAGCGACTTAGCAGTTTCGGTCTTACCGCAACCAGTTGGCCCCATGAACACAAACGATCCGACTGGCTTGTTCTCACTCTTAAGTCCTGCTTGTGCAACAATAATTTTATCTACAATTTCTTCAACAGCAGTGTCTTGCCCAAACACATCTGCACTGACATTATCCTGCAATTTAGAAATGCTTGCACTTTCAGTTTCTGAAACCTGTTCTTCTGGAATCTGAACCATTTTAGCAAGTTCGTACTGAATTTCACGTTCAGTAATAACACGCTCGTCTGCAAGTTTAAGGTTGAAACGACTGCAAGCCAAGTCAATCAAGTCAATTGCTTTGTCTGGAAGTTTCTTATCTGTTTGATATTTTACGCTTAGTTTAATTGCCGAGTGTAATGCATCTTCTTTAATTTTAACATTATGAAATCCTTCGTAGTATTTCTTAATGCCTTTAAGAATTTGCATAGTAACTTCAATAGTAGGCTCGTCAACAGTGATGCGTTGGAATCTGCGCATTAACGCACGATCCTTTTCAAAGTGTTTACGATACTCTTCCCAGGTAGTACTGGCCACAACTTTAATGTTGCCTTTGCTTAGAGCTGGTTTCATCATGTTAGCGAGATCGTTAGCTGAGTTACCAGCAGACCCTGCGCCAGAGATCATGTGTGCCTCGTCGATGAACAGCACAGTCTTGCCTTTCTTTTGAAGAGCTTTGATAACTGCTTTAAATCGTTCTTCAAAGTCGCCGCGATATTTAGATCCAGCTAACATTGCTGAAATATCTAAATTGTAAACAGTATAATCTTTTAGAAAGTCCGGAACTGCACCTTTAACAATATTGTAGGCTAGTCCTTCTGCTATAGCAGTCTTACCTACACCCGGGTCACCAACTAGGATGACATTATTTTTGTTACGACGACCCATTGCAAGAGCAATATTTTCTAACTCGTCGATACGACCGATAACTGGATCAATTTTATTTTTTTCTACTTGGGCATTTAGATTTGTGGTAAATGCTTGCAGAGCTTTGCTTGGCTGACCGCCTTCTTGCTGAGCTTCTTCCTCAGGTTCATCTGAGCTGTTGTTCAAGAAGTCTGCAAATTTGTCTCTGTCAATGCCAGCTTTGGCAATATAGAAATATGCCCAGCTACGTTTTTCGCCCATCATGGCAACAAACACGTCAGTGGGTTCGATGCGTTGGCGCCCGTTAAACAATACTTGTGTAAACGCACGATTGAGAACACGTTCAACGCTTTGAGTTTTCTTAGGCTTAACAACTACATCTTGTACAGTAATTTCACTGCATTTGTTTTTCAA